>Ga0081538_10001319_pt1 | contig 25609 bp, 25 predicted proteins | sample TabmetS5T2R1_FD_71022 | JGI IMG/M metagenome (GOLD analysis project Ga0081538, IMG submission 71022) | Tabebuia heterophylla rhizosphere microbial communities from the University of Puerto Rico - S5T2R1 | ecosystem: Host-associated > Plants > Roots > Rhizosphere ... | reverse complement strand
CGCCTCCTGTAGGTGGTACGAGCAGATGTTGATGGGGTTCCAGCGCGGCACCTCGTCGACCGTGAACGCGATCATGTCCGCGATCAGCCGCATCGAGGGCTCGGGCGGGAACGCGTACGTCCCGCGCGAGAGGAACTCCTTGATGATGTCGTTCTGCGTGGTCCCCTGGAGATCCGCCCGCGAGACCCCGTTCTCCTCCGCCACGGTCATGTAGAGGGCCAGCAGCCAGGCCGCCGTGGCGTTGATCGTCATCGACGTGTTCATCTCGTCGAGCGGGATGCCGTCGAGGAGCGTGTGCATGTCGCCCTTGTGGGCGATGGACACGCCGACCTTTCCGACCTCGCCGCGCGAGAGCTCGTCGTCCGGGTCGTAGCCGGTCTGGGTGGGCAGGTCGAACGCCACCGACAGGCCCGTCTGGCCCTTGGCCAGGTTGCGACGGTAGAGCTCGTTCGACTCCTTGGCCGTCGAGTGCCCGGCGTAGGTGCGCATCACCCAGGCGGCATCGCGCTCCGGCAGCCTATGTTCCGGCTGGCTCACTGGCCAGCCATTCTATGTGCGGGCCTACTTCGTGAAGCTGGTTCGCCAGGAGGCTCGCCAAGAGGCCCGCCACGAGGCGCGCCAGCTCGCACGCCAGCTCGCGCTCGAGTCCACGTCCGCCGAGCCGTCGACGGTCGCGCAGATCGCGCAGCGCCAGCTGGCCGAGGGGCTCCACGGCGCCGTGAGCAGCGAGTCGGCCGACCGGAAGCTCGCCCGCTGCCAGTCCGCCCGGCTCATGTCGATCTTCCCGGTACTCGGGTTGATCAGGGTGCTCGGGGTGAGACCGGCGTTCGCGGCGGTCGCGGAGGTCTTGGCCGCCACGTCCGTCTGCGGCTCGCTGCCGGCCCCCGGCACGTCGCGCGCCGTCGCCATGAGCGCGCCCTTCACCTGGTTCGGGGTCAACGAGGGGCGCTCATGCAGGATGTCCGCCACGATTCCCGAGACGACCGCCGCCGACATCGAGGTGCCGCCCAGCCGCATGTAGCTCGTCCCGACCATGCAGGTCGGGCACATGGCCGTGTACGTGCTGCCGGGGGACATCGTCGACACGAGCTGCGAGCCCGGCGCCACGATCTCCGGCTTCTGCACGCCGTCCTGCGTCCTTCCGCGGCTCGACCAAGGGGCCAGCTGATCGTCCCCGATCGAATCGGTGCCCTGATCGTCCACCGCCCCGACCGTGATCACGTACGGATCGTTGGCCGGCGCGTAGGAGACGGCGTCGGCCGCAGTGCCGGAGTTGCCGGCGGCGGTCACGACGACGATCCCGCTGAACCACGCCTCCTCGGCCGCCGCGTCGAGCGGGTCGGTCTTGTAGGACTCGGCCACCGACGAGTTCAGCGACAGGTTGAGGACGCGGATGTTGTAGTCGTCCTTGTGATCGACCGCGAACTGGATCCCGTCGATCACGTCGATGAGGCTCGCGTCCCCGTTCGCGTCCGCGACCTTGATGGAGATCAGGTTCGCCTGCGGGGCCGTGCCGACGTAGTCGCTGTCGAACGGGTCGTAGCTGCTGCGGTTGTTGCCGTTGCCGGCGATCAGGCCCGCCACATGGGTGCCGTGGCCGTACGCGTCGCCGGCGCTGCGCGCATTCGGGTTCGTCACGACGGACGCGATCACCCGCGAGCGGCTGTCGCTGCCCGACACGCGGAAGTCCGGCAGATTGCCGGCGATCCCCGTGTCCACAACGGCCACGCCGACGCCCCTGCCGGTCGATCCGTTGTCCCAGGCCTTCGTGGCCTTCACCGACTGATTGAACGAGGTCTTGAGAAGCCCCGGGTCGGAGATCGAGTCGGCGGTCGACTGCACCGCCGCGTTCGCCGAGACCGCGTGCACGCGGGAGTCGCGCTCGAGCGCGGCCGCCGCGTCGGGGGTCACGACGGCTCCGAAGCCGTTGATGATCTCGAGCTCCCGAGTCACGCGGCCGCCGAGCGAGCCCACGAGGGCACGACCCTCGGCCAGCGAGGTCCCCGGCCGCAGCTGCACGATGACCTCGGCGGGCCGGTCGGCCACGCGGGCGTCTGCGCGGACGGCCGCGAACATGCTGGCCAGCGTCGCCATGGTGAGCAGGACAAGGGCGGGGCGCATCCAGCGCAGCCGCCACCGCACGAGCTCTGAAGTCATGCTGAAGAGATCGGGATTCGCGCCCCTCCGCTGGATTGGAGGGGTGTCCATGGACGTCTGTTCGACGCCCTAGACGGCGACCGAGGGGTCCGGCTCGCCCTGCCCCGCGCGCTCGTGCTCGAAGCTCCTCCAGAACTCCGGCGAGCGCTCGAATGTCACCTCCAGAGCGGCGACGACGCGCGGGCAGAACTGCAGTCCGACCTGGGCTGCGATCTCAGCGCGGGCCTCGGAAAGCGGCCGCGCGTAGCGGTAGGGGCGGTCGCTCGTGATCGCGTCCAGGGCATCCGCGACGGCCAGGACGCGGGCGGCCAGCGGAATGTTCTCGCCGGACAGCCCGTCCGGGTAGCCGGTGCCGTCGATCCGCTCGTGGTGGTGGCGAACCATCTCCTTGACCATCGGCGGCAGCTCGAGCTCGGCCAGGATGTATGTCGAGATCTCGGGATGGCTGCGGATGATCTCGAGCTCCTCGGGGCTGAGATGGCCCTGCTTGAGCAGGATGTCGTCCGGGATCCCGACCTTGCCGATGTCGTGGATCACTGCCCCGACCCCGATCGCGCGCTGCTCTGCCTCGTCGAAGCCGAGCTCCTTCGCGAGCAGGAGCGCCACCTCGGCCACGCGCTCGGTGTGGCCCCCGGTGTAGGGATCCTTGGCCTCGATCGTGCGCGCCAGCGAGGTGATCGTGGCGAGATACGAGCGGTGCACCTGCCGCAGCAGGTCGTGCTTGTCGTCGAGCAGGCGGCGCAGGCGCCGGTTGGCCTGGGTGGCCTCCTCGTGGCGATGGCGCAGCTCGGTGACGCTCGTGCGCGTGTGATCCAGGTACTGCTTCTGGGCGAGCCACAGCATCGCCACCGGCAGTCCGATCAGGGCGAACGCGAGCGCGCCGACCTCGTCGTAGGCGATGATGAACGTGCCCGCCAGCGCGCCGAACACCAGGTGGTACGGCCAGCACCAGGCGAAGCGCTCGCGCCAGGCGGCGAGCGGCGCCACGCCCTCGTCGAGCCCCCATGCGCCGGCCACCAGCGTGGCGTTGACCGCGTAGTAGGTGAGGCCGGCCACCGCGCCGGGGCCGACCAGCGTGGCGGCGCCTGCCGACTCGGCGACCGTGAAGACCCCCGCGGCGACCGCGCCGCTGAGCCCGAGCGAGCCGAAGTTGAACGACGCCTTCAGGACCGGCTCGCCACGGGCCACCCGGATGACCCAGACGAGCGCCTCGGCCGCCACCGGGCCGGCCGGCCCGAACAGGAACGCGAGCGCGAGCGACGGGATGGCGCCGGGGGAGACGCGGCCGCGCCCGAAGAGGTCGAGGTCGACGAGGTCCAGGACGACGACGCACGCGACAAGGACGAGCAGCAGCTGCGGCTCGCGCGCCAGCTCGGCCGTGCCCGACAGTGCGGCCGTGATCGCCGCGGCGCCGGTCACGAGCGCGGCGTAGGCCGGGAGGAAGCGCCGCGTGTCGATCACCGGCGCGGGCGCGTCCGGCCTCGGCTCGGCCGGCTCGTAGGGCGGCTCGCCGGAGGGTGGCGGCATACGTGGCGGCGGCACCAGCGTGAGGCTGGAGCCGACCTCCTGGACCGGCCCGTCGTGCAGGTCGAGGGCGGCGCGGGATTCCGGCGAGAGCGCCGTGCGGACCCGGTTCCGGCCGGCGGCCTTGGCCTCGTACACCGCCAGGTCGGCGGCCTTGAGCAGGTCTTCCGCGGTGTCGCCATGGTCCGGGAAAGAGGCGACACCGGCTGACAGGGTCACGGTCGCCGCCGCCCCCGCGCGCCGATCGGCCTCGCGGAAGCGCATGGACGCCACCCGGGCGCGCACGGCCTCGGCGCAGCGCCGCGCCTCCTCGAGCGAGGCGCCCGGCAGCAGCAGGCAGAACTCCTCGCCGCCGAAGCGGGCGGCGGTGGCGTCCGGCTCCCCGGTGTCGCCCAGTGCCTCCGCCACGGAGAGGATCACGCGGTCCCCGACCAGATGCCCGAAGCGATTGTTGATCTCGCGCAGGTGGTCGAGGTCCACCACCACCACGGCGAGCCTCCCGGCCTGCCGGCGAGCGTCGGTCAGCGCCTCCTCGAGGCGCTCGCGGAAGTGGGCGAAGTTGTAGAGGCCGGTCTTGGGGTCCGTGCGCGCCCGGTGCTCGAGCTGTGGAACCAGCAGAGCGCGGTAGACGAGCGCGATCGGGCCGAGCGCCAACAGCGCAACCGCCGGGCCGGTCTCCCACAGCACGGCGAGGCAGGCGCCGGTGGTGGCGAGCGGCACGTCGAGGGGCAGGCCGTCCGCGAGCTGATGGAGCGCGCTCCGGATCGGGGTGCCGCTGGCGTAGCTCGCGACGAAGACGATCAGCAGGTGGTTCACGAAGGCAAACGCGACCGCGGCTCCGGCGAGCGCGGCCACGCCGGCCGGGTCCGGCGCCCCGCCGCCCTCGAACACCCCCGCGGCCGAGACGATCGCGTGCGCCGCGAGTCCGGAGACCAGGTAGTTGCCGATGTTGAAGGCGACCTTGAACCAGGGGAAGCGCTTGGCGGCCCAGCCGGGCAGGAAGCAGCAGACGGCGAGCAGGCCGACCGCCCACGGCGGCAGCAGGACGGCGCCCCAGAAGAAGAACGCGAAGTTGGGCTGCAGCGAGTAGTGGCCCGGCGCGAAGACCTCGAACAGGTTGGCTCCGCCGCAGAGCAGGACCGCGACGACGACGAGCGCCCAGTCGACGTCCTCCGCGGGCGCGGCGACCGTGCCGGCGATGAGCATGGCGACGCCGGCCACGACGGTTGCGCAGATCAAGATCTGGGCTTGCCGCGGTAGCGCGGCGAAGCCCCCTGGACGTTGGGAGGCCATGGTCCTCCGGTCCTCATCGGCGGATCCGAAGAGGTCCTAAAGAACGCAAAGCTTCGGTATGGTCGAGCCCCCGTGAGCCGCGACATCGACGTCCTGCACCTGGGGCGGGACCGGGTCATCTGCGTCTACGAACTGGACGGGGTGATCGTCGATCCCGGACCCGCCTCCTGCCTCGACACGCTGATCGACCGGCTCGGCCGCTCAGAGCCGCGCGCGCTGCTCCTCACCCACATCCACCTGGACCACGCCGGGGCGGCCGGGGTGCTCTGCCGGCGCTATCCGAAGCTGCAGGTCTACGTGCACGAGAACGGCGCGCCGCACCTGGTCGATCCGTCGAAGCTGCTGGAGAGCGCGGGGCGCCTCCACGGCGACGACATGTGGGAGCTGTGGGGCGAGGTGGCGCCCGTCCCGGCCGAGCGGATACACGCGCTCGCGGGCGGGGAGACGATCGAGGGGTTCCGGGTCGCGTACACGCCCGGGCACGCCTCCCACCACGTCTGCTACCTCCACGAGGACTCCGGGGACGCGTACGTCGGAGACACGACAGGCGTGCGCATTCCGCCCTACGACCACACGATCGCCCCGACGCCCCCGCCCGACATCGACGTCGAGGCATGGCTCGACTCGCTGCACACGGTGGCGTCCTGGAACCCGCAGTCGCTCTGCCTCACGCACTTCGGCCGGGTCACCGACGTCGCGGAGCACCTCCACCGCATGCGCTGCGCTCTCACCGACCAGGCCGACTCGGCGCGCCTCGACGGCGAGGAGGGCTTCATCGCGAAGTTCGAGTCGCGCCTCGGCGAGGCGACCGACCCTGCCACCGTCGAAGTGTTCGAGCAGGCGGCGCCGCCGGACCAGCTCTATCAGGGGCTGGAGCGCTATTGGCGCAAGAGGGCGGCGGCGTGAGCCAGACGATCGAGAAGCCGCGCGTGGGCGGCCCCGGCTCGGGGCTCGGCGGCAGCTGGCGCGTGATCGTGCTGAACGACGACCACAACACCTTCGAGGGCGTGGCGGGCGCCCTCTCGACGGTGCTGCCCGGGGTCTCCTACGACCAGGGCATGGCGATGGCCAACAAGATCCACAACACCGGCCAGGCCATCGTGTGGTCAGGTCAGAAGGAGCTCGCCGAGCACTACTGGGAGCAGCTCGGCGGGCACGGGCTCACGATGGCTCCCCTGGAGCCAGGCTGAGCGCCTTGCCCTCGCCCACCACCTCGTGGAAGGTGGGCACGAGCGGCACCTGGAAGGTGCCGGCCAGCTCGGTGCGCCTCTCGGCGACGGTCTCCGAGTACCAGTAGCGGTCGAAGGCGGCCTTGGTCGGGAAGGCGGCCTGCTGGATGAAGTCGAGGCGGCCGTCGTGGGCGCGATAGAAGCCCCACGAGACGGCGCCGTAGTCGAGCACCGCCTCCGCGATGGGCAACCAGCCGGCGGCGAACTTGTCGCCCCTGAACGGGTTCACGTGCCAGATGATCTGCACGAGGATCATGCGCCCACCTCGGCGCGGATCGCCCCCGGGCCGTCGACGGTCCTGCCCTCGCCCTCGCGCTCGGCTCCCACGAGGATCGCGATCTTGCCGAGGTGCTTGTTGTCGCGCATCAGCTGGTGCGCCTCCGGCACGCCCTCGAACCCGAACGTGCGCCACAGGACCGGCCGGATCTGGGCCGACTCGATCAGACCGTTCGCCTTGTTGCACTCGTACGCGTTGGCGAAGTGCGAGCCGACGATCTCCTTCTGGCGCATCCAGAGGTAGCGCACGTCGAAGTCGAGCTCGTAGCCGGTCGTGCCCGCGCAGATCACGACCTTGCCGAACGGCTTGACCGTGAACACCGACGTCGGGAAGGTGGCCTTGCCGACGTGCTCGAAGACGATGTCGGGGGCGTCGCCCAGGATCTCCTTCACGCGCTTCGAGAACTCGCGCGAGACCTTGAAGCGGGCCTTCTCCTCGTCCGGCGTCTCGCCGCCGCGGCGCATCATGCCCGCGAACTCGCTGCGGTCGATGTAGTCGACCGCGCCGAGCTGCTTCACGAGCTCGCCCTTCTCGGGCGAGGAGACCACGCCGACGGCGTGCGCTCCCGCCATGGCGCAGATCTGGGTGGCGAACACGCCGAGGCCGCCGGCGGCGCCCCAGATCAGCACGCGCTCGCCCGCCTGCAGGTTGCAGCGGGTCAGCAGCATCCGGTAGGCCGTGAAGTACACGAGCCCGTAGGAGGCCGCCTCGTCCCAGGTCAGGTTCTGCGGCCGCGGCAGCAGCTGCTGCGCCTGGACCTTCGTGAACTGGGCGAACGAGCCCCAGGTCGTCTCGTAGCCCCAGATCATCTGGGACGGCGCGGCCAGCGGATCCAGGCCGTGCACCTCGGGATCCTCGTAGGAGGCCATGTTGCAGTGGATCACGACCTCGTCGCCCGGCTTCCAGCGCGTGACGCCCTCGCCGACCTTCCACACGACTCCGGACGCGTCCGAGCCGCCGATGTGGTGGCCGTACTCGGGGTGGTCGCCGTAGCGCCAGACCCCGACGGGCTCGCCCAGCGCCGCCCAGACGTTGTTGTAGTTCACGCCGGCGGCCATCACGCGCACGATCACCTCGAACGCCCCTGGCTCGGGCACCTCGATCTCCTCGAGCTTGAACGCGTCCTGCGGCTCGCCCTGGGTCTCCTCGCGGATGACCCAGGCGGCCATGGTCTCGGGCAGCGTGCCGGGCTCGACGTCGAGCTCGTTCACCTTCGTCAAATCGACAGCCATATGTGGCGCGGGATCCTACCTGCGGGAGCGCAGGCAGCCGCCCTGCTGCTGCTCGGCGGTCGGCAGCGTCACCGAGATCTCGGCGACCTGGACCGCGAAGGCGCCATTGCTCGGCCGCAGGAAGGGCTCGTCCTTGCCGAGCAGCTCGAGCTTGGGCCGGTGGCCCGGCGCGAAGCACCAGCCGTTGCCGTGGAGCTGGAGCGTCACCCGGCCGGTCTGGTTGTCGAGCAGGCGGTAGGCGCCGCGGCTGATCAGGCGCTGCCGGCCGTCCGGGGACACGTCCCAGAGGCGCGAGTCGAGCTGCCCGAACGGCCCCGTCGTGACGATTCGGGCCCGAACCGTCGGAAGGCCGAGCAGGGTGTAGCCGCGGGTCTCGGGGCCGAGCACCACCGCCGTCCCGGGCGCGGTCTCGTCGGCGGCGTCGCGGCAGGCGTCGCCGCCGCCGGCGATCGGGTCGAACGCCGCGCCAGTCAGGAGATTGCCGCCCGCGGACACGACCGTCTGGGCGGCCGGATCGGAGAACGCGACGGCGCCCCGGGCGAGGTCCGCGTAGGTGGAGGCGCGGAAGGGCCCGTCGGCCGGCGCCGCACGCGGGCAGGTCTGCGTGAAGGCGGTCACCTCTCCGGATGCCGGCCCGCCCGCGCGCCCTCTCAGGTGGTTGTCGAAGAACGCGGAGCCTCGGTCGTTGAACCAGCGGTCGGCGTTCGCCTTGTTCGACCCGCGGGCGTGGCCGAGGTCGCCGAACTGCATCGCGGCCCAGCCGCCGCGGCGGCGCGAGTCCTCGTAGGCGCGGATCGACTCCTTGGGCGGGAACAGGTCGTCGGTCCAGCCGCTCTGGAGCAACATCGGCGCCGGCGTGCGGCCGCGGATGCCGTAGCCCTGATGGAAGCCGGCGATCTCCTCGGCGATCGCGCGGGCGTCGGGCGTCTCGGGCTCGCCGGCCTGGGTGCGGGCGTACCAGCGGACCTGGTCGGCGGTGGGGTCGGTGCAGGGCGCCGGGTGCGGCGGGGTGCCGCAGTAGACGCCGGTGGTGAGCCCGAGGGCGAACAGGCCATCCACGTAGCTCTCCTTCAGGATCCCGAGCGGGAAGCGGGTGGTGCGCCCGTTCGGCTCGAGCGAGTCGACGAGGTCGGACCAGGGCCAGCGCGGATAGGCGGCGCCGATCGCGAGCGTCTGGCCGCGCGGGCTCCGCCAGGGCGCGAACGAGCCGTTCTGGAGGCGGATTCGGTCGCGCAGGTAGGCCAGCTCGATGCTCTGGCCGCCGCCGTACGAGATGCCCGTGACGCCGAGCGCGGCGGCCGCGCTCACCCGCTGGTCGACGAGGAGGCCCAACAGGTGCTGCACGTCGCGCGCCTCCCAGCGCTGGTCGGCCAGGTGGATGTAGCTCTTGCGGCCCTCGCAGGCCGCGTCGAAGCCGGCCTTGCCGCAGGAGCGGCCGAAGCCGCGCGCGGTCGGGTTCACCACCGCGTAGCCGCGCCGGGCGAAGTAGGTGTTGTTGTAGTGGTAGGTGGTCGAGCTGGAGCCATCCGGGCTGTCGCTCTCGAAGGCCCCCTTGTTGCCGCCCCAGCCGTGAAGCATCACGATCGTCGGCAGCGGGCTGCCGGCCGTGGCGTTCGCGGGCAGCGTCACGTCCACGTCGAGCGGGGTCCCGTCGAAGCTCGGCACGCGGTCGGCGAGCGTGCGGGTGGGGCAGAACAGCACGCCGCCCGTCGGCTCGCAGGCGTGGCCGAACGGGGTGGGCGGCGCCGCGGCCGCCCCGGACGGAGCGAGCGCCGCCAGTGCGATGGCGCACGCCAGCGCCGCGAATGCACGCCTCCCGAGGTGCATCGAGGGCGATTTTCCCGATTCCGGCCGGGATACGCGCCGGTTCGCGCCCGTTCCGTCAGGTCCCGCCCCTACGGTGCGACTCAGATTCCAAGTGGAAGCAGCGACCCCTCTCCGGCAGCCCCACGTGAAGGTGATCGGCGATCGCCTCGCGATCGACGGCCTCGTCGTCGACGACGAATGCGCCGTTCGCCTCGTTCGGGAGCGCGAGCAGGCGGGTGACGACCCGGTGAAGACCGTGCGCGACGCCGTCGAGATCGGCGCCCGCGTGCTGGATCGCGAGCAGGCGGCTGCGAACGCCGAGTTCGTCAAGACCGAGTTCGAGCGCGCCGCGGGCGAGCTGAACCTCCAGTTCACCGACCGTGCGCGCGAGGTCGCCGAATACTTCAATCAGCGCGTTGAGGCCGTGTTCGGGCCCGAGAACGGCCATCTCCAAAAGGAGCTCGAGAAGCTGTTCTCGGACGGCAGCTCGGCGTCGGTCCAGAACCGTGTGCGCGAGCTCGTGCAGGAGACGCTCACGCGCTCGCGCGAGGACCTCGTGAAGCGTTTCACCGCCTCCGACGGTTCGAACCCCCTGGCCGACTTCAAGGCCGAGACCGTGCGCGCCCTTCACGTCGCCGGCCAGCGCCAGCACGAGAGCCAGCAGGCGCTGCTGCGGCAGATGTCGGAGCTCGAGAAGCAGCTCCAGGCTCTGCGGCTCGAGAAGGAGAAGCTCGAGGAGGTCGAGGCCGAGCGCGAGAAGGGGACCGCGAAGGGCCGCAGCTTCGAGGAGCAGGTGGCGGAGGCGATCGACGCGATCGCGATCGCCCAGGGCGACGTGGCCGAGGCGGTCGGGGACGTGCGCGGCGCCACCGGCAAGACCGGGGACATAGTCGTGGCGATCGGCGCGTGCAGCGGGCCGCCGCGCGGGCGCATCGTGTTCGAGGCCAAGGACCGCCGGCTGTCGAGGCCGGGCGCGCTCGCCGAGCTGGACAAGGCGATGGCCGACCGCGACGCCGACTTCGCGGTGCTGGTGGTGCCCACCGAGGACGAGGTGCCGTCGAAGCTGCAGACGCTGCGCGAGTACAACGGCGACAAGCTCGTGCTGGCGCACGACGAGGTCGCGCTCGCGCTGGAGGTCGGCTACCGCCTGGCGCGCGCCCGCGTGCTGATGAAGCGCTCGGACACCGAGGTGGACGCGGCCGCCGTGCACGACCTGGTCGAGCGCGCGCTGGCCGCGATGGAGGACGTGCGCCGCGTGAAGAGCCAGCTGAGTGGGGCGAAGACCAACATCGACCGCGCCTACGAAGTCGTCGAGCAGATGGCGGCCCGCGTCCGCGGCCACCTGGCCGAGGTGGACCTGCTGGTGCTGGGCGAGCAGGAGCCGGCGCCGGATCCGGCCGAAGACCAGATGGAGCTGTAGCGCCGCTCAGCGCGGGTAGCGGATCTGCCCGCGCTCGCCCATCTCCGCCATCACGCGACGGGCGACTCGCTCGAGCGCGCGGTGGTCGAGTTCGCTGCCGTCCTCCGTCAGGAGGCCTCGGCGGTCGGCCCGGCGGCAGAATTCCACGATGAAGTCGTGGAAGTCCGCGCGGCCCTCGCGGTGCCAGTTCGGGTCCCCGCCGCCATCGTCGAACTCGTCCATCCCGCCGATGATGCACTCGCCCTGGGCGCGCGTCCGGAAGCCGCCGCCGGAGGCGGTGGCGACCAGCTTCCAGCCGCCGGCAACCTTCTCGAACGGGACCGTGTCACCGCCCGCCATCGTGACCTCGGCGCGAGCGCCGTCGATCCCGATTCGGGCGACCCGCGCGTCACGCAGCTGGTCGCGCTGCTCGCCGTCGAGCGCCTGGTGCATCTTCTCGATCCCGTCGGGGCACGAGCCCGCTCCCGCGATCGTCGCCAGGTCCCGCTGCGCCCGCTCTGAGAGGTGGCCGCACGCTTCCTCGCCGTCGCCGTCGGCGAACGCATCCAGGTAGCCGGTCGCCGCCGCCTCCACCTGGTCGCGATCGGAACCGGCCCGCGGCTCGTCGCCGGACCCGCAGCCCGCGAGCAGGACCACGGCCGGTACCAGCCACCAGCGCGCCACAAGTACGCGCACTAGGGACCCGCGCTCCCCTCAGGGCAGCAGCAGCTCACCGCTGGAGCTTTTCCGCTCCTCGCCGATGTCGAGCGAGGCCGGCGCGATCCGCCGCCGCACGGCTCGCTCCGAGCCGGCCTTCACCTCGTAGGTTCCAGGGGCGAGCGTGCGCTGGATCGTCGCGGTGTCACCCGCGGCGACCGGGCCCACCTCCTCTTTGATCGAGCCGCCCTCGAGCGTGATCGTGTGCTCGGCGTCGGTCTCGTTGGCGATCGTGATCAGGAACGGCCCGGCGCCGATGTTCCTGGACGGCGAGACGGTGACCTCGTCCTCCTGGATCACGCCGGTCAGCTCCATGGTCACGGGCGGACGGGGCCGGTTCTCGAAGTCCTCCTCGCCACAGCCGCCCGCGATGACGGCAACGGCCGCCAGTATCGCCACCCCTGATGCCCTCATGGCAGTGCCCGCGAACCCTAACCGAACCAGACGGACCGGCGCGTCAGTTGAAGCTCGTCCAGCTCGGCCTGGATGCGGCCCCGGATCTCCTCGGTCAGCTGCTGGACGAGCGCGAGGTCCTCGGCGTCCTCCGGCTCATAGCCGGAGAGGTCGACCGGCTCGAGAAAGCGGATCTTGAACTTGGCCGGCAGGTACATCAGGGCGGCGGCCAGGCCGAACTGAGGGAAGGCGTGGTTGATCGGGAAGTAGATGAGCCCGGTCAGGCGCTGGAGCAGCGGGACGTGGGCGAAGATCGGCATGGCGTCCTCGGCGCCGAGGACGGCGATCGGGACGATCGGCACCCCGGCGCGCATCGCGGTCCGCACGAAGCCGCCGCGCCCGAAGCGGCGCAGCTTGTAGCGCTGCCAGTAGAGCTTGCGCGACCCCTTCTGGCCCTCGGGGAAGACGAGCACGAGCCGTCCCTCGTCGCGCAGGAGGCGCTGGGCATTGGCCGGGTGGGCGGGCACCAGGCCCATCTTGCTGACCAGCATGCTCACGCCCGGATAGCCCTTGAACCAGTGCTCGCCGAGCATGTACACGGGGCGCGAGCCCGGATGCTCGTGGCGGATCGCCTGCATGATCATCGGCGCGTCCGGGGGCAGGGCGCCGGAGTGGTTCGACACGAGCAGCGCGCCGTCCTCGGCCGGCACGTTCTCGATCCCCTGCACCTCGACCCTGAACCAGTAGCGGTAGTAGAAGTCGAGCACCGGCTCGATGGCGTCGAACACGCGCTCCGAGCGCCCCCAGTCGTCCAGCTGGCGGCCGGGCTCGGCGGCGGGGACCAGCTCGCGGAGGTCGCGCAGGTCGACCTGCTCCGGCTCCGCCGGCGGCTCGGGCTCGGGCGGCAGGTCGAGCACGCCGCCGCGCGCGTCGTAGCCGAGCAGCCGGCTCTCGCGCGAGAGGCCGTGCCGGCTCGTGGGGGTGCGGCGCTCAGCCACGCTCGAAGGGCAGCTCGACGACCTCGGCCTCGGCCGTGCCGACCTGGACGGTGGCGCCCGGCGCCGCCTCGCGCCGCACCAGCGCGAGCGCGATCGGACCGAGGCGCGGCGACACGCAGGTCGAGCCCACGCGCCCGACGACCTTCTCGCCGAGCACGATGTCCGCGCGCCGCTCGACCGGCTCCGAGAGCCGCAGCCCGCGCAGGTGCCGGTTCGGCTTGCCCTTCCAGTGGAGCCGGGCGACGGTCTCCTGCCCGACGTAGCAGCCCTTCTCGAAGTCGACGGCGCGCTCGTTGATCCCGGCCTCCTGGGGGATGGTCTCGGAGTCCATGTCGAACCCGAGCCGCGGGCGGCCGGACTCGATGCGCAGGCACTCCGCGGCCTCCTCGGACACCTCCTCGACATTGAGCTCCGAGCGCAGCTCGTCCGCCCTCCTCGTGCCGCAGAGGACGTCGATGCCGAGGTCGGTCCGGACCCAGAGCCCCGCGCCGGAGTCGACGAACGAGTGCTCGGCTTCGTTCGGCGCCCGCGGCGCGAGCTGGTCGGCCGCCGGCCCGAGCAGCGACAGGATCGCGTGGTCCTCGGTGAGGTCCTCCCACTGGACGTCGCGACCGAGCGTGTAGGTGTCGAGCATGTGGCGCAGCACGGCGTGGCCGATCGCCTCGGTGTCGAGCCACAGGAAATCCTCGCCGCGCAGGATGCGGAGATCGGTGCGCAGCTTGCCCTTGTGGTTGAGGATCGTGGCGTAGCAGCCGGTCCCCGGCACGAGCGCCTCGACGTCGTTGCTCACCTGCCCCTGCAGGAAGTCCACCGCCTCGCCGCCGCGCACGACGAACTTGGCACGCCCCGAGCGGTCGAGAAGACCCGCGGACTCCGTGAGCAGCTCGTACTCGCTGGTGACGATCATTCGTCCATCATACTTTTAGGCTCATCTAAAACCTGCTTCAATAGGCACTCATGCGCAGGTTGTGGGACAACAAAGTCTCGCGTCGCCGCCTTCTCGGCGGCGCGGCCGCCACCGGGGCGGCGCTTCCCGTGCTGCACGAGCTCGTCCCGCATCAGGGCCTCCACGGAAGCACCTCGGCCGCGCAGGCCGCCGTCGAGCATCACCGGCTGGCCCACCGCGGCTCCGGTCATCTGGGCGCCGTCGGGCGTGTCGCCCCCGAGGTCAACGGCTTCGACCCCCAGGCCATCCTGCGCGACTTCGACGAGGGGACGGTGCGGAACGGCGTCCGCGAATGGGACATCGTCGCGGAGGACCGGGAGATCGAGGTCGCGCCCGGCGTCAAGTACGCGGCGTGGACCTACAACGGCCGCATTCCCGGCCCCACGCTACGGGCGCGGGAGGGCGAGCGCCTCCGGGTCAACTTCACGAACGGGTCGAGCCATCCCCACACGATCCACTTCCACGGCATCCACCGCGCCGCCGCGGACGGCGTGCCTGGCGTCGGGGTCGGCAACGTCGGCGCCGGCGAGTCGTTCACGTACGAGTTCGACGCCACCCCGTTCGGCCTCCACCTCTACCACTGCCACTCCACGCCGCTGGCCGAGCACATCGCGAAGGGGCTCTACGGCGCATTCGTGATCGACCCCGAGGACGGCCGGCCGCCCGCCCACGAGCTGGTGATGGTCATGAACGGGTTCGACACCAACTTCGACCGTTCGAACGAGGTCTACGCGGTCAACACGGTCGCCTTCGAGTACATGGACCGGCCGGTGCGAGTCAAGCGCGGCGAGCTCGTCCGCATCTACCTCGTCAACGCGCTCGAGTTCGACCTCCTCAACTCGTTCCACATCCACGCCAACTTCTTCGACTACTACCCGACCGGCACGCGTCTCGAGCCGCGCGACTTCACCGACACCGTCGTCCTCGGCCAGGGCGAGCGCGGCATCCTCGAGCTGCGCTTCCCGTACACCGGCAAGTACATGTTCCACGCCCACGTGTCCGAATTCGCCGAGTTGGGGTGGATGGGCTTCTTCGAGGTGGTCGACTGATGGAAGCGGCCACGGCCACCCGGACAAGCCGGCGGCCGCCCTGGCTCGCGGGGCTCGCGCCGCTGATCGTGCTGGCGCTTGCGATCGGCCTGTTCGTCGCGCTCGACGCGCCGGGCCTCGATCGCATCGGCGTTCCGGAGGAGGAGCTCGCCGTCGAGCGCACGGTGCTCGAGCCCGGTCAGATCGAGCTGCACGTGCGCAACGACGGCGCCGACCCGATTCGGATCGAGCAGGCGATCGTCAACGACGGCTTCGCCGACTTCACGCAGTCCGACGAGGAGATCGGCCGGCTCGCCGGATCCGAGGTGGACATCCAGTACCCGTGGATCGAGGGCCAGGCCTACGAGGTCCTTCTGCTGACGTCGACCGGCGGGACGATCGCGCACGAGATCGAGGTCGCCGTCGAGACGCCCGACGCGGACCTGGGCTTCTACGGCCTGATGGCCTTGATCGGCCTCTACGTGGGCGTCATCCCCGTCGCGATCGGGATGCTGTGGCTGCCCTGGGTCCGGACTGTCGACGCCCGCTGGATGCGCTTCCTGCTCGCGTTCACCGTCGGGCTGCTCGCCTTCCTCGGCATCGACGCCCTCCTCGAGGGCACGGAGCTCGCCGGCACCGGCCCGGAGGCGCTCGGCGGGGCGGCACTCGTCTGGCTGGGGGCGGTCACGGCCTATCTCGTCCTGGCAGGCGTGGACGGCTGGCTGCGCGGGCGCGCGGAGAGAACCGGGCCCGCCGGTTCGGCGGGGCGCCCGTTCGGCGTGCGCGCCGCCTTCCTCGTCGCGATCGGCATCGGCCTCCACAATCTCGGCGAGGGCCTCGCGATCGGCTCAGCCTACGCGGTGGGGTCGCTCGCCCTGGGCGCGGCGCTCGTGGTCGGCTTCGCGCTCCACAACACGACCGAGGGGCTCGCGATCGTCGCGCCGGTGGCCCGCTCGGGAGCGGCTCGGCTCCGCACGCTGGCCCTGCTGGGCCTCCTCGCGGGCGCGCCCGCTGTGCTCGGGGCGTGGATCGGCGCCTCGGCCTTCGACCCGAGCCTGGCCGCGCTCATGTTCGGTGTGGGCGCTGGAGCGATCGCCCAGGTGATCGTGCAGATCGCGCCTCAGGTGCGCGACCGCGACGGGGCGCTGCTCAGCCCCGTGGTCGTCACCGGGCTTCTGTCAGGCCTCCTCGTCATGTATGCGACGGGCCTGCTGGTGAGCGTCTGATGGCGGTGCGCCTGGAGGTCTCGGACACCGTCCAGGACTACTCGAAGGCGATCTGGTCGCTCGCCCAGCGGAGCACCGAGCCGGTCTCGACCAGCGCGATCGCGGAGCGGCTCGAGGTGTCGCCGGCGTCGGCGTCCGCGATGGTCAAGCGGCTCGAGTCGATGGGCCTGGCCACGCGCGAGCCGTACCACGGCGTGCGGCTCACGCGAGCGGGGGAGAGGGTCGCGCTCGAGGTGCTCCGCCACCACCGCCTCCTCGAGCTTTACCTCGCCGAGGCGCTCGGCATGTCCTGGGACCGTGTGCACGAGGAGGCGGAGGTCCTGGAGCACGCGATCTCGCCCGAGCTGTCGGAGCTGATCGCCGCCAAGCTCGGCAACCCCACGCACGACCCCCACGGCGACCCGATCCCCACCGCGAGCGGCGAGATCGACGAGGCCCCGACACGCTCGCTGGCCGAGCTCGACGCCGGGGAGCGCGGCCGCTTCACCCGGGTCTCCGACTCGAACTCCGCGATGCTCCGCTACCTGTCTGAGCGCGGCATCGCCCCGGGCGACGAGCTGGAGTGCGTCGGGCGCGAGCCCTTCGGCGGCCCGCTCACGGTGCGGGCGAACGGGCGCGAGCACGCGCTCGGGGACCTGCTGGCGCGGGCGATGAGGGTCGAGCCGGTTTAAGGTTCCCGGCCATGGCGCTCGCCGACGAGTTCCAGGCCGTGGTCGACTCGCTCCCGCCCGATTGGACGGGCCTCGAGCTGGATCTGCGCATCTTCGACGAGGACCGCTACGCCGAGGTCGCGAGCCTGCTGGTCACGATCAACGCGATGCCCTACTCGAAGCACGACTGGCACTGGCGGCTGCGCGTGGCGCACACGTTCGGTCATGCGGCCGCGGCCGAGACCGTGCGCGGTGTTCTTGCGCTGCTCGACTCCCAGGGCGTCGAGGGCGAGCTGGCCGTGCGCGAGGCGCGCTCGGGGCGAGTGGAAGTCGTGCAGATGTGGGGCCGGCCCGAGTCCGTGCGCCAGGAGTTCCGCCGCCGGCGGGCGCAGTAAGTCCGTGGCCCGCGTCGCGCTGGTCTGCCCGGACCTGCTGTTCGGCTCCAAGGTCGAGGGGGCCCTGCGGGCGGCCGGGCACGAGGTGGTGCGGGGCACGGACGGGGACGTCGTGGTGGTGGACCTCACCCAGGGCGAGGTGCCGCCGCCGGCTGAGGGCGCGCCGACGCTCGGCTTCTACTCGCACGTCGAGCAGGACATCCGCCGCGCCGCCGAGGCCGCCGGCTACGACCTCGTCGTGCCGCGCTCGCGCATGAACCGGGAGGCCGCGGCGCTCGTCGAGGGGCTGCTCGAGCGGTGAAGGTCGCTCTCGTGACCGGCGCCTCGTCCGGGATCGGCGCCGCGACCGCGCGCATGCTCGCCGGGGACGGCTGGCGCGTCATGCTGGTGGCGCGCCGCGCGGACCGTCTGGAGCGGTTCGCGGCCGAGCTGGGGAACGCGGCGGCGCTGGCGGTCGACCTGACGGACGCGGACGCGCCCGGGCGCGTCCGCGAGGCGGCCGAGCGCGAGGGCGCCCTTCACCTGCTCGTGAACAACGCGGGCGGCGCTTGGCGGGCGTCGTTCGCCGAGGGGGGCTACGAGAACGTCCGCCGGACCATGGAGGTGAACTTCGACGCGGTGGTCCGGCTCACCGAGGCGCTCCTTCCGCTGCTGCGCTCCTCGGCGCCCAGCTCGATCGTGAACGTCAGCTCGGTGGCCGGCCGCATCGGGCGCCCGAAGGTGGCCGCATACGCCGCATCCAAGTTCGCCCTCGCCGGCTGGACCGAGGGGATCTCGCACGAGGAGGCGCCGAACGGCGTGCACGTCGGCCTCGTGCTGCCCGGCTTCGTGGAGACGGAGGGCTTCCCGCAGAAGCAGCTCACCGGCAGCGTGACCACGCGCTGGATGGTCTCGAAGCCGGAAAAGGTGGCGAAGGCGATCCTCGCCGCGGGGCCGGGCGGGAAGAGCGAGGTGTACGTGCCGCGGCCCTACGGGCTGCTGCCGCGGCTGCGCTTCCTGGCGCCCGGCGTGGTGAGGCGGGCGGTCCGAACCGGCCGCTTCTAGCGCGCGTACTAGCGCTCCGGGAACGCCTGCTCGACGTCCGGCCTTCGGTCGAGGATGCCGAAGCGGGCGTCGAAGTCCGCCCAGCCCTCGAGCGCGTCGCGGTCGAGCCTGATCGGCGGGCGCAGGGCGGGGGCGACGGCCGCCAGCTGCGCGCGCACCAGCGGCTCGTCGGCCCCGGAGGCCTCGACGAGGTCCTCGACACTGGCGCCGCCGTCGGCGAGCGCGGCGCGGGTGCCGTCCGTCAGCGCGGCGAGCGCGTCCTCCACGAGCCCGCGGCGCTCGCGCCAGGTGGCCGACTTCGTCGCCAGCACCAGCTCCGGATAGGGCGGCGCGCCGTAGTCGTCGACCCGGAACTCGCGCGTCGGCACGCCGCGTTCCCGCAGGGCCACCCCCTCGGCGTTCCAGAACGACACCACGGCGTCCACACGCTTCGATATGAGGCTCGGCACGGCGGCGAAGCCGATCGTGATGCGATCGACCTGCGCGAAGTCGCCGCCGTCGTCCTCGACGACGGCGCGCAGCACGGCGTCGTCGGAGGGGAGGCCGGTAACCCCGACCCGACGGCCCTCGAGGTCGCGCGGGCGCCGGATCTCCTCGCGGGCGATCACGGCGGCCAGCGGGCGCTGGACGAGGGCGCCGACCCCGACTAGATCGCTGCCCTGCTCGCGCGCGAGGCCGAGGTCGTGGATGTCGACGACCGCCAGGTCGGCGCGGTCCGCCGCCAGCAGCTTGAGCGAGTCGGTGGAGGCGGACGGCACGCGCACGCTCAGGTCCAGCCCGTGGCGGGCGTCGAGATCCTCGCGGAGCGCGGCGTAGACCCCGGCATGGACCGGGTTGGGCTGGAAGTCGAGCGCGAGCGTCGCCGGGCGGCGCTCCCCGCCACCGCCGTCGCCCCCGCAGGCGCCCAGCGCGGCCGCGGCCGCGAGCACGAGAAGGATCCTGCGCACCGCGTCGAACCCTACGGAGAACGATTTCGCCATCTCCAGGAGGTTGCCGGTGCAGGATCGCGGACCCGCGGCATACACCGCCGAGTTCTTCGGCACGCTGATGCTCGTCTTCTTCATCGGCGCGGTCGTGTCCTTGTACGGGCCGGAGCCCTCCCCCCAGAACCCGAACCCGTTCATCGACTTCTCGGTGATCGGGCTCGTGCACGTCTTCGTGCTGTTCGTGCTGATCCAAACCTTGGCCGTGGCCTCGGGGGCCCACTTCAACCCGGCCGTCACCGCGGCGCTCACGGCGCTTCGCCAGATCAAGCTGGCGGATGCGGGGATCTACATCCTGGCCCAACTCGCCGGCGCGGTGGCGGGCGCGCTGCTCGTGAAGGGGATCCTCCTCGACGAGGGTGAGGCCGAGAACTACGGCGCCGTCGCCGTGTCCGACCTCATCCAGGGCAAGATCTTCACGGGCATGGTCGTCGAGGCGATCGGCACGTTCTTCCTGATGTGGGCGATCATCGGCGTGGCGGTCAACCCGCGCGCCACCAAGGAGTGGGCGGCGCTCGCGATCGGCGGGGCGCTCGGCATGGCGGTGATGGTGCTGGCGCCGCTGACGGGGGCGGGGTTCAACCCGGCCCGCGCGTTCGGGCCGGCGCTGGTGTCCGGCGAGTGGGGCGGCTTCGACGACTTCGTGCTCGTCTACGTCGTCGCGCCGGTCGTTGGCGCCCTCGTCGCGACGTTCCTCTACATCCAGATCTCCATGGAGCCCGGCAAGAGAGGGCTCGGCGGGATGGAGCCTGTGGGCTAAGCGGCGTCCGTAGACTCAGCCCGGTGCGCCGGGTCACCTTCTCGCGCAACTACACGCTCTCGCTGTCGCGGACGTGCCAGTGCTACTGCAAGTACTGCGCGTTCGCGACGCACCAGGCGCACCTGTACGCGCCGGATGAGGTCGAGCGGCTGCTCGACGACGCGGCGCGCCGGGGCGCCAAGGAGCTGCTCGTCCTGACCGGCGAGCGGCCCGAGGTGAACGCCGAGGTGGCGGCCCGCCTCGAGTCCTACGGGCACGCCGACTTCACCTCATACGTGGCGTGGGCCTGCGAGCGCGCCCTCGAGCGCGGGATGCTGCCGCACACGAACGTCGGTGTGGTGTCGGCCGCCGATCTGGCGCGGCTCCGGGACGTGAGCGCCTCGCAAGGGCTGATGCTCGAGTCGGTGAACCCGGATCTCGTCGTGCACCAGGGCTCGCCGACGAAGCACCCCCAGGCGCGCCTCCGGATGCTGCGCGACGCGGGGGAGCTGCGCATCCCCTTCACGAGCGGGATCCTGGTCGGGATCGGGGAGACGCCGGACGAGCGGGTGGCCGCGCTGGAGGCGCTCGCCGCGGTGCACGCCGAGTACGGGCACCTGCAGGAGGTGATCCTCCAGAACTTCGTGCCGCATCCGCGCTACTACGGCGCCGAGCCGGCGGAGATCGCCGACGAGGCGCAGCGCTCCCAAGCGCACGGGGCGCCGGCGGCGATGCCCGCGTGGGGCGAGCCCGTGTCACTCGACGACATGCGCGCGCTCGTGCGTGCGTGCCGGCGGCTCATGCCGGACGTGGGCGTGCAGATCCCGCCGAACCTGTCGGACTGGTGGCTGCCGCTCGTGGAGGAGGGGGCGACCGACCTGGGCGGGCTGTCGGCCAACGGCGACCACATCTCGCCGGAGCATCCGTTCCCGTCGGTGCACGTGATGCGCAAGCGGCTCGCGCCGCGTGGCTACGCGTTGACCGAGCGGCTCTGCGTGTACCCGCAGTACATGGACCCGGACTGGCTCGAACAGGGCGTGCTCGACACGATCAAGCTCCGCTTCTGGAGCTTCATCCCGCGCCGGGGCTCGGGAAGGCGCGAGGAGCGCCCGATCCGGCGCGACCTCGTGCCGGAGGCGATCGCCCGCGGCCGCGATGGCAAGGCGCTGTCCCCGGACGAGCTCACGGCGCTGTTCGCCGAGACTCGCCCCGAGGCGATCGAGGACATGCGCCAAGCCGCCGACGAGCTGCGCGCCGAGTTGGCCGGCGACACGGTCACGTTCGTGGTCAACCGCAACATCAACGTCTCGAACATCTGCACGGTGGGGTGCGCCTTCTGCGGCTTCGGCCAGGGCCGGCGCTCGCCCGACGCCTACGAGCACTCCGAGGCGGAGTTCGTGCGCCGGGTGGAGGAGGCCGTCGAGTTCGGGGCCACGGAGGTCTGCATGCAGTCGGGGATCCACCCGGACTGGACGATCGAGGACTACCTCGGCTGGCTGCGGCTGGCCAAGCGCACCGCGCCGGAGCTCCACCTGCACGCCTACTCGCCGATGGAGGTCGACGCGATGGCCGGCGACATGCCGCTGAGCGAGGTGTTCGCGCGGCTGCGCGAGGCGGGGCTCGGGTCCACGCCGGGCACGGCGGCCGAGGTGCTGCACGACGGAGTGCGGCAGCGGATCTCGCCGAACAAGCTGCCGGTGGCGCGCTGGGTCGAGGTGATCGAGGCCTGCCACGCCGCGGGGGTGCGCTCGACCGTGACCGTGATGTTCGGCCACATCGAGGAGCCCTGGGAGCTGGCCGAGCACATGCGGGTGGTGCGCGAGCTGCAGGAGCGGACCGGCGGGTTCACGGAGTTCGTGCCGCTCTCCTTCATCCCGTTCCACACGCTCCTGGGCCGCACGCACGGGATCGAGGAGATCTCGCGCGAGGAGAACCTGAAGCACACGGCGGCCTTCCGGCTCGCGCTGGGGCGGAGCGTGACGAACCTCCAGGCGAGCTGGGTGAAGATGGGGCTCGACGCGGCGACCGAAGCGCTGCGCTGGGGGGTCAACGACCTCGGCGGCACGTTGATGGAGGAGTCCATCTCCCGGATGGCCGGGGCCGAGCACGGCGTCCGCCTGGAGCCCGAGCAGCTGGTGGCCGCCGCCCACGCCGCGGGCCGCCCGGCCGCCGAGCGGGAGACCCTCTACGGGATCCGCCGGCGCTTCGAGGTGCCCGCCGCCGGCCCGGCGTTCGCCACCCCGTAACACCGTCTTCGCACCATTTTTACGGCGTCCGCCGCGTGCGTGACAGTCTTCAGCACGATGCGTCGCCGCGAGTTCATCGGCCTCGGCGTCGGGGGCGTGGCCGCTGTATCGCTGGGCGCGGCCTTCTGGGACGAGCTGTTCGGATCGGCGTTGTCGCGTCCGCTCCGCCTGGGACCCGGCTACGGGCCGCTGCGGCCCCCGAACGAGCACGGGATGCGCTTGCCCGAGGGCTTTCGATCGCGCATCGTCGCCCGGGGCGGGGAGCCGGTCGCTCGAACCGGCTACCGCTGGCACCTCGCCTCCGACGGGATGGCCACGTTCCCGGACGAGGGCGGCGGCTTCGTGCTCGTCTCCAACTCCGAGACGCTCGATGGCGGCGCCTCCGCGATCCGGTTCGGCCCCGGCGGCGAGGCCCGGCACGCCTACCGGATCCTCTCCGGCACGACCCAGAACTGCTCCGGCGGGGGCACCCCGTGGGGCACCTGGCTCTCGTGCGAGGAGCTCGAGGACGGGCGAGTGTGGGAATGCGACCCGTCGGGCCGCCGGAGCGCGGTCCCACACGCCGCGATGGGCATCTTCAAGCACGAGGCCGCGGCGGTGGACGCTGAGAACCGGCACGTCTATCTGACCGAGGACCTGATCGACGGCGGTCTGTACCGCTTCACGCCGGAGCGGTGGCCGGACCTGTCGCGTGGGCTGCTCGAGATCGCGCGGGTGGAGAGGGGAGGCCGCGTCGAGTGGGTGCCGGTGCCCGACCCGTCGGCATCCCGCGAGCGGATCCGGCGCCAGGTCCCGGGCAGCACCCGCTTCAAGCGCGGTGAGGGCGTCTGGCTCGACGGCGGGACGCTCTACGTCTCCACCACGGCGGACCATCGCGTGCACGCCTACGACGTTCGCCGGGAGCGGGTCCGCGTCGTGTACGACGGGCTCGCGTCACGTAGCGCTCCGCTGCTGCGCGTGGACCAGATGACGGGCTCGCGGGCGGGCGAGGTCTTCGTGTGCGAGGACATCGCGACGAGCGAGATCGACATGGGTGTGATCGCGCGGGATGGCCGGGTCTCGAGGTTCATGTCCGTGACCGGCCCGCAGCACCGCGGGTCGGAGCTCACCGGGGTCACCTTCGACCCGAGCGGCTCACGGATGTACGTGGCGTCTCAGCGCGCCTTCGCGCAGAGCGAGCTCGAGCCGGGGCCCGGGGCGATCTACGAGATAACGGGACCGTTCCGCGGCGCCGCGCGGCGCGCGGCCTGAAGGGTCAGGCGCCGACCCAGCGGATCCGGGCGCCGGCCAGGCTGGGAGTGGCGCGCCGGGAGGACGCGGTCTCCTCGGCCGGGCTCTCCTCCACACCGAGCTGTTCGAGGCTCGCGAGCACGGCGGCGCGCTGTGTGTCGAGCTCCTCGAGGCGTTCGAGCAGGCGGTCGCGAACCCCCTCGAGGTCCTCGGTCGAGAGGAGCGCGGCCCGATGGGACGGGGTCGTCTGCTCCTCGCTCTCGAGAGGCGGCGGCGGAAGGCGCACCAGCGCGGCCTCGAGCAGGGCAATCTGGCGGCGGAGCTCGCGCCGAGCGGTGGTCTCGTCGCGCGGCGGGGCCGCGGCCACGAATGTGCCGCGGCCGTGCTCGCTGCGCACGAGGCCCTCGGACTCGAGCCTGGCGTAGACGGCCCGCGCCGTGTTCACGTTCACGCCGGCGGCTTCCGCGAGCTCACGCACGCTGGGGAGCCGATCGCCCGTGCCGAGCGTCCCCTGCTGGACGGCCTCCCTGATCCGCGCCGCGAGCTGGGCGCCGAGCGGAACGCCCCCGCTCCTGTCCACCGTCAGGTCGAGCCCGTCCATGTGTGGCTCACAGTGTAGTCCACTGTGCTGCTGTCACAGCACAATCTTGCAGGTGTGCGGGCACTGTGATAGCACAGTAGGTCGTTCAGATGATCCGAGCGGTCGCCGACAGAGCCTTCTTGCCGACCAAGAACCTGCTGGAGCAGGTCGGCGACATGATGATCCTGACCGCCAAGACGCTGGTCAGCGCACTCCGGCCGCCGTATCCGTACGGCACCGAGTTCGTGCAGCAGTTCCTGTTCATGCTGCGGCTCTGCTGGCTGCCCCTGACGGTGTCGATGATCGCGGTGAGCTACGGCGCGCCGGGACTGCAGGCCGGCAACTTCCTGGTCCTCTTCGGCGCGATCGACCGGCTGGGAGGCTTCTTCGTCCTCGCCTCGATCCGCGAGTTCGCGCCGCTGGTCACGGCGATCATCCTGGCCGGCGTCGGTGGGACGGCGATCACGGCCGACCTCGGCGCGCGCAAGATCCGGGAGGAGCTCGACGCACTGCAGGTGCTGGGCGTCGACCCGATCAAGAACCTGGTCGTGCCCCGCTTCCTCGCCCTGATGATCGTCACGGGGCTGTTCAACGTCTACGCGATCATCTTCGGCCTGACGGGCGGCATCGTCGCCACGCTGACCTTCGACGCGCCGCTCGGTCCGTTCTTCGCCACGCTGCTGACCAACGCCTCGACCACCGACCTCTGGGGATCCGTGGTGAAGACCGCGCTCTTCGGCGCGATCATCGCGATCGTCTCCTGTTACAAGGGCATGACCGCCTCCGGCGGCGCCGAGGGGGTCGGTAGGGCCGTGAACCAGGGCGTGGTGATCGAGTTCCTCGGCATCTTCGCGTTCAACTACGTGTTCACGCAGACGCTGCTGGCCACGCACCCCGAGATCTCGGTGATCAAGTGAGAACCACGTACCTCGCAGCCATCATCGTCCTGGGGAGCTTCTGCCTCTGGATCGGCGTGCCAGTGGGTGGGCTGTGGCTCGCCGGCCGGGTCACAACGGACGCGCTCACCGCGGTGCTGTTCGCGCTGATCGCGATCCCACTCAGCATGGCGATCGTGGGGTGGGGGCTGTACAGGGCGAATGCGCACTACGAGGCACTCCACGGCGGCCCTGCCCGTCACCGTTCGCCGCCGGCCTGGCGCACGAGCCTCGGCGAGGAGCGTGCGAGCACGCGGCGGCGGGCGGGCGGACGCTCCCTGATCGACGTGGCGATGACCGTGTCCGCGTCGGCGGCGCTCGTGGTCCTGATCGTCTGGTTCTTCTTCTACGCCGAGCTGCGGCTCACCCCGTTCCCATGACGACTCCACTCCGAGACTGGATCTCCTCGCTCGGCGAGATCGCGCAGTTCTGCGCGCGCGTCGTCGGGCACGTCCTCGACGGCCGCGTCTTCCATTTCTTCGGGGAGGCGCTGCGGCAGGCCGGCATCCTGATCCTCGGCTCGGCGCTGGTGATCTGGGGCCTCGCCTTCATCCTCGGCCTGCAGTGCGGCATCGAGGGCGC
>Ga0081538_10001318_pt1 | contig 25623 bp, 24 predicted proteins | sample TabmetS5T2R1_FD_71022 | JGI IMG/M metagenome (GOLD analysis project Ga0081538, IMG submission 71022) | Tabebuia heterophylla rhizosphere microbial communities from the University of Puerto Rico - S5T2R1 | ecosystem: Host-associated > Plants > Roots > Rhizosphere ... | reverse complement strand
GCCCGCAGGTTCACGAAGGTCGTGTTCGGCTTGCGCAGCGTGTCCGGGAGCAGGTCGAGCGCTGTCTCGAGCGCCACGTTCTCGTCGGCGATCGCGCCCATCGCGGTGCTCGTGTTGCTGACGAGCTGCTCGAGGTCGTTGCTGCGCTCCGCGATCGCGGAAACCGTGGTGGCGCCGTCGCGGACGAAGCGCTCGAGCACCTTCTGGTCGAGCGCCAGCTCGCGCGTGAGGTCGGTCGTCGAGCTCAGGAACGGCGCGAAGTACTTGATGCTCTCGTTGGCGTCCTCGCCGCGGCCGTCGTACTGGGTCCCGGAGCCGCGCACGACGTTGCGGAGGCCCTCGCGGGTCTCGGGATCGAGCGAGTTGAAGAGCACGTCGATGTCGACCGGGGCGTTCGTGTCGTCGGCGTCGATCACGCCGCCGTCCTCGATCTCGTCGGCGCTGTTCGGCCCGGGCGCCAGCGACACATAGCGGTTGGCGATCCCGGACAGCGACGTGGCACGGATCGTCGCGCTGGTCCCCTCGTGCAGGGGCGAGAACTCGTCGTCCAGCCTCATGGTCACGACGGCCTGGGCGCGGTCGTTCAGCTCGATTTCCGAGATCTCACCGACGGGCCGGCCGCCGACGCGAACCTGGTTGCCGTTCACGAGCTGGCCGGCGTTCTCGAAGACCGCCTTGACCTGGTAGGACTCGCCGTTGCCGAAGATCGCCAGCGCGAGCAGCGCCACGGCGGCGATCACCGCCGCCAGCCCGATCACACGGGCGGCAGTCGACCCCCGCTCGGATTGGAGCGGTTCACGAATCCGGCTTTCTCTTGTCCTGGTTTCCAAGCGCGGGTCGTCCAACCGGCGCCTCCCGCACGGAGCCGGTCTCCCCCCGAGCCCCGTAATCGCGCGCCCCCCTTGGCGCGCCCGGTCAACTACTCCATGCCAAGGGGCCCCTGTGCCTCCCCGGACAGAAACTGCCTCACAAACTGGTTGTCGCTGTTGAAGAGCTCGCTCGCGGGCCCCGACTCGACGATCCTGCCCTTCCAGAGGATCGCGATGTAATCGGCCACCCGGCGCGCCGACATGATGTCGTGTGTGATCACGCAGTACGCGCCGCCGTTCTCCTCGTGCACCTCCATGATCAGCTCGCAGAGCAGCGCCGTGCGAACGGGATCGAGGCCGGAGTCCGGCTCGTCGAATAGGACGATGTCCGGGTCGAGCACGAGCGCCCGCGCAAACCCTGCCCGCTTGCGCATCCCGCCCGACAGCTCGTTCGGCATCTTGTCCACGGCGCCTCCGAGCCCCACCTCACCCAGCCGGCGCATGACGATCTCGCGGATCTCGTCCTCGCCTTTGTCCGTGTGCTGGCGCAGGGGGAAGGCGGTGTTGTCGAAGACGTTCATCGAGCCGAAGAGGGCGCCGTCCTGGAACAGGACGCCGAACTTCTTGCGCATCTCGAACAGCTCGTCGTCGGCCATGTCGGGCACGGACTCGCCGTGTACGAGCACGTCGCCCTCGTCCGGGTAGAGCAGGCCGACCATGTGCTTGATGCAGACCGATTTCCCCGTCCCCGAGGGGCCGAGGATCATCGAGATCTGGCCGTCTGGAAGCCCGAGGTTGAGGCCGTTCAGCACCCGATTGCGCCCGAAGGCCTTGACCACGTCGATGAACTCGACCGCGTCCTCGCCGCCGTGCTCGCGCTTGACGCCCGTGTGCCACTGGTAATCGTGCTCGTGCTGCTCGCGAGGCGCGTCGTGCGTCTCCTGCTGTTCCGCCCCGCGGGTCTCCTCCCAGTCGCGGGGCTCCAGCGGACCCTCGCCGCCCTCGCCTTTCTGCTCCTCCATCCCTCCTCCTAGCGTCCTTCAACCGCCGATCGGGGCTCTTGGATTCGAGCCCCAGAAGATCTGCGTTCCCACCATCCCGACGAGGTGGACCATCACAGTGTTCAGCACCATGGACTTCGCCGTCGCAGTGCCCACTCCGACCGGCCCTCCGCTGGCCGTGTAGCCGTAGTAGCAGCCCACCAGCACGATCACCGTGGCCATCGCCATCCCCTTGATCGTGCTGTAGAGCAGGTCGGGCGGGTTCTGGAACATCCAGAAGATCAGGAAATACCCGCCGGACGAGACCTCGCCGATCTGCTGGACCACGGCTAAGTAGCTGGCGAAGAAGCCGGCGCCCACCGCGGCGACGTACATGAACGGGAGCACCATCCAGGCGGCCAGCAGCCGCGTTGCGCAGAGGAAGACGAGGGAGTTGATTCCCATCACCTCGAGCGCGTCGATCTCGTCCGAGATCCGCATTGCGCCGATCTCGGCGACCAGGCCGGTCCCGACTTTGGCGGACATCATGTAGCCGAAGGCGTACGGCATCAGCTCGCGCAGGTCGCACCAGGCCGAGAACACTCCCGAGTACGCCGGAGCGCCGATCGAGCGGTTGAGGTACGCGCCCTCGATCCCGCACTGGAGGCCGATGATGAAGGCCAGGCCCCAGATCACGAGGGCCGAGCCCAGGATCAGGATGCCCGCCTGGCGCAGTGCCTCGCCGAAGAAGCGGAACACGCGCAGGTTGAAGACGTCGCCCACGACCCGCGCGCAGAACTTCGCGATGTCGCCGAACGAGGCGATCCAGTCCTTTGGAACGCTGAGCCAGGTCCTGCCCATTACTTGATCACCGAGATCTCGGGATGGGTCGCGAGCAGCGTCTGGGTGAAGACGTAGTTGAAGGCGAAAATGCCCAGGAACTCGATCACCACCCCCTGGTTCACGGCTCTACCCACCCCCTCCGCGCCACCCGACGCGGTCATCCCCTTGTAACAGGAGACGACCGCGATGATCGCGCCGAACAGCGTGGTCTTAACGACAGATCCCCACAGGTCCGTCGTGGATGCGTTGTTCAGCAGAGTCGCAAAGAAAGGGCCTAACGGCGCGTCGAAGGTGAGCGTGGCCAGCACGCCGCCGAAGATGCCGAAGATCAGCGCGTAGATGTTGAACAGGCCCGTCACGATCATCAGCGCCAGGAAGCGGGGCACGACGAGGTTCTTGATCGGGTCGACGCCCAGCACCTGCAGCGCGTCGAGCTCCTCCCGGATCTTGCGGGCGCCCAGGTCCGCGGTGATCGCCGTGCCGCCCACGCCGGCCAGGATGATCGCCGTCACGAACGGGGCGAACTCGCGGATCGAGGCCAGCACGAAGAAGCCACCCAGCCGGTCGATCGCCCCGAACAGCACCAGGAAGTTGCCCGCCTGCAGGCCGGGCGCGCCGTAGCCGAACGCGATCGTCGAGATCGTCAGCGGCAGCCAGCAGAGGCGCAGCATGAAGAGGAACTGCTGCACGAACTCGGTCCCGTACGGATACGGTGGACGCAGCGCTGAGACCAGCGTCTTGCCGGTCAGGATCATCATGTCGCCCACCTGCTCCAGCAGGTTCTTGGTCGGCAAGAAGACCCGATCGGCTGCGGCTCGGACCACTAAGCAAACTCCTCCCGGAAAAGCAACGCGCACTCCCTGCGAAACACGTTCGCGCAGGAAGCCTATGGCATGTTCCCTGCAGCCGCCAGAGGTAACCGTCGCAGTCGTGGAGCGGCGCATGTGCGGGGGATTCGGTGTATGTTCGCCGGGCTGTGGAGGCGAGGAGGAAGCTCTGTGCCTTGACGCTGGCGGGCGCCTTGACGATCGCGGGATGCGGCGGCGCCGAGCGTCAGGACGAGGACGAGCCCGAGGGCGATTTCGCGGTCGAGGTCACTCGCGCCAGCTTCCCCGAGGACCAGAAGCTGGCCAAGAGCTCGAACCTCGTGATCACCGTGCGCAACGCCGGGCGCGAGACCATTCCGAACGTCGCGGTCACGGTCGACGGCTTCAACTTCCGCAAGCCCGATCCTGAGCTGGCCGATCCGGAGCGCCCGCAGTTCGTGATCAACGGGCTGCCGCGCGAGATCGGCGGCTTCCCCGAGGCCAAGGACGCCGCCCCGCTCGGCTGCGACACCGCCTACGTGAACACCTGGGCCTGCGGTCCGCTCCGCGCCGGCAGGGAGAGGACGTTCCGCTGGTCGGTCACCGCCGTGAAGGCGGGCGAATTCGAGATCCGCTGGCGGGTGGCGGCGGGCCTCGACGGCAAGGCGAAGGCGGTCGGCGCCGGCGGCGGTGACGCCCCGCGCGGCAGCTTCTCCGGGAACGTCTCGGACGAGGCTCCCGAGGTGCGCGTCGCGGACGACGGCAGGACCGTCATCGAGGGCACCCGCTAGCTGCGCAGCAGCGCGAGCCGGGCGAGCCCCTGGAGGCTTCGTTCGAGGCCGGCCTCGAGGTCGGCGGGGACCTGGCGCCCGCTCTCGCGCAGGAACGCGCCGAGCGCGTCCATCAGGCCGGCACGGTCGCGCGTCCCGTCGAGGAGGACCACGAGCCGCCGGCCGAGCTCGTCGTCGATACGCACGCTCGTGTGGCGCAGGTTCGTGACCAGCGCTCCCGCGCGCGCCTGATGGCGCGCGAGCGGGCTGGCCTCCGGCCGCTCGCCCGCCTCGAGCGTCAGAGCGGGCGGCGAGGCGTGCAGCTGGACCAGGTTCCCCGCGTAGCTCCGCAAGAGGGCGCCGCAGATCGCGCCTCGGTCGTCCTCGCCGGCCTCCGGCGGGATCAGCTCGCGCACCGGCACGGCGCCCGGCCAGCTCTCGCCGATGCGTTCGAGCGCGCGCACCACGAGCGGGTGGTCGGTCGTCAGCTTGGACCCGCCCGGCCCCTCGAAGGTGACCCGGCCCGCCCCGTCGGGAGCGCCGGCCGCTCGTGCCGGCGACGACACCGCGAGGCCCTCGACGACGAGCGGGTCTGGTCTCCGGTCGACCTGTAGCTCGGCGCGGCAGAGCAGCGTCTGCCTGAACATGCGCCCCTTGACGAAGTCGAGGTACTGCTCGCGACGCACCGGGTCCTCCACGCGCAGCAGCTCCTCGGAGACGGCGTCCGGCAGCACTCCGGTCTGCATCTCGAAGAAGTCCGCCTCCGCCAGGTACTGGAGCCCGTGCCGGGCGGCGTGGTCGACGAACTGGTGGAAGTACACCGGCTCGTTGACCGCCGCGAGCTCGTCGTGGAACAGGGTCTCGCCGCTTCGCTCGAGCAGGCGCTCGGCCTGGCGCCGCATGAGCGACCCGAATTCGTGCCCCTCCGGCCAGCTCCCGGCGAGCAGGCGAAGCAGCTCCCTGGCCGCCTCGATCCGCTCCACGGGATCGTCGAGCCCGGCGGTGTGGAACACGAGCATGTCGCGAAGCGCCCCCGACAGCCGCCCGCCCGGCAGCGCGTTGTAGCTCACGTACGCGATGCCGCACTCGGAGAGGACCGCGCCGCACAGCTCGAGCAGGCGATCGCGCACCGCGTGCTCGACCCACGAGTAGACCCCGTGCGCGATCACGTAGTCGAACCGCTCCGGCGGAGGTACGAGCTCCTCGATCGCGGCCGCCTCGAGCGTCACGTTCGTGAGGCCGAGCGCCTCAACGAGGTCGCGGCCGCGGGCGACCGCCCGCTCGGAGGAGTCGACCCCGTGGAAGCGCGCTCCCGGGAGCGCCACCGCCATCGGCACCAGGTTGCCTCCGTCGCCGCAGCCGAGCTCGAGCACGCGGCAGCGCTGCGGCGGCGGCGGGTCGATCCTGAAGAGCGTGCCGAGCGCGGCCAGCCGGTCCGGGTGGGTCTGCGCGAAGGGGTGGCCGGGGTAGGGAACGGCGTCGTAGGGCGAGGCCGGCCCGCTCAGAACGCCTTGTTGTGCTTGACGTCCCAGCCGGCCGTGATCGACTTGCCGAGCGAGCCGTCCGCCTTCTGCTCCTTGTACTCCATCTTGATCTTGGAGAAGTTCAGCGAGAAGTTGTCCATCGGGACCACCTGGCCCTCGGCTCCGCCGATCTGGTAGCTCGACACGAGGATGTCGGACAGGGAGAAGGTGAGGAACTCGGCAGCCCCCTTGCCCGCCTTGCGCGCCGTCAGCACGGCGCTCTTGAAGTGCTTCCCCGACGCACAGGCGAGCATGAGGTTCGGACTCGCCTTCGAGGTGTTTGCCGTGAAGTTGAAGTCCTGCATCTGGACCTTGCCGGCGCCGGCCCCGCCGCCGGTCCCGCCCGGAGGCGCGGGGTTTGCCTCGCCCCACGCCCAGGCCTCGACCTCGATCTCTCCCTTGTGCTTCGAGTCCAGGCTCTCGCCCGGGATGCCGTCGATCTTCAGGAAGTAGTCGATCGCCATCGGGTAGGCGGAATCTACTACCGCAGCCCGGCCGCCTCCAGCGTGCGCTCGAGGTTGTCGAAGGCCTTGCTCCAGCCGTCCTCGTGCCCGCGCACGGACTCCTCGTCCCACAGCCCGCTGTGGGTGAAGCGGACGGTCGTGACCCCCTCGTTCTCCTCGAAGTCGAGCTCGATCAGCTGCCGGGTGTCCGTGTCGTCCCACAGCCAGGTGAACGCCAGCCGCCTCGGCGGGTCGATCTCGGTGTAGTGGCCGCCGCCGCCGTACTCGACGTCCTCGTGGGGGTTGCGCATCACGACGCGCACGGCCCCGCCGACGCGCAGGTCGACCTCGGCCACGGTCGTCTCCCAGTCGTGCTCCGCGTGCCACCAGCGCCGCATCACCTCCTCGCTGGTCCAGGCGTCGAAGACCGCCTGCGCCGGCGCCGGGAAGGTGCGCTCCATCCGGAGCGTCTCCGCCATCACGCATCCTTCCCGTAGGCGTCGTGGTAGTTCCACCACTGGTACGGCGGGGTCTGCGGGTAGCCGTCCGGCGAGTCCTCCCACTCCTCTTGGCGGCCGAGCGCCGTGATGTCGAGGTAGGCCCAGGTGCTCCCCATCGCCTCGTCGCCGCGACTGTCGACGAAGTAGGTGCGGAAGATCCGGTCGCCCTCGCGGATGAACGCGTTGGTGCCGTGCCACTCGTCGACGCCGAAGTCCTTGTCGAAGTCGTCGGTGACCGTGTACCAGGGGATCTGCTCCCACCCCATCCGCTCCTTGAAGCCCTGGATCTCCGCCTGCGGCGCACGCGAGACGAACGCGAGCGTCGTGTCGCGGGCGTTCAGGTGGGCGGGGTGGGCGACCTGGTCGGCGAGGAAGGAGCAGCCGGGGCAGCCCCGCTCGGGATAGGAGCCGCCGTCCGCATAGAAGGTCACCTCCGGTCCGTAGAAGAAGCGGTACACGACCAGCTGGCGGCGGCCGTCGAACAGGTCGTGCAGGCTCGCCGGCCCGTCCGGCCCCTCGAAGGCGTAGTCCTTCTCAACGGCCATGCGCGGCATGCGGCGGCGCTCGGCGGCCAGCGCGTCGCGGGCGCGGGTCAGCTCCTTCTCCTTGACCAGCAGCTCCTCGCGCGCCGCGTCCCACTCCTGCGGCGATACGACGGGCGGTGTGTTCATCGCGGCTCTTCCTCCTTGAGGTACTCGTCGACTACGTCGAACAGGCGGCCCCACACAACGCGCTGGCGGTCCATCCAGTCGACCGCCTCGGCGAGCGCGTTCGTGTCGAGCGAGAGCCGGTGGGTCCGGCCCTCGACCACGCGGGTCACGACGCCCGTCTCCTCCAGCACCTTGAGGTGCTTGGAGATCGCGGGCTTCGACACTCCGAACCCGGCCGTGGCGTCGCCGACCGTGGCCGGACCTTCTGCCAGCCGCTCGACGATGCCGCGGCGGATCGGGTGCGAGAGCGCCTTGAACGGATCGTTAACCACTGGGTTAACGATATCAAGCGCCTACTCGAGCCTTCCGGTGCGGCACGGCCGCGGCCGGATCACAGGGTTGCAGCGCGCCGGGCCGCCCTCGGGCAGCTGGACGACGTAGTCGCTGTCATAGCGGGCGCTCATGCCGACCTCCGGGAAGTCGGTCGAGACGAGCTGGGCCCCGCTGGCGAGCGCCGCACGGAGCTGGCGCCTGTCGCCCGAGGTGACCGTCGCGAGCGGGATGTCCGAGCGGGTCCGCACCAGGAAGCCCACCCGCACCAGCTTCCGGATCTGCGTCAGGTTCTCGCCCGTGGGCTCGTTTCGCTTGACGAAGGCGGCGTCCGGGGCGGTGGGCCGCGCGTTCGTGAACAGGACGCGCCCCTGGAGGCTGGGCCGGCCCGCGCTGTAGGCCGCGCTGATCGCCCCGGGCGAGTTGTCCATCAGGAACATCACCTGGCCGCGGGCCCACCGGAGCGGCGGCCAGCCGCGCCGGAGCACCGACTGCCGCAGCGTCAGCCCGCGCCGGCGCACGTCGTCGGGGCTGATCACCCTGTCCGCCGGGAAGACCGACCGGATCGCGGCGTCGAGCGCGTCGAGGGCGCGGCCGTCCCAGGGGGGCACGCTGACGCCGCCGGCGGCCGCCGCCGTGGGGTCGGTCGACTTCAGCTCGAGCAGGATCAGGAGCGGCACGTGCCCGGGATTGGCGCGCGACCAGCGCCGCACCGCGCCCAGGCATGTCGCGAGCTCCACGCAGGTGGAGTTGTAGTCGAGGTCGGCGGTGTGCAGGACCTTGATGCCCGGCCGGTACCACGCCGGAGCGGTGAGCGGACCGGCCGCGAGCCGCTGGCGCAGCAGCGGGTTGGCGTAGAGCCCGCCGTCCGGATCCGGGAAGAGGTCGAGCTCGAGGCCGCGTACCCGCTGACGGGCGAGCTGGTTCGGCAGCGAGGCGTGGCTGTAGGCGAGGAAGCCGTCGTAGATCGCTGCGCCTCCGTAGATCGCGTCGTGGGCGGCGCGCTCGGCCTTCGACAGCTCGCGGTGGTAGCTGTTGTGCGTCCCGATCACCTGGATCTCGTTGAGGCGCAGCGGGGGCGCCGCGTCGGCGGCGGGCGCCAAGCCAAGAACGGCAAGCGCGATTAGAAGGGCCCTCACGGCCGCCGCTCGCGCTCCGCCCGCTCCTCCCAGCCGGCGCACTCGCTCACCGGCAGGCGCGGGTACTTGGGGTAGCTCGGATCGGTCTTGGAGCGCTCGCACATCGAGAAGGTACTGCCGCGCGTGTTGCGGATCAGCTTCTGGTGGCGGCAGGTGTCGCACAGGCCGGCCTTCATCCACGTAAGGCTCCCACGTAGGCAAATGCCCGATGTCGCCGCGGCGGCTTAGGCCCAGACTGGGTCCATGGCCTGGGAAGATGGTGGTCCAGTGATGGCCACCCGGATGACAAGCGCTCGCTTCGTCGGTCGGGCGGGCGAGCTGGCGGAGCTCGAGGCCGCGCTTCAGGACGCCGGCGAGCGGCGTTCCGCGCTCGTGCTCGTGGCCGGCGAGTCCGGCGTCGGGAAGTCGCGCCTGGTCGACGAGCTGATCGCCAGGGCGCGTGAGCGCGATGCGCTCGTGCTCACCGGCGACTGCGTCGAGCTCGGCGAGGGCGAGCTCCCCTACGCCCCGCTGATCGGCGCCCTCCGGCCGGTGACGCGCGACGGCCACCCCGCCCTCGACGCCCTGCCGGACCCGCTGGGCGCGGCACTCGCCGCTGTCCTGCCCGGCTTCGGCGACCGCCCCGCGAGCGGCGACGCGCCCCAGGCGAGCGTCTTCGAGGCGCTGCTCGCGCTGCTCGAGGGCCTGGCGGAGGAGCAGACCCTGCTGCTCGTGATCGAGGACCTCCACTGGGCCGACAGCTCCACCCGGGCCTTCCTGCGCTTCCTCTCGCGGACGCTGTGCGGCGAAGGGATCGTCGTGGTCGGCACCTACAGGTCGGACGAGCTCCACCGCCGCCATCCGCTCCGGCCGCTCCTCGCCGAGCTGACGCGCGACCCGCAGACGCGGCTGGTCGAGCTCCCTTCGTTCACCCGCGAGGAGCTCGCCGAGCAGCTGGAGGGCATCCTGGCCGCGCCGCCCGAACCGGGGCTGCTCGAGCGGATCTGGCACCGCAGCGAGGGCAACGCGCTGTTCACGGAGGAGATCCTGGCCGCCGGCCTCGACGGCCGCGGGGCGCTCCCGCCCACGCTCAGGGACGCGCTCATGCTGCGTGTTGAGCGGCTCTCGGGCGACGCCCAGGAGGTCCTGCGCTGGATGTCTTGCCAGACCTCGGTGGACCACGAGCTCCTCGGCGAGGTCACCGGCCTCGAGCCCGACGCCCTGGTGAGCGCGCTTCGCGAGGCGATGGCGAGCCACATCGTGGTCGCGAGCTCCGAGGGGACCTATGCCTACCGGCACGCCCTCCTCCGCGAGGTGGTCAACCAGGACCTGCTGCCCGGCGAGGACACCCGCTTCCACACGGTGCTGGCCCGCGCGCTCGAGGCGCGGATAGCCGCCGGGGACACGGGCGCCCACATCACGGCCCAGGCGGCCCAGCACTGGGTGGCGGCCGGCGACCAGGGAGCCGCGCTGGCGGCGGCCGTTCGAGCCGGACAGGCCGCCGAGCGCGTGGACGCGTACGCCGAGGCACACTCGCTCTTCGAGCGGGCGCTCGGGCTGTGGGAGCACGTGGACGACCCCGAGGCGCTCGCCGGGCTCGAGCGGCGCGAGCTGCTGCTGCGCGCGGCGCACGCCGCCGACCGGGGCCACGAGACGGCGCGCATGGAGGCCCTCCTCCGCGGCGCGCTCGAGCTCGTGGACCCCGAGACGGAGCCCCGCCTTGCCGCGTCGGTGCTCACCCACCTCCACCGCGCGCAATGGGACCTCAACCGGCAGGACGAATCGGTCGAGACGCTCGACCGGGCCCTGGCGCTGCTCGACCCGTCGGAGGACTCGGGCGAGCGCGCCGAGCTGCTCGCGCGGAAGTCGCGCGCCCGCATGCTCCAGAGCCGCAACCGCGAGGCGATCGAGGCCGGGCGCGAGGCGCTCGACGTCGCGCGCGCCGTCGGCGACCGCGACGCCGAGATGCTCGCCCTCACCTCGATCGGCGTGGCCCTCGCGGCGGCGCGGAACGTGGAGGAGGGAATCGAGATGCTCCAGGAGGCGCTCGCGCTCGTGCGGAAGTACGACCTCGTGGACCACCTGGCCCGCGCGGCGATCAACCTGGCCGACACCCTGCACCTCGAGGGGCAGAGCGAGGCCGCGCTCGCCGTGGCGCGCGAGGGCCGGGCGGAGATCGAGGCCCACGGGCGCGTCAACACCTGGATCACCCTCCTCGTGGCCGAGCTCGAGTTCGAGACGGGGGACTGGCGCGCGGCTGCCGAGTCCATGCCGCGGGAGCGGCGCCGGTACTGGGGCTCGACCCTGCTCAACAACCGGTTACGGCGGATCGAGCAGGCGCTCGGGCGCGGCGATGTCGTGGCCGCGAGGGACGACCTCGACGTGGCCGACCGAGTGGCCGTCGACTCCACCGAGACGCAGTTCCTGGCGCCGCTCGCCGCCTACCGCGCCGAGCTCGAGCGCCGCGCCGGCGACGTCGCGGCGGCCAGGCGCGCGGTGGACGAGGGGCTCGACCGGATGGAGTTCTGCACCGACGATCTCGCCCGGCTGGCCCAGGTCTCGATCTTCGGCGTGCTGGTGGAGGCCGACGAGGCGCAGCGTGCCCGCGACCGCCACGACGCGGACGCCGAGGCCACCGCCCGGCAGCGGGCCGCCGCGATGGCCGAGCGCGTCCGCCTGGCGGCGGCGGAGGGCGGGCCGGTCGTGCAGGCGGTGGACGCGGTGGCGGCGGCGGCGCTGGCGCGCGCCGAGGACCGGGAGGACGCCGAGCTGTGGGAGCGGGCCGCGCTCGCGTGGGACGACCTCGGTCGCCCGTACAGGGCCGCCTATGTCCGCTGGCGCGAGACCGAGGCGCGAGTCCGCGTACGCGACCGCGCCGGCGCAGAGCGCGCGGCCGAGCGGGCGCTCGAGGCCGCTCGACAGCTGGGGAGCCGCTGGCTCGTGGCCGAGATCGAGGGACTCGCCGCCCGCGCACGGCTCCAGCTCGAGGGGATGGACGAAGACCGCGGAGCGGCGGCGGGCGACGACGGCGACCCCTTCGGCCTGACGGCGCGGGAGCGGCAGGTGTTGGCGCTGGTGGCGACCGGCGCCACCAACCGCGAGATCGGCGAGCGCCTCCACATGGCCGAGAAGACCGCCAGCGTGCACGTCTCGCGGATCCTGGCCAAGCTCGACGTGCGCTCCCGCACCGAGGCGGCCGCGGTGGCGCACCGGCTCGGGCTGGCGGACACCGAGGCGCTCGCCTGATCATGCTTCGCCCCCCATGCAGCTCCGCACCCGCACCGTGTCGCTCGCGCTCGCCGAGGAGTTCGGCATCGCGCGCGGCTCCCGCACCACCCAGGCGGTGGTGCAGGTCGAGCTCGAGCACGACGGCCTGACCGGCCGCGGCGAGGCCGCGCCCGTCTACTACCGCGGCGAGAGCGCCGAGACGGCGACCGCCTTCCTGGCCGAGGCCGCTCCGCGCCTGGGCGACGATCCCTTCGCGCTCGAGCGGACGCTCGGCGGGCTGCACGGGGACGCCGCCGGCCGGGCCGCCCTCGACGCCACGCTTCACGATTGGGTCGGCCGGCGTCTCGGTGTTCCGGTGTGGCGGCTGCTCGGACTGTCGCGTGACTCCCCGCCCACCTCGTACACGATCGGGTTCGACACGCTTCCGGGGACTCGCGAGCGGGCCCGCGGCGCGCGGCGATTTCGGGCATTGAAGGTGAAGGTCGGGGGCGCCGAGGACCTCGCCCGGCTCGAGGTCGTTCGCTCCGAGACGGGCGCCCCGCTACGCGTGGACGCCAACGAGGGCTGGACGCTCGAGCAGGCGCGCGAGCTCGTCCCGTCGCTCGTCGAGCTCGGCGTCGAGCTCGTGGAGCAGCCGTTCCCGGCGGACGACCTCGACTCGTTCCGCGCGCTCCGCGAGCTCTCGCCGCGCCCGCCGGTGGTGGTCGACGAGGGGTGCCAGGACCTCGGGGACGTGGCCCGCTGCGCCGAGTACGCCGACGCCATCAACGTCAAGCTCGCCAAGTGCGGCGGCCTGCGCGAGGCGCTGCGGATGGTGCATGCCGCCCGGGCGCTGGGCCTACGTACGATGCTCGGCTGCATGATCGAGTCCGAGCTCGGGATAGCCCCTGCCGCCCACATCGCCTCGCTGTTCGACTGGGTCGACCTGGACGGCCATCTCCTGCTCGCGGACCGGCCCTTCGCCGGGCTGGAGCTCCTCGACGGGCGGGTGCTCCCGGGCGGGGGTCCCGGCCTCGGCGTGGAGCCCGCGTGAGCGAGCGTCTCGCGATCTTCGCCGAGGGGCTGTTCGCCGCGCACAACGGCAAGACGGCCCACGGCGTGATCCGCTACGGCACGCGCGAGGTGGTCGCTGTGATCGATTCGACCGAGGCCGGGCGAAGCGCCGCCGAGGTCGTTCCGTTCTGCCTGCGCGACGTGCCGATCGTGGCCACGCTGCGCGAGGCGATCGACCTGGGCGCGAGCGCGCTGCTGGTGGGCGTGGCCCCGACCGGCGGCAGGCTCGACGCCGGCTGGCGCGCCACCCTCCGCGAGGCCATCGACGCCGGCCTCCACATCGAGGCGGGCCTCCACACGCAGCTGTCGGAGGACCCCGAGCTGCGCCGGGCGGCCACCCGCGCCGGGGTGGCGCTGCGCGACCTGCGCGCCGCCCCGCCCGACCTCACGGTGCCGAAGGGACCGGACAGCCGCCCCGCGTCGGTGCGCGTGGTGCACAGCGTCGGATCGGACACCGTGATCGGCAAGAAGGTCGTGACGCTCGAGCTGGACCGCGCCGCACGCGAGCGCGGCGAGCGCTCCGTCTACGTGCCGACCGGCCAGACCGGGGTGGCGATCGCGGGCTGGGGCATCGCGGTGGACCACGTGATCTCCGACTACGTCGCGGGCGCCGCCGAGCGGCTCGTGCACGAGGGAGCCGAGCGCGGCGACCTCCTGTTCGTGGAGGGCCAGGGCGCGCTCTTCCACCCCGCCTACTCGGGCGTCACGCTCGGCCTGCTGCACGGCTCGGCACCCGACGTGCTGGTGCTGGTGCACAAGGCGGGCGCGCGCGCGATCCGCAACTACCCGGCCCTGCCGATCCCGTCGCTGCCGGAGCTGGTGGGCGCCTACGAGGCCGTGGCCCGCGGGGTGCGCCCGGCGCGCGTGGCGGCGGTCGCGCTGAACACCGCCGACCTCGACGAGCACGACGCCCGCGCCGCCGTGGGCGAGGCCCAGGAGGCCACCGGCCTGGTGGCCGACGACGTGGTCCGCTTCGGCCCGGATCGGGTGCTCGACGCGGTGCTGGGGGCCTTCCGTTGATCCCGGCGCTCGGCTTCGGGACCTGGCGGCTGTCCGGCAAGGCCTGCTCCGATGCGGTCGTCGACGCCCTGGCTGCCGGCTATCGGCACGTGGACACCGCGCGGACGTATGGCAACGAGGGGGACGTCGGCAGGGGGTTGCGCTCGTCCGAGGTGGATCGTGGCGATGTCTTCCTGGTCACGAAGGTGTGGCCGGACGCCCTCGCGCCCGATCGGGTTCGGGCCTCGCTCGAGGCCTCGCTGCGCGACCTGGCGGTCGACTACGTGGACCTCTTCCTGATCCACTGGCCGAACCCCCGCGTGCCGCTCGCCGCGACGCTGGAGGCGATGACCGCGCTGCGCGACGAGGGCGCCACGCGCGAGATCGGCGTGTCCAACTTCACGGCGGCGCAGTTCCGCGAGGCGCTCGACCTGGCGCCCGTGATCGTGAACCAGGTGGAGTACCACGTGTACCTGGACCAGTCGGCGGTGCTGGACGTGTGCCGCGAGCGGGGCGTCGAGCTCACCGCCTACCGGCCGCTAGGGAAGGGGGACGTGACGCGCGACCCCGTGATCGCCGAGATCGCGGCGGCCCGCGACGCTACGCCCGCGCAGGTGGCGCTCGCGTGGCTGATCGGGCAGGAGGGCGTCTCGGCGGTGCCGAAGGCGTCGAGCCCGGAGCGGCGCCGGGAGAACCTGGGCGCGCTTTCGGTGGAGCTCAGCGCCGACGAGCGCGCCGCCCTGGATGCGCTCCCGAAGGATCGGCGCGCCGTCGAGACGCAGTGGTCGCCGGATTGGGATTGACCACCGAGTGTCGAGTTTGTCGGCGTTGCTCCGACAAACTCGACAGACGGCGTGGCGCAGCTCAGGTCACCGGCAGGTACCTCTCCAGCTCCCACGGCGTCACCTGCGTCCGGTACTCGAGCCACTCGTCGCGCTTCAGCCCGATGTAGCGCTCGAAGATGTGGCCGCCCAGCGCTCGCTCCACGAGCTCCGAGCCGGCCATCTCCTCGATTGCCTCGCCGAGCGACTCCGGCAGGTGCTGCACGCCCATCGCCTGGCGGTCCTCCTCGGTGAGGTCGTAGAGGTTGCGCTCGATCGGGGCGGGCAGCTCGTAGCCCCGCTCGATGCCCTCCAGCCCCGCCTGCAGCAGCGCCGCGAAGGTGAGGTAGGGGTTGCACGAGGGATCGGGGCAGCGGAGCTCCATCCGCGTGGCCCGCTCCTTGCCGGGGTGGTAGAGCGGCACCCGCACCAGCGCCGAGCGGTTGCGGCGCGACCAGCCGATGTAGACCGGCGCCTCGTAGCCCGGCACGAGCCGCTTGTACGAGTTCACCGACGGGGCGAACAGCGCCGCCAGCTCGCGGGCGTGCCTGAGCTGGCCCGCGATGAACGACTTCGCGACGTCGGACAGGTAGTACTCGTCGTCCGCGTCGAAGAACGCGTTCTCCGACCCGCGGAACAGCGACTGGTGCGTATGCATGCCCGAGCCGTTCTCGCCGTGGAGCGGCTTCGGCATGAAGGTGGCGTAGAAGCCGTGCTGCGCCGCCACCTCCTTGATCGCGATGCGGTACGTCATGGCGTTGTCCGCCATGTCGAGACCGTCCGCGAAGCGCATGTCGATCTCGTGCTGCGAGGGCCCGACCTCGTGGTGGGTGTACTCCACCGGGATGCCGAGCTCGCGCAGCGTGAACACGGCGTCGCGGCGGAAATCCGACCCCACGTCGAGCGTGGTCAGGTCGAAGTAGCCGCCGCGGTCGAGCACCTCGGGCGACTCGTCCGACTTGAACAGGAAGAACTCGAGCTCCGGACCCAGGTAGTAGTGGTCGAAGCCCATGTCCTTCGCGCGCGCCAGCGCCCGGCGCATGACGAAGCGGGGGTCGCCCTCGTAGGGCTCGCCGCCCGGCTTCAGCACGTCGCAGAACAGCCGGCCCACCTTGTGGGTCTCGCCGGTCCGCCACGGCAGGATCCGGAACGTGGTCGGGTCGGGCATGGCGATCATGTCCGACTCCTCGATCCGGTTGAACCCCGTAATCGACGAGCCGTCGAAGCCCATGCCCTCCTCGAGCGCCCCGGCCAGCTCCTCGCGGCCCACCGCGAACGACTTCAGCTGGCCGAAGATGTCCGTGAACCAGAACCGGATGAACTCGACGTTCTCCTCCTCCACCCGGGCCAGCACGTCTGCCGGCCGGGCTCCTACGTCCTCAGGCGCTATCGCCATCGACTGTGACCTCCTCGTGTGTGCGAATCCGCATCGCCGCAACGTACGAGCGCCCGCCGCAAGAGTCTTTATCCACGTGTCGAAGATTCGGTGCGACGATTTCGCCCCATGGTCGATACGAGCGAATGGTCCTGCCGCGCGAACCGCACGCAGAGCGCGTTCCGGGCGGTGGGAGGACATCTGGTGCTGGAGGACGACCGGCTCGAGTTCCGCCCGCACGGGTTCGACCGGGCGCTTGCGGGCAAGGGGTGGTCGGTGCCGCTGACGGCGATCCGCTCGGTGGGGACCGAGCCGCGCGGCCTCAACCCCTTCAGCGGGGCGATGCGCGAGCGGCTGCGGATCGAGACCGAGGACGGCGGCGTAGAGCTGTTCGTGGTGAACAAGCTCGGTGAGGTGAGGGAGCGGATCTCCGGCGCAGTGGCCGCGGCCCGGCCCGCCTAGCGGCCCAAATTCGTCCAGACCTGTACCGCTGCAATGGACTCCGGCAACCCGGAGGGTTAGCGTCGATCTCGTGCAGCGGAAGCGTGCGCTCCGCCCCCTGCTTGCTGCGCTGACCGCCCTCGTGCTGCTCGCCCCCGCGAGCGCCGGCGGCCAGGTGTTCGCCGGCGAGCTGACGCAGTACGTCGATCCCCGCCAGCAGACCCTCCTGTCCTACGGGGACGAGTCGCACTGGCTCCAGCCCTGGCGCGCCTATCTCGACACCGTGCCCGCCGTTCGCTTCCGCGACGCGCTCGGGATCACCTTCGACGTGCCGGACAAGCACGCCGATGCGGCGGCGAGACTGCTCGCCGCGAACGGCTTCAAGCGGGCGCGCTTCGAGGTCGGCTTCAACAACGTCCAGTACGGCGCGCCGTCCCAGCTCGTCAACTACAACAGCCTCCGCACGCGCCTCCTGGCGCTGAAGAAGTACGGGATCCGCCCGCTCATCCTGCTCAACTCGAACCAGGGCGCCCCGGCGCCGAACCAGGTCGTGGCGCTACGGACGATCGAGCCCGCCCCCCGGGGCGCCACGCGCATCCGCCTCGACGCCGCGAGCGCGGCCGCGGTCGTGCCGCGGAAGACCGGCCTCAACAACTTCCAGACGGCGGGCAAGATGGCCGACCCGCTGATAACCGCCGTGGACGCGAACGGCTGGGCCACCCTGTCACGGCCCCTGATACGCGACCTCCCGGCCGGGAGCCACCAGGGCTCGAAGCTCCTCTACGAGCCGTTCCATCGGCCGCTGCGGGGCGACGGCACGCCCGAGCCGCGCTTCGAGGCCACCATGGCCGGCTGGCTGAACTACGTGAACGTCGTGACGCGCGACGCCAAGGCCATCCTCGGCAGCCAGAGCTTCGACATCGAGGTCTGGAACGAGCTCGGGTTCGCGTCCGAGTTCCTCGACGTCGACGAGTACTACGCCCCGAACATCGACACCGGCCGGGGCGACGTCACCGACGCGATAGTCCGCCGCACCGTCGCCGCGGTGCGAAACCCCGCCAGCGGCGTCAGGGCCATCGGCGTGACCAACGGCTTCGCGAGCCAGCGCTACGACGAGGCCGGATCCACGAGCCCGCCCGGGCTGACGGCGATCAGCAAGCACCCCTACCTGTACGGCGGAGTGCGGCGCTTCCCGCCGGCCGACGTCGACGGCATCCGCCCGCTCGACGCCCAGGGCGATCCGGACGGCACCCAGGACGCCGACGGGGACTGGTTCGAGTTCTTCACCCCCACCTACGCGGACTTCCATCCCGAGCGCTACCTGTGGGCGACCGAGAAGACGTCGTCGCTCGACATGGACCACTTCGTGCGCGACATCTCGCCGATCACGACTTTCGTGGACGGGGTCGCGCACGGACGCCAGACGCGCCCGCCCGGCGGCGCGCCGGTCCAGGTGTGGGTCACGGAGATGAACATCAACCCGGCGAACGCGGCATCGCGCTTCGGGGTGACCGCCGGCGACCGCGTCCACATGCAGGCGAAGTCCACCCTCAGGACGCTGGCCTCGTTCGTGGGGAAGGGCGTCTCGAACGTCTACATGTACGCGGTCGGCGGCGGCAGCTACGCCCTGGTCGACGGGAGCTTCTTCACGAAGCTCGACCAGACCGGCGTGTACCCCGGCGACCGCGCCGGGGGCGAGGTGCTGGACGCGGTGAAGCGGCTGACGGACGGTTTCGCGGGAGCCGTCGCGCCGGCGCATCCGCGATCGCTCTCCCTCCTCCGCGTCGGCGACTACGCCGGCAACGTCCAGTTCGCCGGCGACGGCAGCGCCGACCACCCACCGCTCTACAACCGCGACGTGCTCGCCTTCCTCCCGTTCCAGGTCAAGCCGGACCGCTTCGTGACGGCCGTCTACGTGATGACGAGCAACGTGGCGACGAACTACAAGCCCGGCGCGCCGAATACGGACCCGACCCGCTTCGACATGCCGCCGGAGACCTACAGGCTGACGATCGGCGGCACGAACGGCGTCGGCGCTCTGGTCAGCGCCACCGATCCCCTCACGGGCCAGACGGTCCCGGTCACCGTGGTCTCGGCCGCGCCGGACCGCCTGGTCGTGGAGCTGCCCGTCACCGACTCGCCGCGCCTGCTGACGATCGACGAGGCGGGCTAGCCGGCCGGCGCCGGCGGCGCTCCGCCACCAGCGCGAGCTTCCGGACCCTCCCCTCATCCAGCCACTCGATCCACAGCCGGTGGGCGGCGAGCAGCTCGTCCAGCGCCCGGCGGCCGACCTGCGTGGCGATGGCCTCGGCGTCCGCGGCGAACGCGTCGGCCAGCGCCTGCACCACGGCGCGGTGGGAGTGGCTGTGGTCGTCCCGGCATGTGACGACGAGCCCGGCCCGCTCGAGCGAGTCCGCCATCTCGTCGAGCGGGATCAGCCAGACCGTGTCCGCATCGGGCATCGCCGCCCGCTCGGCCGCGGTGAGGGGCGCGCCCTCCTCGAGCGTGAACGCCAGGCGCCCCCCGGGCCCGAGGGCCGCGGCGATCCCGCGCACCAGCGCGTCCTTGTCCTCGAAGGCCAGCATCGTCTCGAGCACGAGCACCACGTCGAACGAGCCGGCCGGCAGGGGCGGGACGTTCGCGGTCGCGAAGCGGCACGGCAGGTTCCTAGCGCACTCCCGGGCGACGGCGACGGCGCTCGCGCTGGCGTCAACGCCCAGGTAGTCGCAGCCCAGCTCCCGGGTGAGGAAGCGCCCGGGGCCGCCGACGCCGCAGCACAGGTCCAGCACCGTGACCCCCGGGCCGATGCCGGCCTGCACGCCCATGGCGCGGATCTCGCCGGCGCTCATGAAGCTCTCCTGCCCGACGAACTCGCCCGGGGCGTACGCCGACATGCGCGCGCGGTGCAGCGCCCCGTCGAACCGCGCGCGATCGTCCTGCCTCACGGCGACGAGCCGAACGCGGTGAGGAAGCGGTCACGGAAGCTCTCCATGGGCCAGACCGGCGCCCGCGGGCTCGGCGACATGCCGTCCTGCCAGCGCCATCCGGCGATCCGATCCATCACCTCGGGGTCGTGGGCAATGACCGAGATGGGCACGTCGTGGCTGGCGCCGTGGCCGGTGACCACCGTGGCGGGCTGATGGTCGCCCACGACGACGAGCACGAGGTCCTCGTGGCCGTAGCGCCGCACGAACGAGAAGAATGCGTTCAGCGAGTACTCGATCGAATGCCCGTAGGCGGCGCGGGCCCGCTCACTGTCGCCGAAGAGCGAGGCCTTCGACGCCTTTTCCGCGGGGAGGCGCTTGAAGATCGACCCGTCGCCGACGTCGGCCCACGGGATGAGCGGGGGAATGCGCGTCCATGGCGCGTGGCTCGAGATGAGGTCGACCTCGGCGAAGATCGGCGCCCGGCGCCGCTTGGCGAGCTCGCGGCGCTGCAGGGCGAGGAGCGTGTACTGGTCGGGCATCGGGGCTACGCCGTAGCCCGGCCCGCGGTAGCCGAAGTTGCGGCGGTCGTAGACCGCGTCGTAGTGGTAGAAGGTCGAGCCCTCGGGCCACGCCCGGCGGTTTCCGGGCATGGCGCCGACCGACCGCCACCCCGCTCGCTTGAACGCCCGGGTGAGGGTGAGGCGGTCGTTCTCGACGAGCTGGTCGTACCGGCGCTGGCCGTCGACCCGAACGCCCGACTGCAGGGTCGAATGCGCCAGCCAGCTGAGGCCGCCGAAGGTGGGCGAGGTGAGGAAGGCGCTTCTCGAGGAGAAGCCGGCGGCCCGCAGCTGCGCGTCGCCCCGCGCGAGGGCGGCGTCGATGGGGGGCGAGACGGACGAGTCCTGGACCGCGAACCGCCCGTAGCTCTCGACGAACACGAGCAGGACGTCCTTGCCCCGCAGGCCGGTCAGCAGCCGGCGGCCCGGGGTGGCTTGGAAGCGGTCGTGGACGATCTCGCGGGCGAACACCGCGCGGTCCGCCAGGGCGGCCCGCACGGCCTGGACCTCGTCGACGGCCAGGGCGGCGGTGCTCGAGGAGGCGACCGGCCCGCCCACGACACGCAGGGCCACCCACACGACGCCCAGCGCCATCGCCGCCCGGAGCGCCCACTCGCGGTGGCCGGCCGCGAACCGCGTCACGCGCAGCAGCGCGAGGACCGGGAGGGTGAGGAGCGCGACGACGAGCACGCCCGCGACGGCGACGATGAGGTTCGCGCTCGAGCTGCCGACCGCGTTGCGGAGCGTCTCGATTCCGATGCCCAGGTAGTGCGAGTCGTCGAGGGGCTTGAAGGGCCGGTCGAACGCCGTGAAGAACCCTATGTCGAGGACCTTCACGACCACGAGCACGCTCAGTACGGCTCCCAGGACCACGACCAGCACGCGGCGCGGGGTGGCGGGGAGCAGGACGGCCACGGCGACGACGACGAGGAGCTCGAGGGGGAGCCGCGCGAACGCGCCGGCGTTGAGGTGGCTGGGCTCGTTCGGCGCGACGAGGGCTGCCCAGACGAGCAGCAGCGAGAGGAGCGTGAGTGCCGCGGCGGTACCGGTGCGCAGCCGCGCGCGCTCGGCACCAACGTCCGGCGCCGGGTCGACGACGCCGTGCCGGCGGCGCCAGAGCCACCACACGCACTGGCCCATCGACGCCGTGAGCAGCGCGAGCGCCGCGACGAGGAGGACCTGCGTGACCGCCCGGGGCAACACCCCGGAGGCCGCGACCGTCAACACGACCCCCTGTGTCGCCGCGACGAGCCTGCGCCACCGCCGCCGCGGCAGCGGCGCCCGCATCCACGGCAGCAGCCACTCACCGGCCAGGTACACGTAGCGCGCGGCCCCGATCGCCAGCACCCACGCGCCGTACGCGGGGGCGACGTAGACGCTGAGCGCGAGGATCAGGAACGCGTCGACCTCGCCGTCGAAGCGCGCGCCCAGCGCCGTCGCCATCCCGGTGCGCCGCGCCACCCACCCATCCACAGCGTCCAGCACCAGCGCGACGGCCGCGAGCGTCACGAGCAGCGCGACCGGCGTGTCGCCCGCTAACGAGTCCACTGCGAGCGCGGCCACGCCGACGGCGGGCGTGGCCCGCGCGAGCGTCACCCAGGACGCCGGCCCCAGCCGCTCGCCCGGACGGCGGGCGAGGCCGCGTGCCAGCCCCACCGCCATGGTCACGGCGCAGGCGGTGCCGACGATCCAGCCGGCCGCGCCGAGCCCGGCGGTCTCCACGAGGACGGCCAGCAGCAGCACCTGGGCGAGCAGACCGGTGGTCGGACCCGTCCGGCTCGCGCGCGCCGTCTTCATTCGTCCTGGAACCGTTGCGAGAGCGCGTAGCGCAGCAGGACGACGTCGCCGATCTGGCGCACCTCGGCGAGCGCCGCGCGCCGCTGCGCGTTCCACGGGAAGTTCCCGTCGCTCACGAAGCGCGGAGCGCTCGAGTCGCCGACGAAGAAGGGCGCAACGACGAGGTGCAGCTCGTCGACGAGGTCGTCGGCCAGGAACTGCGTGTGCACTATGCCGCCACCCTCCACCATGAGCCGCTCCACGCCGCGGTCACCGAGGTCCTCGGTGAGCCAGCGCATGCGCACGCGCCGGCCACCGTCCACGATCGTCGCCGCCGGCCCGAGGCGTGCGCGCACGTCGGCCACGCGCGGGCTCGGCGTGTAGACCAGCTTCTCGGCCTCGCCGGCGGTGAAGAAGTTGGAACGCGCGTCGAGGTCCGCCCGGTTCGTCACCGTGATCTTCTTCGGTGACGGCGGGAGCCCGCGGGCCGTGCGGTCCTCGCGGCGGGCGCGCGAGCGCACGAGCAGCCGCGGGTTGTCGGTGCGGACCGTGCCCGCGCCCACCATGATCGCGTCGCAGGAGGCGCGCACCGCGTCGACGCGGTCGAAGTCCGCCTCGTTGGACAGCGCGAGGCGGGGCGTCCGGTCGCCCAGATAGCCGTCGAGCGAGACGCTGCAGCTCATCAAGGTGTAGGGGCGGTCAGACACCGGGGACCGGCCCCCAGTGCGTGGAGCGGATCCACATCGCCACGAGTACGACCGCGCCCGGCAGGCTGGCCACGAACACCATCACGCCATACGCCACCGCCGTGGCGACTCCGAGCGAGGCGCCGAGCCCGGCGGCGGCGAACGCCCAGGCCGCCACACCCTCGCGCGGCCCCCAGCCGCCGACGTTGGGCAGCGCCGCGGCCTGCGTCACGAGCAGTGCCAGCGGCAGCAGTTGGGTCAGCGGCGCGGTCGCGCCCGCGCTGCGGGCGGCGATCACGAACGTGGCGGCGTGGCCGGCGACGACGAGCGCCGAGGCGAGCGCGATGGCAGGCCATGCCCGCCGGGCGAGCAGCGCCTCGCGCAGGTCGCGGGCCGCGGCGCTGCGGAGGCGTGCCCACCGGGACCGGCCGGCGGCGGGCCTCACGCGCGCCGCCAGCGCGAGGCCGGCTGCCGCCGCGATGAGGGCGAGCGCGACGAGCGGCATGCCCGATCGCACGGGCGATGCAACGACGAGGAGGACGGCGACGGTGATGACCACCTGCACGACCTGCCCGGCCGAGCGCTCCCACGCGACGGCGCGCAGCCCGCGGCCGACGTCGCTCGTGTCACGGCCGTGGCTGATCCCGCGGTGGACATCGCCCACCACCCCGCCGGGCAGCGTGACGTTGAGGAAGAGCGAGCGGTAGTACGCGGCCACGGCGGTGCCGAACGGCAGCTCGACGCCGAGGCCGCGGGCCACGATCCTCCAGCGCCACGCGCAGCACATGGTGGTCACCACGGCCAGGCACGACGCGGCGGCCAGCGCCCTGCCGTCGACCGTGCGCAGGCCGTCCAGGAACGGGCCGGTTCCCAGCTGCCAGACCAGCACGGCGAGCGTGGCGGCGGCGACGGCGAGGTTGAGCGACCACCTCGTCACGGCAGCACCAGCAGGTCGGCATGGTCGACGGTGACGGCGAGCTCCCCGGCGGCCGCCTGCGCCAGGCGCCGGTCCCGGTAGGCGCCGGCCTCGTCGCCCAGCGCGGGGTCCTGCTCGAACGCCGCGGCGACCCACCCGTCGAGCCACTCGGCCGTCAGGTCGGGGTGGGCCCCGTTGAGTCTCCAAGGGCTGGGCCGGACGAGGACCTCGGCGCCCAGCTCCCTGACCGCGTTCGCGACAGCGTCCGGGCCGAGCAGGCCGCCGCGGCGCTGGTGGGCGTTGAATGCCGCGGCGACGCGTGCGTCCAGGGGGTCCGCCGGGGTCAGGACGACGCGGCCGACGACGGTCAGCGTGAGCAGCATCGGACGCCCCGTGCAGGCGCGGAGCATCCGCACGAGCCCCTCGGCAGTCAGCAGATCGAGCAGCGCCGAGGCGGTGACGAGGCTCGCGCCGGCGAGATCGTGCGGCGTCAGGCGCGTGATGTCCGACCGCCTCGCCTCGAGGGTGACCGCGGCGGGGCTCGTCGCGACGGCCAGCTCCAGCAGGCGGGCGTCCCGGTCGTGCACGACCCAGTGCTGCCGGCCCGGCAGCAGGGGCGCGAGCCAGCGGGCCATCGCGCCGCTGCCGCCGCCGAGGTCGTGGATCACGAGGGAGCCGGCCGCGGCGAGGCGCCGCCGCAGGCGCTCCACGAGCTCGGCGGAGCGCGCCGCGGAGTCGGCCGGCTCGCGCATGCGAAGCCACTCCGGGGTGACTCCGACGGCCGTGACGGTCATCGCGCCGCTCCCGCGACGACGCCTTCCGCACCGGCCGCTACGCCGGCGAGCACGCCTGCGACGTCGGACGCCGTGGCTGCCCAGGTGCGCAGCGACGCGCGCCGCTCGCGGGCAGCGCGGCGCAGGCGGCCGCGCAGCTCGGCGTCGCCCAGCCAGGCCCGCAGCGCGGCTCCCAGCGCCGCCGGGTCGCCCGGCGGGACCAGCAGCCCGGGCCGCGAACCGCCGTTCCCGCACCCAAGGGCCTCCGTCACGCCCCCCACCTCGGTGGCGAGCACCGGCAGGCCGCGGGCGAGGGCCTCCGTGACGACCATGCCGTACGTCTCGGCGTGCGAGGGGAGCACGAGCAGGTCCGCGTCCGCGTACGCGCGGTCGAGCCCCGGGCCGGTGCGCGGCCCCGAAAAGCCCACCCGGTCCCGCAGCTCGGCTTCCCACGCGCGGCGGCGCACGCGGTCCGCGAACGCGGGCGCCCGGTCCAGGCTGCCCACGCAGGCGCAGCGCCACGACAGGTCCGCCACGGTCGCGAGGGCGTCGAGCAGGACGTCGTGTCCCTTGGCGGGCGTCACCGCCCCGACGCAGAGCAGCGCGTCACCGGCCGCGCTCCCCGGCGCGAGGCCGGCGGCGTCGACGCCGGGCGCGGCCACGAGCACCCGATCGGCCGGGAGCGCGTAGAGCTCCCCCAGCCGGCGCCGGGACCATTCACTGGTGGTGACGACGGCCGTGGCCGCCATGAGGACCTCGCGCTCGTCGGCGTGGCCGAGCGGCATGTGCATGAGCACCACCTGCCGCAGCCGGCGCGCGTGCGGCACGAGCGCTTCGGGGGCGGGGGACGCGATCAGCCCGTCGACCAGCACCACAGCGCCATCGGGGATCCCGCGGACGGTGTGCCCGAGGACGGCGGCGCCACCGAGCACGGCGTGCTCGTGCACCGTCCAGCCGAGTTCGGTGAGCCCTCGGCAGACCCGGCGGTCGTATGTGTTGCCACCGCTCGGCAGCGCCGGATCGTCGATGCCCTCCGGGACGACGAAGTGGACCTCGCGTCCGCTCATAACGGCCGCTCATAGCTCGCCCACGCGATGTGGGACTCGTGCAGCGTTACCACCAGCCCATCGAGCTCCCGCGCGCCGTCGCCCAGGTCGCCCGCCCGCGCGCGGTAGGCGAGCCGGTCCGCGATGACCGCGGCGAGCGCCTCGGTGGTGGTGTTCATGCCCGCGAACTCCAACTCCTCGTCGAGGTTGCGATAGCCGAGCTCGCCCAACACGGCACGCAGCACCTCGGACG
>Ga0081538_10001317_pt1 | contig 25624 bp, 32 predicted proteins | sample TabmetS5T2R1_FD_71022 | JGI IMG/M metagenome (GOLD analysis project Ga0081538, IMG submission 71022) | Tabebuia heterophylla rhizosphere microbial communities from the University of Puerto Rico - S5T2R1 | ecosystem: Host-associated > Plants > Roots > Rhizosphere ... | reverse complement strand
CAACATTAGCTATAAGTAACAGATACGAACTGCCCGAATTGTCGTAAAATATCAGTATATGTGTTATAAAAATAAATAAAATGAAATGGATCTCTATGAAGGACAGCCTTCCATCCTTTGGATCCAGTACCCTTTTTCCCTAATATTTTTCTCTACAAATGATGGGGCTTCTTGTATGTGACAGAACTGACATTCTTCTTGGGTCATTTTCTGTCCGCTTTGGCCTGCCGTGGAAAGGTATTCTTTGCCATACTCAATTGCCTTCTCGTGGGGTGTATCGGCGTCTACAATCACATCAAAGTGCATTGTTCTTCCATCCTTCTTCGTAACATAAGTGTCGTACACTGCACATTCCATTTTGGTACGACATAACCTCCTATGATATTTATTCCATTTCCTCATTATCTGAGTGGAGTTTAGCACGTAACCCTTGGAGGAAGTTGTAGCTGGCAAGTGAAAAGAGGGCCTTCATTATTTGATGGCTAATGTCCTCTGTACCTTTTTATCTAGTCCGAATATCATCACAAAATGATTATTACTCCTGTGAGCAATGTAAAGTGAATTTCCACGCATCTTGACATAGGTTAGTTCAAACAGGCAAAGGGTGTCACGAGTTCATCAAAATTAAAATTACATATGGACTTCATTTCGGACCTACCTGTGACTGTAATGACATTATCCCAAACAAGTCGACCCGCCTAACTGAGTGATTGTAAAAGTTAGCAACACAAGTCTTATTCTGGGTCGTTGGTTGTGACGTCAAATGTATGCTGAAACCTTGCCCACTCAAGCGATCTCATCCGTATGACCGAAGCCAAAAAAGGCCCTCGCGAAAACAAGAATCGTCATTGTAAACGTTTTCCGACAAACCAAGTTTCGATCTAATAAGATGCTATGGCAAAAATTTTGTTGGTCATATTTCTCTTATTTTATTTTTGAACTGCAGTTTCTTATTTCAAATGATACTCCCTGATCATACAAGCCCTTAGAAATGCTACGGCTAAGGCCGTCCTCAACAGCTTTTATCCTCTGGCTGTCTTGAATGATGTCATCTGGAATGTCTATCTCTATCTGTACTTCAAGGATCATCTTTTTCGTTTTAACCATTTGCCAACAGCTATACCTGTCCCAATGCACTATTTCAGTATTACATTATCATCGAAAATCTTTATTGGACGCACATATGTAGATAGTTGGATGTATCCAAGCGATATTTTATCGAGAATGTATGCAGGTGACACAAAAGATACGAAACTCTATCCCAAGAAAGAGGAGGCACCTTCAGAATTGGACGATATTCTGCAGACTAACCTCTTCAATGTAATGCTGAACCGCAGATCGCAACGTAAGTTTGAGGATCGTGAAATAGAGGATTGGAAGCTAGAAATGATATTTGCTGCAGCTGATACTGCTCCAACAGCGGGAGGCTTTCAAGGCTTTGAAGTTTATAATGTGAAGAATCGCGACGTCAAGCTCAAGCTGGTCCAGGCCGCAAACAACCAACCGTATGTGAACGCACCGGTGGTGCTAGTCTTTTGTATGGATCCGTCAAGAGTCAAGATGAATTTTCCTCCACACATAATCAAAAAGTTCTCTGTCCAAGATGCAACCCTTGCCGCTGCTTATGCCCAGCTTGCAGCCCATGCGCTTGGTCTCACGTCTGTGTGGATTGGTATGATAGACGAGCAAAAGGTAATGCAGGCGCTAGTCACTGATCTTACCCCTGCGGTTATCCTGTGCCTTGGATATTCACAAAAAATGCTGCATCCTAAGCCAAAAAGAAAGCTGACTGAGCTAATAAACGAAATCTGATCGTTGACAGCATATAGACTTGCAGCAGTAGTAATGATCAAATAATCAATATTACTACACTTCGTATTGCTTCTTCAGACTCATAATACGGCATACGTTAGTTAGTATATTCTCTTACGCAGCACTCCTTCAACCGCGCCGATCTCCTTTGACAACTTGTCGGTCGCCTCTTCTTTTATCTTTGCAGTGTCAAGAAATGCTTCTCTTCTTTTAGTCTTCTTATTCTTTAGCATATCGATATCAAAGTAGTTAGTTACCCCCTCTTCGCCTTGCATCAATCTATTATAATCAATTAGGACAGGTGATGTCCTATAGAACTCTATGAGTTGAGTTTTTAGTTTTGAAAGAAGCTCGCTTTTCTTGGTGCGGGCATCCCTAATCTCTAAGAACTCATTCTCCACTACAGCTGTCTTTTCACTAAGCTGCTCTACAAGCCTTTCATCTTCAAACATTCTTACAAAAAGCTCGTCTAACCCTAAGTTGTTAAAGCCTCTTTTTTCCAACTCCGCAGCAAGCAGTTTATCAGCGGCGCGTGTCATATTGTCTGAAACTGATGCGGCAATCTCCTCGATTTTCATAAGCTCCTTTTGTATGTCAATTACCCGGGTGTCAACTCGATAGTAAAGTAGGACGTGAAACTGAATGCCAAAATAAACGCTCATATAAAAATTGTCAGTCTCTTTGGTCAGAGTACAGTATAACCTGTGTATATCTTCTGTAGCCGATTTGAGGATTCCACTAAACGTCCAGCCTTCAAGCGCGTATCCAAGGCGTTGGAAAAAGTTTTCCACTTTCTGTAGATCAAACGTGTCGGCCTGAGTTATTGTGCCATCGCCTAGCATTGCATTTTCATGACGCAGTGCAATGGAAGGCTTTATAACGTCGAGAAAAGCCTCTTGCACCCTCTCGGTTGCAACATTTATCTGCCTGCAAAAATAATCGTCCCCTTTAATAGGTGGCCTCATTGCCAGAAAGGTGTACGTTACTGTTTAATATATTCAAGTTTAAATGGAATGCACTCTAATTTAACTCAGACTTGTCAGCAGCAGAAGAGCAGAACAACGAGAAAGTGCAGAGTGGTGCCAGCAAGGATCTCTTAGATATGATGATGAATACCGATAACAACACCCTAGAACAGGCAAAAATAGTTGACTCTGAAACCCTTGTCTCCCAGACTCAAGATAGACTATGGCGCGCACTCAAGCGTCGTTTTCAGTACGATGTATCGCTGCAGCCAGGTCAAGGATTCCTTCTCAACCACGTTAGTACAAAGCTCCCTCTTGTGATAATGTATGCCGACCTAGTTGGGTCAACTAATATGAGCATGACATTGCCTGCGGACAAACTGACTACGATAATAAGAGCTTTCACGTATGAAATTTCTCAGGTTATATACAACCACAAAGGCTACATACTCAAATACGTGGGAGACGCTGTCATTTCTTTCTTTCCTGCTAGCTATAACAAACTGCTTGCATGTGATAGAGCAGTACAATGCTCCAAGTCGATGCTTACGGTAGTAAAAAACGGTATCAATCCGATTCTTAATCAATATGATTACCCTGAGCTGAATGTTAAGATAGGGATGGACGAGGGTGAAAATGTCATTGTGCAGTACGGTCATGACCGAAGCTCTCTAATTGACATTCTTGGGTACTGCATGAACATAGCAGCCAAAATAACATCACTCACAGGGGCTAACAAAGTCTCGATTGGGCAATATGTATACGAGATGCTGCATCCGTCCATCAAGGCAAGGTTCAACGAGGCCAAATTCAACGCAGATGAATGGAGGTATACGGACAGGCATACGGGCCAGCTTTACAAGGTCTATTCGATGAGCGATGGGCTAGCGTGAAAATGGTCAGTCAATAGATAAAACCGACCCTCTCTCAAAAGGAGAAATCAACGGTATGACTTTTGCTTTCTGCGTCGTGCTCCAGGACCGCCAAATTTCTTCGATTCTGTTTGCCTGCTGTCTCCAGATAACAGGTGCCTGTCATATTCTGTTATCTTTTTCCTTATCTCTTCCCTCATGCTTCTAGTGAGAGGATGCTCCTTTGGATCCTTACCTCCCTTCTCTTGGCCTGTAAGGGCACGTGATACTGCCACTGCACTCGCAAATGCCTGTCCCATAAAACCACCCCCATGGACTTGCACATCGACGTCGATCCTATTACGCAAGTCCCCGATGAGAGTAAGTGGCGTAAGGAGAAGCTCTCTTGCGATCTCCGGCGTCACCATCTCTGCTGGCTTGTTGTTCATCCTCACCCTGCCAGTGCCCTTGGATATAGTGGCGACGGCCTTGCTCGTCTTGCGTTGTCCTGGGTATAGCTCTATCTTGTTTATCATTCTCCTTTCCACCCTATCTGCTTGGCAACTTCCCCAATAGAAATATAGTAAGATTCTGGTTTTGTAATCTTTGAATCATCAAATGACTTCATGTTGGCGCCCCTCATATCTTCAGGAACTCCCATATATACCCTCAGACGCTTAAACGCACCTACGCCGTCTGGTTTACGCTTTGGCACCATCCCTCTTACCATCTTAGACAGGATGGTATCTGGCCTGCGTGGGTGAAACGGACCATGAATAGGATTGGTCACAGAGTTGATTTCCAAATGTTCTTTATATGAGTCAATTGTCATGTATCTGTTGCCCGATAGCATTGCCTTCTCTGCATTGACGATGGTGACTCTGTTACCTTCCAATAATAGCTTTGAGACGTGTGAGCACATCCTACCAGCAATGCAGTTAGTTGCATCAACTACTATCATGGTCTTGTTTTGATGCTGGACTGCTTTTTGCTCAGCCAACTATTCTCACTCCTTTGCCATCGGCGTACGATTTTATCAAATCGTCAAATGTCACAACCTTGCCACCTGACTCTATGATCTTTTTGGCAGCTCCTTCTGACATTGAAAAAGCGCAAACGGTCAGCTTGTGACCAAGACTTCCAGTTCCGAGAACTTTGCCTGGAATCACTACGACCTCATCGGCCTTAGTTATCTGAGCAAGCCTGGTGATATTAATTTCGCGTCGATTGGCCCTTGGACCCTTAAGCTCCTCCTGGAGGGCTCGCCATATCGGTGCCCTGCTCTTTTTGAAGGCACTGCGTAGAGTCCAAATCGTATTATCAATCGCTGTCTGAGCAAACATCTGTAGTGTAAATTCGTATTCAAAAGTCCCCAAATAAATGTAATGGCTAGGTTAAGATGCAACCCCCGTTTGATCTGCTCAATGTCCAATTTAATTTGCCTGCATAGTCTATGACTAGTCTAGGTCAAATCTGAATTGCTTTGCCTGCAACTAGGTTTGGGAAATTGCATGTTGTAAATTCAACAAACTGATATCAAACCGTGATGTCTAGGCGCTCTTTGGAACTTTCAGCGAGGAGACTAACTGTTTGAAGCCTTTGATTTTTGCAACAAGTCGCTCCACTGCAGTCAGTAGTACCTCTTCTGCAGTGAGTGCGCCATTTGACTCTAAGATGAGTATTGTCTCATCCTCACTCTCACCATCTTTTACTACTGCGGCCGACGTCGGCTGCCACTTTGCGTGATCTTTGCCAGTCCCTAGCCTCGCGTATGCTTCAAATTTTAATTTCTGATTTGGTGCCAGGACAACAATAGGTATGTCTTTACTTACCGGTTTGACCGTCTCATCTTCTGATACTAGCTCGCCTGAGGCAACAGACACAGTCTTTTCATTTGCCTCTGCGTCAAGGACCAAAAGAACTCTGCATTTGCTGCATCCAAGCGTGCTCTTGCAGTCGCACTCGTGAGGCATTACGAATCTGCCGGGATCAGTGCGAAGTGGAATTAGACCAAGCCTATGTGCGACCGCTTCATCGTGCATAACGGACGAATTTTCAAGTATCACAACATCATCTATTGCAAGGGTTGAAACTTCGCTTATCGCCAACCTCCTGAGAGAATTGACGTATTGCCTTGGAATATTGTTAAACCTGACAACAATCCTTTCATTTGTTTTTTCAACAATCTCAGCGGACGCAGAAACCAATATTCTAACAACTATCCAAAACAACCTTAAAAATCTACCGAAACTTGCAAAAATTCTGCATTGGATGTCCTGACAGGCATATATATTCCGGAAATGGATGATCACATTAAATGACAGACAAATTCACTGTCGCTCGCCTCATTTTGGATGGTGAAAAGTTTGAGGTGCTGGTCAAGCCGGATCCCGCACTGGAATATAAGATGGGCAAAAGATCAGACATTTCAAGTGCACTTGTATCAGATGAAATATACTCTGACGCTAACAAGGGCTCGAGGGCATCAAGTGAGAAGATGATGAAGCACTTCAAGACCATTGATTCGGTAGATATAGCCAAACAGATTCTCGCAAAGGGAGAGCTTAATCTCACCACTGACCAACGTAGAAAGATGGTTGAGGAGAAGAAACGGCAGATAATACAATTCATAAACCGGAGCTTTGTCGACCCGAAAACACACTTACCACACCCAATTGTGAGGATAGAGGCAGCGATGGAAGAAGTGAGGGTTCCTATAGATCCATTCAGAAAGGTGGATGATCAGGCGAAGGCAATAGTAGATGCAGTTCGGAAGATCCTACCGTTAAAGTCGGAGACCTTAAAGCTTACGATAACAGTCCCGCCGCAATTTGCAGCCCAGTCATACAGCGTACTAAAGTCTACTGGGGACCTCCTATCTGAAGAATGGCTAGCCGACGGGTCGCTCAGGGCAATGGTTGATATAAATGCGAGCCTCAAGGGTCAGTTTCTTGACCGGCTTGGGGCAGTAACAAAGGGGTCGGCTCAAGTGAAGGGAGACTAGCCAAATTACGTACACTTAAAAATATAAATGCGGATAACCTACCAGCAAAGGGAGAGAAAAGGAAATAATGAAAAACGAGCATACGCTTTCGGAAGGGTTTTTTTGCCCTAGTGGTGAGCTTTTGAGCCATGCATGAGGTGAAGAGAAGATACGTCATCCCCGGTGACAAGATTGTTGAGGGGAATTTTAGGCCACTCATGAATGTTATCAGATCGGGAAATGCTCTCGTCGCTACCAGAATTGGTATTGCAGAGACTGGACGCGATGGAGTCAAGGTTATACCCCTATCAGGTGTCTATATCCCACGAGTAAATGATCTCGTGATAGGCAAGATAATAGATCACTCATCCCTCTCATGGGAAGTAGACATCAACTCTTGCTTTTCTGCTCATTTGCCAGCACAGGATGTGTTCGGAAGGGATTTTTCCTCCGCGAGAGATGACATGACAAAGCATTTTGCAATAGGCGATATGATAACTGCAAGGATTATTGCATTTGACCGGACAAGAGACCCGATGCTTACCGTTCAAGATCGAGACCTTGGGAAGATTCCTCGTGGAGAGCTGCTTAGGATATCGGCTACCAGGGTTCCACGCCTTATAGGCAAGCGTGGCTCCATGATTCAAACAATAGAGCAGGCAACCCAGACACGGGTTATAATAGGTCAGAATGGAATAGTCGTCGTGACAGGCCGTTTATTGGAAGGAGTAAACTTGGCAGTAAGGGCAATTAGAATGGTAGAGGAGGAAGCACACACTGCGAACTTGACGCAACGTATTAAAGGACTTTTGAACGTTCCAGATACAACCACGCCCCCGCCTCAAGACAGGGGTTCGCTGGTTGCAGAGGCATCTAAACCAGGAGAAATTGAATCCACTATTGATGAGGTGGAGGAAGAATTGGAGGTTGAGGGAGAAAAGTGACTCAGACAAGAAATTTAATAGACGAAAATGGCAAAAGAACAGACGGAAGAGGTATTGACGAACTACGTCCTGTAAAGATAACAGTAGGCTCAGTGAAAAATGCAGATGGTTCTGCATTCATTGAGTTTGGGAAGAACAAGATACTAGTAGCGGTATACGGTCCTCGAGAAGTGCACCCTAAGCACATGGCACTTCCCGACAGATGCGTGCTTCGATGCCGCTATCATATGTCCCCATTCTCTACTGATACGCGGAAAAATCCTGCACCTTCTAGAAGGGAAGTCGAGATTTCTAAGGTGATGCGAGAGGCGCTGGAGCCTGCATTGATGCTTCAGGATTATCCTAGGGCAGCAATCGATGTTTTTGTAGAAGTACTCCAATCTGATGGTGGCTCCAGATGCGCCGGCATCACGGCTGCTTCCGTTGCGTTGGCAGATGCCGGTATCAGTATGCACGATCTAGTGGCTTCCTGCGCTGCAGGTAAAGTAGATAACAAGATCGTGTTGGATATTAACGATCAAGAGGATAAGGAAGGCCAGGCAGATATGCCTGTTGCATACATGCCTAGGCTAGAACAAGTGACACTTCTGCAGCTGGACGGCAGGCTTGAACCAGAGCAATTTAACGAATGCCTTGAAAAGGCAATTGACGGCTCCAAGATGGTATATGAAATCCAAAAGCAAGCATTGATGCAAAAGTACTTTGGCAATGAAACGGAACTAAAGGAGGAGGTACCATGAGTTCATCAAAGAGATCAACTATAATTATTGAACATCTACGCAAGCAGCAGATGTGGGATGCCCTGTCAAGAGGGAAGAGGCTGGATGGCAGAGACTTTAGCGAAATTAGGCAGCTAGAACTTGAGATCGATGTTATCAAGAAGGCAAATGGCTCTGCAAGGGTCAAGCTTGGAGACACCGAAGTCATTGCAGGGGTCAAAGTCGAAACAGGCGAGCCTTTTGAGGGTCTTGAGAACAAGGGTGCCTTGATAGTTTCAGCAGAAGTACTCCCTACCGCTTCACCATACATTGAGCCAGGCCCTCCAGATGAGGAAGTGGTTGAGCTTGCAAGGGTTGTTGATAGAGGCGTTAGGGAATCAGAGATGATTGATCTCGAAAAGCTTGTGCTTGTACCTGGCAAGATAGTATATACTATATTCGTTGATTGCAGCGTGCTCAATGCTGACGGCAATTTGTTTGATGCGACCTCCTATGCTACGGTCGCAGCGCTACTTACCTCAAAGTTACCAATCTTTGAAATGCAGGATCAAAAAGTGGTAGACACTGGGGAAACGCAACCAATGCCTACAACGAGTATGCCAGTCTCAGTTACCGCCGCAAGAATCGGTGATTACGTACTGATAGATCCTAGTGCTGAAGAAGAAGCCTGCATGGACTCACGGATAACTATAACCACCATAGATGAAGGTTTTTGTGCGACCCAGAAGGGTTACGCCGGTTCATTCACACCAGACCAGATTAAAATGGCGGCAGAAGCAGCAACAATTAAAGGAAAGGAGATACGGGCAAGATTGAAGGGGTTAGTAGTAAACAATGGCTAAGAGGAAAAAAAGCTCAACAGCCCTCAGTGGACTCGGAGTTAAATTTGGAGCTACAGTACGCAAACGTTATGGTAAGGTTCATCGTACACTTCACAAGAAGCGGAGATGTCCATCTTGCGGTTCGATTAGGTTCAGCCGTCTGGCAGCTGGGATATGGCACTGTCCTAAGTGCAATTGCAAGATAGCCTCAGGGGCATATGATATACAACTTGAAAAGTTACAAAGCTAAAATCAAGGTATCAATAGGATCCAAGCGTATGGCAGCAAGCATTTATGACGCGCTAGCTCCGGACCTTCGCATGCTGCAAGCTAGTGACAGTAGATCATCACTCTCACTAAAACAAACTCATATTGTCTTCAAATTAGTTACTAGCGATATCACATCCTTGCGGGCAAGTGTTAACTCCTGCTTGAGGTTGGCAGACGTATCTTATAAGTGCCTGACGGTATGACTTTATATGCTCCTGATGTGAATAGATTGGCAATTTATGAGTGAACAGGAACTTCCCCCATGGGTAAGAGAACAGGTATCTCGGTTACAGCAACTCCAACAGAATCTACAGGCCATCATGATGCAAAAGCAACAGCTGGAGGTTGAAATGGTAGAGACAGACAGAGCTCTTCAGGAATTGAAAAAAGCAAGCCCAGATGATGCAATATACAAGAATGCAGGCTCTGTGCTAATCAAAGCTAAAAAGGAAGACGTTCTCAAGGAGCTGGAGGAGAAGAAAGAGCTAGCAAATACGCGTGTTATGGTTCTTGGTAAGCAAGAAACGAGAGTAAAAGAAAACCTAAAGGAAGTTGAAAACAAGATAAATGAAATGATCCGCGGTATGCAGGCTGGTGGCGCTCCATCAACTGGATCATCCGGTACAGGAGGACCAAGAACATTAGGATAAGTTCTGGTCCAAAATCGCACTCTCTATCATAGATTTTCAAAACCCTATCTCTGCGCTTTCTTGGCAGTCTTAAAAATTCATTGAGAAATATTCAAATTGTGAAGAACTATGCTGAGAGAGTGCTCGCAAAAGCTGCATCTTTTAAACCTAACATTCTGCACCCGCGAATTATGAAAATATATAGTTATAGAGGTCTAGAACGAACAATATAGGGTGCCTGTCAGAATTGTAGTAGATGAAAGAGAAAGGAATAGCAATATACCTGAGCTTCTGAAAAATGCAGGTGCTATCATTGACTTTACACAATTAAAAGTAGGTGATTATATTGTTTCCTCTGAGACAGCGATAGAGCGCAAAACTGTGCGTGACTTGGTAAGCTCTATTTACGACGGTCGCTTGTTTTTACAGTGTTCTGATCTAGTAAAGTACTATCAAAAACCACTATTAGTAGTTCAAGGTAATATCGCCGAGCTGACCGAAAGTTCTGAGGAGACTGAAGAAGCGGATGTTAAGCTCCATGCAGAGAGGCTGCTGCTTGCATACGATGCACTTATCACAGTGGCAATGGAGTTTAGAATTCCTACTATTCACACACCTTCTGCGGAACAAACGGCTCAGTTGCTGGTTACCTTAGTCAACAGGAGCTTGCAAGAAGGCAAGGCGAAAGGCCCGCTTTTGAGAAAAATTAAGAAAGAGAATCCTATCTATATACAGCAACTTTCCGTCCTCGCATCTTTACCTGGGGTAGGGGAGAAACTTGCCGCCCGGATGCTCAAGAAATTCGATACCCCGATTAGAGCACTCAACGCCTCTGCAGCAGAACTTTCTATCATACCTGGCTTTGGCCTTATCAGGGCCGAACGAATGCGTAAGGTCCTAGATACCTCCAATGATGTGAAAAAAGTATTGCAGAGGACTCTATTTGACGATCATGATAAATAAATTGAGTTCAAATGCTGCAAATAAATAACTTACAAATCAGATGTTATCTTCGTTACATTTTGGCGATTGGAGTGGTCGGTAACCCTAAAAGAGAAAGCACACAGCGGGCTCAGATTAGCTTGTATTTTCGCCTCAACGTATTGCCACAAAGCCTACACTCTTTTGTAGTAGCCCCAAAAGTCCTGCCACATGCGCTGCAGTATGTTATCCACTTTCTTGTATGTGTAATACCTCTAGTGGCCAGGGACTTTACAGGGATCTTCATAGTAGTTGCTACATTAGCAACTGCGTAATCATCAGTTATCAAGGGAACTTCTAGCTGAAGTGCAAGGGCTATAATCGAGATGTCTGCCTCTGAAAGTCTTGGATAGTCACCAGTCCTACGTGCTGCGGAGAATACTTTTTCAATGCTTTTTTTATCTGGATTTAGTATCTGTAAGCTGTTGGATTCAAGCAATACTTCTATCGCCCCTTGTGACTTTTTAATGTGCTTTACTTCCTCAAACACAGTTTCTGTAGTGCAATATCGGCTTGCAGAAGATTGAAATACTAAACCAGTGTAAAATGCTCCTGCGTCTACTGCCCATCTAAAAACCGAATCTTGAGAATCCAAGCTTTGCCAACTGCCTCATTCCTTTTTTCTGAAGCCGTAAGAATATCGCATCATCTGAACACCGCATAATCTTAATAGGATCATCTGCCTGAATCCTGAATGTTTCTTGGCCGTCAAGTATCAAATGAGACTCATATGTACTCCTTATGATAATTTCCTCCAGCGGAATCACCAACTGTGGCATTCTGTTAACCGATGCAATTGGTGTCAGACTTAAGCAGCTCATGCCTTCATGCAGGACTGGGCCTCCAACGGAAAATGAGTGACCTGTAGAGCCTGTCGGGGTAGATACTACCAACCCGTCCATCCGCTGCTTTATTTCATCACCCATCAACGTAAGGGAGAGGAGGGGTGTTCTTGTGAGGTTAACTCTTACAACGAGTATGTCATTTAGAACCGGCGGGAAAAGCTTGCCGTTAACAGAGGCTTGGATCCTTATCCTACAATCATAAAGATACTTGCCTGCAAGTATTGTACCGACTCCATCTTCTATTGATTCGGTATCAATTTCAGAGAGGATTCCGCGATGTCCTCCGCTGTTTATGCTAAAAAGGGGCACCTTTCCAGGTAACGTGCGAAAAGCTCTCAAGGTAGTCCCATCTCCACCTATTGCAAAAACAAGGTCAAGGTTGATGTCCTTCAATTCATCAGGCTCAATTGGCATTGCACCTTCGATTACGAATGGAAGTACAGTGTATACTTTCATTTTCCTTTTGCTAAGCAAACTTGCGACCTTTACGGCCGCACTGTCTGCTTCACTGCTCCCAATTTTCGTGATTATCGCTACTTTGAGGATGCTCGGTGCCATCTCACGGCACTGCTATAGATGCAAATGAGTTCTTAAATGCCTTTACTTCCCGGGTAAATTATAAGTATCTCTTGAAGGTAGCCATCACTATGACGACTAGTGGATATACATATCCTGAAGTTCTCTGCGAGACTGAATGGGTTGCCAACAATCTCAAGAACCCAAACGTCAGGATTTTGGAAGTAGACTATGACCCTGAAAACGCATACAAGGAGGGACACGTCCCTGGCGCACATCTTGTATGGTGGAGGCGGGATATTAACGATCCTATCAGACGCGACATCATTGACAAGCAGCAGTTTCAGAACCTTATGAGCAGAATTGGCGCAACACAGGATACCGAGCTAATTTTGTATGGTGATTTTAATAATTGGTTTGCAGCTTTTGCATTATGGGTCTTCCAGTATTATGGTCACAAAAAAATCAAAATAATGAACGGCGGGAGGAAAAAATGGGAGCTTGAAGGGCGGGATTACTCAAAGGAAGATCCACCAAGTTCGCCTACAACATACGTTGCTAAACCTCCAGAGGAAGGTGTAAGGGCCTACATGCCTGACGTAAGAAGAGCAATCGAAAAAGCAGAACAGACCGTGCTAGTAGATGTTCGCTCGCCAAAAGAGTTTTCTGGCGAAATCACAGCTCCACCAGAGTACCCGGCGGAGTCTGCCCAGCGCGGTGGCCATATACCGGGTGCAAAGAATATTCCATGGGCGCAAGCAGTAAGGGACACAGACGGGACGTTTAAGAGTCGTGAAGAGCTAGAGGCGCTCTATGAAGGCAAGGGCGTAACTCCTGATAAGCATATCATCTGTTACTGTAGAATTGGAGAACGCTCATCACACAGCTGGTTTGTTCTCAAGTACTTACTTGGCTATCCATCTGTTCGAAATTATGATGGCTCATGGACTGAATGGGGCAATATGATCGGAAATCCGATAGAGAAATAAGTCCTTTACTTCCTTGTATCCCATATGCAACAGCAAGAAAATATAATCAAAAAAGGTCAGTTTTATTTTATTTATGACTATGATCCAAACCTTGTGCTAGAAGACAAGACAAAGCGTGGTCTGGAAGTGCAAGAGAATATCCTTGATGAAAAGCTTGGGGTGCAATCAGAGAGGGGCACAATCCATGACTTTGATGGTATAGGTCATAAAGTTGGGATTAGATGGTATTTCCCAAAGTCAAAATATAGTTTAGATCATGTAGAAAAAATTGGAGAAGAAATCGAGTTGCGATACAAGGCAATAAGAGAAATGACATGTCCCGATGATGAATAATCGATCGAAATACTTTTAGGAGAAATAAATTTTAGATAATTCCAGACATCATGTCTGTCTTATTGAGGGATAGGGTCTGGACAATGCTATCTGAAGTTGCCAAGAGAGGTGTTTATCCATTGCATGGCAACAAGTTAGGTATATACAGGATCCCGCTCGAGATTACACAGAAGTCTGAAATCCAAAGTATCCTCAATGATCTTAAAAGTTCCGGCTTCAAGATGGACACTCACGCTGATAGAATCTATGTTACCTACAAGTGGACAGAGAAGGGCATTGATCCTGTCACCAGAAAAGAAATCTCGGCAGATCTGAATATAACTGTCGAAATCGTCACAGGAGAAGTCGTGGATCTCATTTACCAGATAAGGCAGCTAGAGTACTTTGGAGACCCCTACTGGATTAAAAATTACCGGCAGAAAGCAGACCAGAATGCCAAGATGATCATCGACACTATTATACGCAATACAAAGATAGGTGACAAATACATCGCCCACTTGCAAAAGGCAGAAAAATTATCGCTTGAATCGGCTATCAAGAGATTGGAAGAGATGACACCGCTGGCAAGGAATCCCAAAGCGCGAAGTGCAACGGCCCTTGCCCCACCGCCGAATACACCATCAACTTCCAAGCCCGTTGCTGCATCACCCGCTGCAACAATCCAAGCAGCACCAGCAACTGTGGCAGCATCTGCAGGAGGAGGTAGTGGTAGTCAAACCACCATATCACTTACTGGCACAGGTACAAGCTACAGCAAAGCCGAAGGCCCAATTGATGCCAAATTCCAAGAAAAAAGACAGGTGGTTGGCACCTATCAAGGAATCAAGGTATGGGGACCTATTGACCCACCAGGACAATTAGGTATATGGGGTCAAGCGGTATGCAATGACTTTGACATCTGCGTTGCAGACGGAGCATGTATTGAAGCCTGTCCTGTCAATGTATTCGAATGGCTTGAAACTCCAGGCCACCCAGCATCTGACAAAAAGGCTTTCATGATAAGGGAAAAGGACTGTATATTCTGTATAGCATGTGAAAACGTCTGTCCGCCTCAGGCAATCAAGATATTCAAGAAAGGTTAGGCAAGCTATATCCCAATTAATATTGCCCGTTACGTAACTCTCTACTGCTGGCATTGGAAGAAAAATATCTTATTGTTGCAACAGGTGGTACCTTTGATGAACTTCACATAGGTCATGTCGCTTTGCTTGCCAAAGCTTTTCAGGTTGGCAAAAAGGTGATAATAGGAGTTTCAAGTGACAATTTTGCGGCCGGCAGAGGAAAAAATCTCAACCACAATTTTGAGACAAGGACTGCAAACCTAAGGAATATGATCAAAAAAGAATTTGGTGCTGTCAACTACGAAATCGCAAAGCTGGATGGTGACTTTGGCCCTGCAGTAACTACGGGAGATGTTGAAGCACTAGTGACAAGCACTGAGACTCAAATCAAAGGTAAGGTTCTCAACGAGATGCGTGCCAAAATTGGCGTGAAACCTGTAAAGGTAATTACTGTTGAACTAGTCAAAGCAGAGGATGGTTCGAAAATTTCTTCAACCCGTATCAGAACTGGCGAAATAGACCGACAGGGAAGAATACTAATGTGAAGAAAACCTTCAAAAAATACTGAATATGGCTCAAATAGCGTTATTTGTTGGAACTGTTAGACGCGACAGGCAAGGTATCAAGGTGGCACGTTGGATGGAGGGGAAATTGCTCGCCAGGGGGCATATAGTGTATTTTATCGATCCTCTTGAATTGAATTTGCCGTTACTCGATAGAATGTATAAAGAGATGGATAATCCACCAAGCATGTTAAAAGATCTTCAAAACAAAATCAGAAACGCAGAGGGATATTTAGCGGTGACTCCTGAATATAACCATAGCATATCTGCAGCAATGAAAAATACTTTAGACTATTTCTTGGAAGAGTATTTTTTCAAACCTTCTGCTATTGTTTCATATTCTGCAGGGGGCTTTGGTGGAGTTAATGCTGCTCAACATCTGCGGCTAATATTCGCAGAACTTGGAGCTCCTTCAATATCCTCTTCTTTTGCAATATCTAGAGTAAGAGATGCTTTTAATGAAACAGGAAAATTAGTTCAAGAACAATACAATAAGAGGATCACAAAGTTCTTAGATGAATTTGAATGGTACATCGAAGCATTCAAAAATCAAAGATTGAAGGGTGTGCCATATTAGGATCCAGATTCATTGCAGATAAGCAGATGATGGATTTGGTTTGAAGAAGAGATACAAACACAAATCTAGAGGGAAAACACACTGATTATATTCTTTGATTTAAATTGCAAAATTTAATTTTGCAAGTATTATTTTCTACTCTTTGAGATGCAGGCAGTGATGGATAGTTTTTACTTAATTATATCTGTATGATTCTATCTATCGCAGCGTCAAGATATTCTTTATCGACCTCAAATCCAACAAATGAGGTCCCAAGGCGTATCGCCGCAACTGCACTAGAACCGATCCCAATGAATGGGTCTATGACTAGTTTTGCACCGCCATGCAACCTGATGCACATATCTGGAAGATTGACAGGAAACGTTGCAGGGTGAGGACGCTGCTTACTTCTACTTTGTATAGTTTGATAAGGTATGAACCATGTGTTGCCTCTATCACGTTTATCTTCTTTGTTAGCAGCCTTCCAGCGCATAATGTTTGTCTTATCTTGATATGATACCCCAACAGCTAGCTTGTCAAGGTGCACGTCGCCATACTTTGTAAAATGAAAGATATATTCATGACAATCATTGAGGAACCTCTTACTCACTATTGGCTTGAAGTGGCCGACTGCAATGTCGCCAGCAATATTTGGATAGTTACCGACTTGAGTCTTGTTTATTGCTATTGATTTGATCCAGTGGATGACGTTTTGTAGAACGAAGTACTTCCTAAGAGCATATGCTACATCCCACGCTATCCATGGGTCTTTTGGCTTGTTTCCTATATTTAGGAAAAAAGAGCCATCCTCTTTAAGGGTCTGTTTGATTACAATGCCTACTTCTTCTATCCATCCCAGATACTTTTCACGAGGGAGCTTATCCTTGTATGAGCCATAGCTTGTACCGATATTATAAGGAGGTGACGTGACAACCACATCGACCGATTTGTCTTTGACGTGTTCCTTCAATCCTGTTATGCAGTCATTCAGATAAAAGGTCGCGGTACAATTGCCTTTTTGCAGGACCCTGTAGGGTGCGTCTTGATTCTGCAAGCAAGAAGAAGACAGAGCAGCCCGGCATTAATCTTTTCATTTTTACTCTTTTGAGCTATCAATGCAAGTTGTAAAAGTATTATATTTTACACTGCAGCAAAGACCGTCTCTGCTCAATAGGTATAATGTGTTGGCTAATTTGATGTCGATGAGAGAGATATACGTGAGACTAGTAGAAAGTAATGTTATGCGACTTGTTGTAATTTGTCAGAGTATTTTTTATTTCTGGTTAGTCTGTCAATCAATAAGGCCCCAAGAGTTCCCATTGCAGCTGTTGGTATAGCTACAACAAGAAACACATCTTGTATCATCTCAAAGTATATCTGCGGTATCAGGCTGGGCCAGACAACCTTCCTCCCAAATACCTCATTGTAGGTATACGTAATCAAAGGATAGTACATCATAAAGAATGCAATACTGACAATTATCCCTGCAGCGTAGAGGGAAAACCTTGCTCTGGAAAATGCAAGCAACACATCTGCAGTCACAATCGGGATAATGCTTGATACATAGAAGGGAATAGTTGCGATAAGCGCGCTGTTTGGAATAATCGAAGTCAATACGCCTATTGCAATAAAAGCAGCGCCAGCCATAGAGAGCACACCAAACCTCTTGCCTGCAAGGGCAGATGACCCTATTAGACAGGCAGATATCAGAAATGGAAAGGCGAGAGTAGCAACTATCACTCCGAGAGTTGGATGTGGATTAAAGTTAAAGTAGTTAGTCTCCGAGAAGGGCAAAGAAAACATATCAATCATGCCTGATGACGCAAGCCATATTGGCAATATCGCAATAACAATCAGGACAGAAGGTAACCTTTTAGTACTTTGAGTCAACCCTATAAGCGCACCCGTACTGCCTATTATCATACCGCTTACAAGCACAAAATGAGGTGGACTGAGTAGGCCGTCAAGCCCGAATGCTGAGTGCCATGCAAAGTCCACTGGAGCAGCGCTTATCAGCATTATTACTCCGACTATAACCAGCTTCGCAGGCCAAACCACCTTGCCCGCACGAACGCTGCCTGCTTTTGAACCAGAGAATACCAGAACTGTGCCTACCACTGCAGTAGCCGCACCTGAGTAGAGCACAGCGTGAGGAGGTGCAAAGAACGTTTCGGGCTTGTTTAGTAGGTGGTTGGTGATGTCCCAGCTGCCGCCTGCAATAGCTAACAGCATGCCAAGGCTCACAAGCACATAGCCTGAAAAGAGCTTGCGGTCGAGACCATACACTTCAGGGTACTCTTGATACCGGAAATAGTTCAATACTCACTTTTTAGCAGATTCTATAATTAAGGCTTTGTAACTTGTACTGAATGTGGTTCAACAAATTCTTTCTGAGGATCAAGTATGCCGTCCAGAGGGTAATGGGCTTGTTCCGAGGTATGGGGCAATGCTACAGATTTGACAAAGATCACAAACCTTCCTTCAATCTTTGGGATGACCTCGATATCTGCACTATAGGTCTTGCCTGTTTCCCATGGCCTGCTAAAAGCTTCAACTGATGAGTATTGTGCCACTATAGAAGAATCTGTATTGGTATATTCAGAGCTCAAGAGCTCGCCAGGAGCTATCAATATCGGCGTCTGATCAAAGTTGTGTTTTAATACTTTGATATTATCAGTCGCAGTAAGATTTGGAAATCCTACGGATACAAATTGCATGTCGGCATCTTCGCCATTATTTGTCCCTGTAATAGAGATAGTGAGTGTCTGACCTAGAGTAATGTCACGTGCAGACAAGGTTACATCCGTCACATTTGCCTGAGGTCTTCGTGCTTCTATCGACCGGTAGAATTGAGGAAAAATGTAAAGCGAGAGTGAGAAATATACTATCAGTGCGACTGCAATTGCACTAGTAATAATGATTGTCTTTACCAATTTGCTGAATACAAAATTATATTATTGATCTTTTAATTCTTATCACTCCCAAAATACCTCGTAAGTATAGTCATATTGAGGCACACAAGCAGAGAGACATAATCATAAAAATCATAAGCGCTGCGAGCATGCAGAAACTGGTCCTATGATACACGGTTGTTACTCTAATATGTGGTTCTTCTTGATGTTAAATAACCGAGAATACTTGTTGCTGCCTTTGCCGCACTTTCTAGACTATAGTTATCTATTTGTATATCCTATTTTATCTCTTGTTCTCTCTTTTATTATGAGTTCCTGTAAGTTGACATTCACCTAGACATCCATATGCACAGCAAAAAACTATCTGACAAAAATAGCGGCATCTAACAGGTTAGCGACTCTTGATATGCGACTGGCGCTCATAGATCCTTTGCACTTTTTCCAGGGTATCAATATCCCGCACAGTCTTGTCTGTTCGGATATGTTTTATCCTAGGGAAGCGAAGCGCAAACCCGCTGTTATGCCTGTCGCTTTTCTGTATGCTATCAAACGCAACCTCAAGGACAATTTCGGGCCTGACGATTAGTCTATAACCCTCATTTTTGATTGTTATTGATCGTAGCTTCTCAGTCATCTTGGCGATCTCTGCATCGGTCAGACCAGAATATGCTTTGCCTATTGTTTTTAGCGAGCCACTATCATTTTCATCTCGAACTGCGAAAGTATAATCAGACAGTGTTCCTGCACGCTTACCATGACCATACTCCGCAATGACAATTACTGCATCAATAGTATCAAGCTCGTGTTTTAGTTTGGTCCAATGCCTGCCGCGCTTGCCAGGATAATATTGAGACTCAAGCTCTTTTACAACCAATCCTTCATGACCTGCATTTCTGCTTTCTCTAAATGCACCGGCAATCTCCGAAGCTGTTGACACAACTCTATAGCCAAGGTCAATTATCGGTTCCCTGAATCTAAACTGTGATAGTAATTTCTTGCGCTCTGTGAGAGGCCTGTCAATTAGCGATTGTCCGTTAAGGTACATGATGTCATAGGGGACATACACGATTGGAACCTCTGCCATCAGATGGTCTGTAACTGCTTTTCTCCTGAGCCTCTTTTGCAACTCTTGGAAATGAAGCGGCCTATCGGCTCTGTAAGCAAGCACTTCACCATCCAAAATAAATTCAGAGGGCATAGAAGATACAACAGATACGATCTCTGGAAAAGAGCTGGCAACATCTTCGAGCTTCCTTGAGAACATTTTGACCTTGATTCCAAATTTGTGAAGCTGTACTCTTATCCCGTCATACTTGAACTCGCAAATCAGAGGTTTGTTATAATATTGCTCAATCTCTTCTGCACTAAACATCACATCGGCTAGCATAAAACTGAGAGGAGTAAGTGGCTTCATTATAGCAATAGATAAAGCATCTTCCTTTGCAAGGAGTGCTACCTGTGCGATGTCTCCGGATAGTAACATAGCCTGTCGAATTGCCTGCAAATCTCGTCCAAACGCCTTGGCAATAGCAAGCTCGACCAGGCCCTCTACCACACCTACACGGAGCTCGCCGCCTGCTACTATCTTGATCAGATATTTCGCTTCAAGTGGAGAGGAGTTGACGAGAAGTCCCGTGAGGATCTTCCTTTTTGCCTCTGCTGACCCCGGGCCAACTGCATCAGCTATTTTTCTTAGCTGGTCGTATAGATCAGGCAGCAAAAGTTGCTGAGCCATAAGTGGACTTTGTTGTCTCTTGGAAACTACATATTCAGCAAGTGCACCCATGTCTCCGTGCTTTAAGTAGATTTTTTGTACCTCTTCTGGTTCGAGATGCGCGATTTCTGAAAGCGACCGCATTATCGTATTAAAGCCTACATTGAGCGCAAGACCAGAGCCCTTGGGGAAAATGGTACCAGACATAAAGAGCACAGCTGTAGCAAGTGAGGCATCACTGCCGCTAGTGCTCCTCTTGCCATCGCCGTCTTTTAGCGTGATTAAATATTCTGCGATGGCAGATACCTTCGCATTTTTACTTGAAGTCTGGCGAACCTTCTCACACATTTCGACAAAATGTGAAAATTCGGTAGCAGGCATATATTGTGTGGTTATATTCAATCTTCAACGGTGTTTAAATCTCTTGGCAAAATGTCGAAATATAACCTCTGTGTGATTTTTTATGTGCCCAAAGCATCGTCTGTTTTGGTTATTGCAGTTGCAGTCGCAACGCTCATCCCTCTTTCAATTGGGCTGTCGGGCCTGGGGCCTGAGATAAGCATAGGCGGTAGGCAGACCGTTGGGATCTATGACAATGCAGATAGCAGGATAGAAGATGCACAAGGCGATGTGACACCGGTATACCAACAGATCGGAACAGAAGAGATCCCTGAGGTACGAGATTACCACGATATCTTAGGAGCCAGTGTGCAAAAGCGAGGAGAGGTATTCTTTTTCACAATAGCACTCGATGGCAATCCAAATGACAACGATATGTATGAAACGCAATATCGGTGGCACATTATCACCACCAGTCCGATAACAAACAGAGAGCAGCAGTATATAATTCGATTTCAAAATTCTGCTTTTGACGGTGGCAACAACAACAACAACAACTCTACTGCTATGCAAGGGTGGTATTTCACAGTATTTGATAGAAATGTTGGAAGGTTCATCATCCCGCCTACGAGTATACCGGACATGCCAGAGGATAGAGTCGAGTTTCCTATAGAGGACTTTTATATTGGCAACCCCTCATCATTTTCATATTGGGTCGATGTGTCTGTAAGGGTTAACGCTACATTCGGACAACCAAACTACATAATGGACTATGCACCCTGATCGTATGCGCCTGGTTTTTACTATCTCTCTGCTATTATGATGTCTTTTTCTAGTTGGAAGCTCTCACCTGATACCTCATCATTTACAGAATATGTTATTACGTAGCTGCCTATCGGTAATGGCTGAACATCGGGTGTAATCGTGAGTGTCAAGAACATCTCGGTGTTGGGCCTATGGGAAGTAATGTTTCCCGCTTGCACATCTTCTATCAGTTGGAGCTCAGTGCCATTTGCTGCGGCTATTTCATAATCTGCTGTCATATTCATCAAGTAAAGCATAGTGGTATTACTATTACTATTATTGCCAATGCTGTCGCCGCCTTCATCTATAACCTGCTCATGACCAAAGCCCACTGGTTCTACATAGAGTACGATTGTTTCGCCTGGAGCAAAGATATTGTTTCGCTCTTCGTATACACCATAGCCCGCAGCGGAGAAAGGTTCGACAAAAGTGCTAAAGGTAGCGTTAAACTCTGTCTGGTTCCAGACCGACAGATATAGATCCTTTGCATCATCAATTGTCATGTTATCAGGAGCGTCCACGTTAGCGACAGTAGTAGCAGCAGGATTGGTTGTAGTATCATTACTCGCAGTCATGTTGGCAGTGGCCTCGGAGGCAGTATCGTTATTTGGGTCTTGAGTGAGCAATGCGGTCAAATTGATTGTTTGATTCTGCTGCCCGATGGCATGGGGAGTGATAGCACCAGCAATTATGGCAACAAGAGCAATTACTACTATCGAGATGGTAAGGATTTTGTAGTACATCGGTAGAGGCATGCAGGCATAATTCTTAATTGATCTGATGTTATTCTACATCCTAGTATTTTCAGTTTTATCTACCAAAAAAAGTCTCATATAGAAAAACTATAAGATAACTAAGTGGCGCTTGGCGATACTGCACCAACGACCTTGTTACAGCCTATGCCGGTAAAGTCGCAATTTTTGTTTCATGGTGCAGTGTTGTCCGCCAAGCGCTATAGTCTAGCCATATTTTTCCACTATTTGTCCTTACTCTTATACTGAATTAATTATATTAATGCATTCCTACTTATCGATATTCCATAATATCATTTCATTATTGTCAATTTCTTGTTGAAATCTTATTAGATCAGTAAAATCTTGATGATAACCGCCTACAAATTTGTCCAACCTGCATATGCCTTTTTCCATCTCCTTTCTTTATCCTATCATTTTAATAACCAAATTTTTCATAAGAGGAGGCATTGTCCTCATTACTCAACTCAATAATATTGCGTCAGCTTAGCAGTTCTAGCTGTAGCAAGCTGCTGTCAGGCGACGGAATAACCTCTTTTGATCTGACCATCAAAGGTGTGAATGGATTGTTTGGACCCATGACAATTGATGTACGAGCTACTAGAAAGGTTGTGCCAGCGATAGGTGAGGTCGCAAGTGCTGCAAAGAACCTTGATGAATACCAATTCCTAATTTGCTCGTTGGTTCCTTCTCTTCCAGACTCTAATCCGTCAAAGATGGAATTGCAGAAATATCGAGTGGCCATTATAGCGGCATTTGCAAAGCTGGTGTCACTGCTACTGTTGAAAGATATACGACAGGAAGACTTGGTGCAGTGGAGCAAGCATGCTAGAGCGCTTCTGGAGGAAACATCAGATACCTATCTTAAGGCTAATTCAAACTCCAAGGTGCAGATTGCTTCCCATAAAGAAGCCTTTGAGTATTTTCAGGTACCTGTAGATAGGGTACAAGTTGCGCTCAGAGCATTTTACGACTATGACGTTTGATAGATACAGCAGATTATGATAATAATTATAATAATAATTCCACCATCTATTTTAGAGATGCCTATATCCACATGACAGTTGCAGTGGCCCTTATCGAGCCGCAGTATCCAGTTAACGTAGGCCATATTGCTAGGCTGATGAAGAATTTTGGTCATAAAAGCTTGTACTTTGTCAATCCGCACTTTGACAATACAGAGGCAGAAAAGTATTCAACTCATGGTAGCGATGTCCTAATATCTGCTAAGACTGTGACATTGGGTCATCTAAGAAAGAAATTTGATATACTAATAGGGACAACTGCAATTCAGGCTATTAGCAGACTCAACGTTCTGCGCGAATCAATAAGTGCAGAGCAGCTAGCTAAGATAATACATGACTCAAGCACTAAGAACTTTTGCATCTTGCTTGGTAGAGAATCATCTGGCCTCAACAACGAAGAGTTGGAATTGTGTAACCTTGTCGTTACTATCGACACAAAGACAAATTATAAGACAATGAATGTAGCTCATGCACTTGTTATATTGCTATACGAAATTTCCAAGCTACACCCATCAGAATTGCCAGTAAAAAAGAGCAAGAAAAGAGTGGATCTTGCTTCGCAGAAGGATATTGATCTTTTGCTTCACTACATAGGCAAGTTGGCAGACGCTGGTAATTATGATCTCCATAAAAAGCCCTTGCTAGAAGCAGCGGCAAAGAAGACACTGGCAAAAAGCGTGCCTACGACAAAAGATATTATGTTGTTGATGTCGCTACTGAGAAAAAGTCTTCTTACAATAGAACGGTTACGGCGAAAATAAGGAGAACCACTAGTATCGCCTTAAATCATTCAACAATATTTGAAAAGTGAGCGAGCTTGTCAATTTTTAGATTCTTTTGAGTTATCTTACAATGAGAGAGCCTATAGATTGTTGTGATAGCAAGATGGTGTCGCACGATTAAGATTTATGTCAGAGAAAAGGATTGACATGTATATCGGTAGCATGGAGTACTTTGAGCTGGCACCAAATCTAAAGATATGCAGGATTCTCAATGGGATGTGGCAGGTTGCAGGTGGACACGGTCTAATAGACTCAAAAGTTGCAATAGAAGAAATGGTCAAGTATCACAATGCAGGATTTACCACTTGGGACCTTGCAGACATTTATGGTCCTGCAGAGGACTTTATTGGGGCTTTTAGGCACAGGCTGCCCGAGCAGGAGCAGCATAACGTTCAGGCGCTGACAAAATGGGTGCCCGAACCTCAGAGGGTCACGCAGCAGATCGCACAGTCAAGTGTTGAAAGATCGCTTAAGCGTATGGGAGTCAGCTCTCTTGATCTGGTGCAATTTCACTGGTGGGACTACAACAATCCATACTACATTGATGCCATGAAGTACCTGTCTGGCTTACGCAATGAATCTAATATCATCAAAAATGTAGGTCTCACAAATTTCGACACTGAGCGCATGCAGATAATGGTGAAGGATGTAGGCTTGAAGGAAATAGTGTCAAATCAAGTTCAATACTCAATTGTTGATCGGAGGCCTGAAATCAAAATGTCGCGCTTTTGCCGCGACAATAATATCAGCCTACTTGCTTATGGCACAATTTGTGGCGGGCTAATGTCAGAGCGCTATCTTGGAAAACCAGAACCCTCATTATATGAGCTTGATACAGCGAGTTTGCGAAAATACAAGCGGATGATAGATGCATGGGGTGGTTGGAAATTATTTCAAGAGTTATTGTCAACATTGCATCAAATAGCGGAAAAGCATACTGTAAGTATTGCAAACATCGCTACACGTTACATTCTTGATAGACCTGCAGTGGCAGGGGTAATCATTGGTGTTAGGCTTGGGATAGTTGACCATAGAGGGGACAATTTACGGGCGTTTAATTTTAGGTTGGACAAAGACGACCGTAGTAGTATAGAAGAGGTAAGCAAAAAATCAAACGACTTATTTGATACAATAGGAGATTGCGGTGACGAATATCGTAGAAGATGATGATATCGACCAGTCATAAAACGTAATAAAAAGTACTAAAAGCGTATAAGAAAAATGTAACAGGATTTGGTATTTAAAATCATTTAATATTTTTCTCCTCTTTGTCTCCTTGAAGTTTGTTATCTAATGCTTAATTGCAATATTCTACCTCTGAAGCTATAATGCCTAATAATAATCCAAAAAGACAGAAAGGAGGAGAAGAAGAAGATGATCGCACTGTGTCAGGCATAGCTTCTGCTCCAAGAATGGAAGATGATGAAAACACTATCACAACAACAACACAACGAATTA
>Ga0081538_10001316_pt1:20000-25627 | contig 25627 bp, 7 predicted proteins | sample TabmetS5T2R1_FD_71022 | JGI IMG/M metagenome (GOLD analysis project Ga0081538, IMG submission 71022) | Tabebuia heterophylla rhizosphere microbial communities from the University of Puerto Rico - S5T2R1 | ecosystem: Host-associated > Plants > Roots > Rhizosphere ... | reverse complement strand
CATTTCCTTGATAGGCCTAATCACAGTCTTATTAGGAGCTACTTTAGCTCTTGCTCAAAAAGACATTAAGAGGGGTTTAGCCTATTCGACAATGTCTCAATTGGGTTATATGATGTTAGCACTAGGAATGGGTTCTTATCGAAGTGCTTTATTTCATTTGATTACTCATGCTTATTCCAAAGCATTATTATTTTTAGGGTCTGGATCCGTTATTCATTCAATGGAAACTATTGTTGGCTATTCTCCGGATAAAAGTCAGAATATGGTTCTTATGGGCGGTTTAACAAAACATGTACCGATTACCAAAACCTCTTTTTTATTAGGTACACTTTCTCTTTGTGGTATTCCGCCTCTTGCTTGTTTTTGGTCAAAAGATGAAATTCTTAATGATAGTTGGTTGTATTCGCCGATTTTCGCAATAATAGCTTGGGCCACAGCAGGATTAACCGCATTTTATATGTTTCGGATCTATTTACTTACTTTTGAGGGGCATTTAAACGTTCATTTTCAAAATTACAGTGGCAGCCAAAATACCTCTTTATATTCAATATCTCTATGGGGTAAGGGGTGTTCACAAAGAATTAACAAAAATTTTCGTTTATTAAGAATGAATAATAATGAAAGTTCTTCTTTTTTTTCGAAAAAGACATATCGAAGTGATGAGACTGTAAGAAAAACAAATAAGGGGCGTCCTTTTATTAATATTGTTCATTTTGATACTAAAAAGCCCTTTTCCTATCCTTATGAATCCGACAATACGATGTTATTTCCTTTACTTATATTAGTCCTATTTACTTTGTTTGTTGGATCTCTAGGAATTCCTTTTAATCAAGAAGGAACAGATTTGGATATATTATCAAAATGGTTAGCTCCGTCTATTAACCTTTTATATCAAAAGTCAAAGGATTCGACAGATTGGTATGAATTTTTGAAAGATGCAATTTTTTCCGTCAGTATAGCTTATTTCGGAATATTGCTAGCGTCCTTTTTATATAAACCCATTTATTCCTCTTTCAAAAATTTCGACTTAATTAATTTATTTGTTAAAAAAGGGCCGAAGAGGAGTCGTTGGGACAAAATTCTAAATGTCCTATATATTTGGTCATATAATCGTGCTTATATAGATGCTTTTTATACAACATCCTTTACTGAGGCGATAAGAGGATTGGCGCAATTAACTCATTTTTTTGATAGACGAGTAATTGATGGAATTACAAATGGGGTTGGTATTATGAGTTTCTTTGTAGGAGAAGGTATTAAATATGTAGGTGGTGGCCGCATTTCTTTTTATCTTTTCTTCTATTTCTCTTGTGTATCAATTTTTTTATTCGTTTATTACTTTATACTTTTTGATATGACTTTTGAACCATTTATTTAGGTTTTAATCAAAAAAAATTCAAAAGATAATTCTTTATCTTTATAGCGTCCTCTATTTTTTTTTGACAAATAGGCCAGCAGTCGTTGACGTTTTCCCAAAATTTTTCGCAAACCTCTCTGAGATGAAAAGTCTTTTTTGTGCAATTCCAAATGTGAAGTAAGTCTCCTTATCTTAGTGGTGAAACTGAATACTTGAAATTCAACAGACCCTCTGTTTTCTTCGTTTTCTTTTTGAGAAATAACCGAAATGAATGAATTTTTGACCATAAAAAAAATTCTCCTTTCCCTTTTTACAGATATGGGTTTTACCGATCAGTAATAATAATGCCATTAATTTAAATGTGGTATATACAATAATCTAATCCGAATTTCTTTATGAACTGCTAATTTTCTGAATTCAAATCAATCAATCCACTTTCAAATTGGATTTAGATAGGAATAGAAAAGGATTGGTACATTTTCGCATCGAAGAATTTAGACCTAAAATGAAGAAGGTTCTGTTGATTCATTTCGAGATCTAATTGAGACATTATCCAATTTCGTATTGGATACTAGAATGAAATGTGAGACAAGACATGTGATCTGTGTGTTTGTGTGCTTTCAGATACCCTATATTTTCTATCTATCCTATACCCTATTTCAGATACCCTATATTATATATAGGGTATAGGATAGATAGAAAAAGTGTATTATCTACGAATACGAATTTCGAAAGGAATTTTCAATCGTGGATAAAGATGTATTCTTAACATACTGAAACGACTGCCATTATTGGTATCAAACCAATAACGATTCATACAAGCTAAATCTTCGAATCGATAATTAGGCCAAAGAAAGTGCTTTAATTTCATTAATTTGAATTGATTTTTCTCTCTATCAAGATGGTTATTGTCATGTGAAACTTGCCTGCTTTTTTTTACGTTCTTTCCGTTCCAAAATACTGGATTTCTATCTACATCATTTCTAGTCTTTGAATTCAAAGAAATTAGAATTCTGAATTTTCTACGATGTCTAAATGATAAAATATTTTCAGGAACAAGTAAATCAAAATGATTTTTGTCTCTATTTCTACTTATTCTGTCATGTGCTGAAATAGCTTCATCAAAATTATTCTTAAAAAGATATCTTTGCTCTTGGTATTTTTGATTACTTTGCTGCTTCCTCTTATCAACCAACGAAGTACCTATGGTTTGATACATAAGAAATTGTCCATCTTTTTTTCCAGACAGAGGCAAGGGTTCTGATTCTAGACAAAATAGTCCGTCTTTCAGTTCCATGGCCGTGTATTCATCGTCATCTAGACCTATCGGCATGACATCAAAATGGAATTTTCTCCTTTCAAGCAAGGATACAAGCATTTCTGGTAGACTTTTCCGTCTAAGCAGGAAACAAAAGAGCTTGAGATTATCGATCATTTTGTCATTCAGAGTCTCGTCGAGTTCCACTTGATAAATGAAAAAACGTTTCAGGAATGAATCTAGTTCTGATTCCGCGGCGAAAAGCTTTTGTTTTTTGCCTTTTTCACTCTTAAGAATTAATTGGCTTGGTATAAGCCAAGGTTTCATTTTATATGCATTATAAAGTAACACAAATTCTGGGAAGAACCAAAGTTCCCGATTCCATTCAAAAAATCCTTTGTCGGAGTTTGGTGGATTGATTTCTGGAATCAGAAGATCTTTTTTATCTGGAATCAGAAGCAGAAGATCTTTTTTATCTGGAATCAGAAGATCTTTTTTAGGAATTATGAAAGAATTATTAGTACGAATTTGAGTCTTTTGATTCCTATTGGTATCGATCGTGATCAAGGCCTTACTACCGACTTTTTGTCTAAGATCAAAATTGAGAATTTTCCGATCAAAATATTTTCTATCGGCCGTTTTATAAGAAATCTCTTGGTTCGTATTTCCTTGAAACGGAGATCTATAAAAACAGCATTCCCTTTTATTTTCAAAATTAAGAAATTGATATGATAAAAGATCATATCTATAGTTTTTTTGAAAATTCTCTTTTTGATTAGATAATGAATATACTTCAAATTGTTTTTGTTTTTTGAAATCAATTAATTGGTCTTTTGAATGACATTTGCTAAAATTTTCATTTTCAGCTATACCACGCTGATGAACTGTATTTCGCCATTTTTCTGGTATTAATCTAGACCATCTGATCTGAGATAAGTCGTATTGATAATGTCCTCTTATCCCTCTTAAGCAGGTTTTCCAGTGATTCATTTCATAACCCGAATAACCCATTCCTTGTGTTTCAAAAGGCGCCTTTATTTCAGGCTTAAGAAAAAAAGGGCTTCCTTGATCTTGAAGAACAGATTTAGACGAGTTACTAAGTTGGTGTGATAATTTGTAAAATACATATGCTTGTGACAAGCAGGATAAGTTAGAAAAAAGATATGAAATTATTTGACTCTTACTAAGAGAATGAAGTGTCTTTTTGATAGTCGAAATAAACGGAATTCGATTTTTCTTTTTTTTATGAATTTTTTCTTGTTTTCCTTCATTATTAGAATTATGAATTCTTTCTTGTTTTCCTTCATTATTAGAATTATGAATTCTTTCTTGTTTTCCTTCATTATTATAAATGGATTCTTTTTTTGTTGATTCAAGACAAAGTTCTGTATTCATTCTGGGAATATTCATGATAGATAAAAAGATATCTGTGTATATTCTTTGAATGAAAGATTTGAAAAACAGGGGTAATTTAGCGATTAATCCAGCAGTTCTTCTTTTTAATATTTCCCATTTTTCGAATCTTTTAGCATTAGAACTTGTTTTGTTAGGACTAAGATTATTTATTCTTGGAGTTCCTTTTTTTTTCTCTTTTTTGATTCTTTCTATTTGATTTCTTTCTATTTGATTTCGAATTGTACTTGTTCTATCAGTGGTATCCTTGATTTTCTTTTCTTTTTCTTTGATTTTTTCTTTGATTTTCTTTTCTTTTTCTTTGATTTTCTTTTCTTTTTCTTTCATTTTCTTTTCTTTTTCTGTCATTTGATTTTCTGTCACTGAAGAGTTTTTCCGACTCGGAGATGGAATTTGATTAAATGATTCGTGAATTCTCTGATTGCTACTTTTTTGAACCCATTTTTGAACCCATTTTTGAACCCATTTTTTTGTTTCTTTTGAAACTTGTTGAAATAATTTGATTTTTTCTTTGAAAACTAAAGGAGCTCGCTTTGGTAATTTTATCATTTTTTTTACGAGTTCCTTGAAAATGGGTTTCCAAAAGAAAGAACGTGATTTTTGGGACAGACCAAAAGGACGGTCAGTAAGCAGTCCGAAAACTGTTAAAAACCCAAAAGTCTCTTTTTCGTTGTTGTTTTGCATTAGATCTTTCTCAGAGGATTCTAGGTTCGATTTGTGCCAAGGTTTCAAATGAAAAGGATAGAGTACCTTTATCTGCAAACCTTGGGCCCACCAAAAGCTCGGAAATTCGCTTTCGGATAATGGAACACCGTTATAGGTACATAGAACATGGATCTCTTTATTCCATTCCTGGAAATCCTCAGACCATTCAGGACGTTGCGATAGGAGCAGACGTCCAATATTTTTCGCAATTATCAATGAAGGGAATAGAATATATTTTCTAAAATAAGCCTGAGTTAATAACAGTCCACTTCTTATTATCTGCCCAGATGTGATGGAATCCCAGGACTCTGCTGCCGTTATTCGCATTTCCTCGTTGTGTTCCTTCTCCTGGTTTTTTTCGTCTAGTTGCCGGTCGCGAGTCCGGAAAGTTTTCAATATTTCCCATTTCGGCAACCAATTTCTAATTCTCAAAATTAGCTTAATCACCCCAAGAATTCGTCGAGCCGCCCCGTAGATAAAAAAGGGGAATTTTCGTATTCTGTCCAAATAAAGAGGGGAATGTGCATGTGGTTGATACCATTGCCCAAGATTACCTATTTTACGCCGTTGAGACCGCATAGAACCTTTGACTAAACCTCGCCGAAAGTCTGATACGAATATATAACGCATGAAAAACACTTCCTCTGGTTCAGAGGCCGCACTAGGATTCACAATAGTAGGATCGAAATCCTGCTCGTTAGCAGTAAAAACTATTTCAGGTACGGCTCTTCTTCCACGAATGTCATAGTCGTCTCGTACCTCTCCGTCACAATCGTCTAATTCTAGTTGTATATCGCTGATTAATTTGTATGACCATCGAGGGACTTTTTTACTGATTTCTTCTAGTCTAATCGATTTTATGCTAATTTTTTGACCATTAGCATCAGTTCCAAT
>Ga0081538_10001315_pt1 | contig 25654 bp, 26 predicted proteins | sample TabmetS5T2R1_FD_71022 | JGI IMG/M metagenome (GOLD analysis project Ga0081538, IMG submission 71022) | Tabebuia heterophylla rhizosphere microbial communities from the University of Puerto Rico - S5T2R1 | ecosystem: Host-associated > Plants > Roots > Rhizosphere ... | reverse complement strand
ATCTGGTCCATCGGCGCCACGTCCTTCGGGCAGACCTCGACGCAGGAGAAGCAGTGCGTGCAGTCGTAGATGCCGTGCGGATCCTCGGCCAGGTCCTTGAGCCGGGCCTCCTCCTCACCGTCGCGCGGGTCGCCCACGAAGCGGTACGCCTTGGCCAGCGCAGCCGGTCCGATGAAGTCCGGGTCGACCTCCATCGACAGGCAGGCGGATACGCAGACGCCGCAGTGGATGCAGGCCATCGCCTGCGTCACGTCGAGCATGGCCTCGGCCGGCACGATGTACTCCTGCCCCTCCGGCGGCTCCTCCGCCGGGAGCAGCCACGGGACCACGCGGCGCACCTTCTTCCAGTGGACCGCCTCCATGTCCACGACGAGGTCCTTGACGACCGGCATGTTGCCCATCGGCTCGACCGTGACGGCGCCGTCGCGGGCCCGCTCGGCGGCCTCGCCGAGCTTCGTGTTGCAGGCGAGCGCCGACCTGCCGTTGATGCGCACCCCGCAGGAGCCGCAGATCGCGGCGCGGCAGGAGCAGCGGATCGCGAGCGAGGCGTCCTCGCGGTCCTTGATCTGAAGGATGCCGTCGAGCACCGAGCGCTCGGGCGGCAGGTCGACGTCGTAGTCGGCCCAGTAGGCGGCCTCGCTGGACTCGGGGTCGAAGCGGCGGATCTTGAGCTTGAAGTCGGCCATGCGCCTTAGTACGTCCGCTCCTGCGGCTCCCACTGCGTCATCGTGACCTCCGAGTAGGAGAGCTCCGGTTCGCCGCCGTTCGCGCTCACGGTGATGTGCTTCAACCAGTCGTCGTCGTTGCGCTCGGGGAAGTCGGTCCGGTGCTGGGCGCCGCGGCTCTCCTTGCGCTCGATCGCCGACACGACGATCGCCTCGGCGTTGTCGAGCATGAAGTCGAGCTCGAGGGCGCCGAGCACGTCCTGGTTGAAGACGGTGCCCTTGTCGTCGATCGACACGTCCTTCGCCTCCTCCTTGAGGCGCCGGACGACCTCGAGCGCCTCGCGCAGGCCTTCCTCGTCGCGGAACACCGCGACGTACTTGTCCATGGTCCGGCTGAGCTCAGCCTTCAGCTCGGAGACGCGCCGCGGCCCCGAGTTGCGGCCCACGATCGCCGCGATCTGGCGTTCCTCGTCGGTCACCCGGGCGTGGCTGGGCTCGCGCACCGGCAGGCCCTTGACGGCCTCGGCCGCGTGCTCGCCGGAGCGGCGCCCGAACACGAGCGTGTCGAGCAGCGAGTTGGCGCCGAGGCGGTTCCCGCCGTGCACCGACACGCAGGCGCACTCGCCCGCCGCGTAGAGCCCGGGGATCGGCGTCTGGCCGTGCACGTCGGTCTTGACCCCGCCCATCACGTAGTGGTTGCCGGGCTTGATGTGGATCGGCTCGCGGGTGATGTCGACGCCGGCGAAGTCACGGCCCACGTTCACGATCTCGCGCAGCGCCTCGTGGATCCGCTTGCGGGGCACGACCGTGATGTCGAGCGCGACGGTGCCGTCGGGGAAGCCGCGGCCCTCGTCGATCTCGGTCTGCTCGGCGCGCGAGACCACGTCGCGCGAGGCCAGCTCCATCTTGTTGGGGGCGTACTTCTCCATGAAGCGCTCGCCCTCGGCGTTGTAGAGGTGGGCGCCCTCGCCGCGCGCGCCCTCGGTGATCAACAGCCCGAGCCCGGCGAGCGTGGTGGGGTGGTACTGGATCATCTCCATGTCCATCAGCGGGGCGCCGATGCGATACGCCATGGCGATCCCGTCGCCCGTGCAGATGAGCGCATTCGTGGTGGGGTCGTAGAGCTGCCCGTTGCCGCCGGTGGCGAGGATGACCGCCTTGGCGGAGAACAGCTCGACCGAGCCGTCCCGGATGTTGCGGGTGACGGCGCCGGCGATGCGGCCGTCCTCGTCCTGCACGAGGCTGGTCGTGAACCACTCCTCGTAGCGGTAGACGTCGTCGAACTTCATGAGCTGCTCGTAGAGCACGTGCAGGATGGCCTGGCCCGTGATGTCCGCGACGTAATAGGTGCGAGCGGCGCTGGCCCCGCCGAAGGCGCGCTTGCCGAGCCGCCCGTTCTCGTCGCGGTGGAAGGTCACGCCAAGGTGCTCGAGGGCGAGCAGCTCACCCGGTGCCTCGCGGCACATGATCTCGATGGCGTCCTGGTCGCCCAGGTAGTCCGATCCCTTGACGGTGTCGAAGGCATGCGACTCCCACGAGTCCTGAGGGTCGAGCGCCGCGTTGATGCCGCCCTGGGCGGCGTTCGAGTGGGAGCGGACCGGATGGACCTTTGAGATGATCCCCACGGACGCCCCGCCGTCCGCGGCGGCGAGGGCGGCGCGCTGGCCGGCGAGGCCGGCTCCGATTACGAGGACGTCGTGGTGAGGCATCAGATTCCTACCCTGCGCAGCCGGCCAAGCCGGCTGCTTCGGGCCTCGCGATTCTATGCAGCCACGGCCCCCCGCAGCGCCCGTCGCACCCGCTCGATCGTCACGACGCCGCGCAGCACGCCGTCGCCGTCCACCGCGAGCACCGCGCCCAGGCGGCCCAGGCTCTCCTGGCCGAGCAGCGACTCGAGCGGGTCCTCCACCTGCGCGCGCAGGCCGCTCTCGCCGTCGTCGCGCGCCATCACGGTGCCGACCGTGTGGAGGGCCTGCTCCTGGTCGGCCACGCTGCGGACCGCCTCGTGGGCGACCACCCCGACGAGCCGTCCCCCGGAGTCCACCACCGGGAACCAGGGCCAGCCGTAGCGAAGGAAGAACTCGCTCTCGGCGCGGTCCAGCGGCAGGTCCTCGCGAATCGCGACCGGCTCGGCGTCCATCACGTCCCCGACGCGCAGGTGCTCGATCCGCCCGGCGAACGTGGCTTGTGCCTGCGCCGACCGGGCGGCCTGCGCGAGGAACCATCCGATCAGCGCGAGCCACAGGCCGCTGAACTCGGCGCCGGACAAGGCCCAGGCGGCGCCGGCGGCGATCAGGGCCCAGCCCACGCCCCGCCCGAGCACGGCGGCGAAGCGGGTGGCCCGGTTGCGATCCCCGGTGATCTTCCAGGTGATCGCACGGGCGATCCGCCCGCCGTCGAGGGGGAAGCCCGGGATGAGGTTGAAGACGAGCACCAGCACGTTGATCGACATCAGGTAGCCGAGCACGGCGGTGGCCTGGCTCCCCACGGTCGTCTCGTAGACCGCGCCGTCGACGACTTCCTGGGGGCTCGAGATGAGAGCCCCGAGTCCGAAGCAGACCGCCGCGATGGCGAGCGTGACCAGCGGGCCGGCGACGGCCACACGGAACTCCACGCCGGGCGAGTCGGTGTCGCGCTCGAGCTTGGCCACACCGCCGAACAGCCACAGGTCGATGCCCGCTATCGGGATCCCGTTCCGGATCGCCACCACGGCGTGCCCGAGCTCGTGCAGGAGGATCGACAAGAAGAAGAGCAGGGCGCTCACCGCGGCGAGCAGGAAGGCGTTCGATCCCGCTCCGACGTCCTGGTAGTAGCCGGTCAGCCAGTAGATGATCAGGAAGAGGACGAGGAACCAGCTGATGTCCACTCCGATGCGGATGCCGAACACCCGCGCGAGCTGTATCGATCCTCCTCCGAACACCACCCTGGATGGTGGCAGGTGATGCGACCTTGTTATGAATGGCCGCGCATCTGAGCTAGAGACGAAAGGACAGTCTTGGCACATCGCGTCACCTTCATCCCCGGCGACGGCACCGGACCCGAGCTCGCGGAGGCCACTCAGCGCGTGCTCGAGGCCACCGGAGTCGAGTTCGAGTGGGACTTCCAGGACGCGGGCATCGACGTCTACGAGGAGGAGGGCGATCCGCTTCCCGACCGCACGCTCGATTCGATTCGCGAGCGCGGCATCGCGATCAAGGGACCGACCACCACGCCCGTCGGCTCCGGCCACCGCTCGATCAACGTCGCCCTGCGCAAGGAGTTCGACCTCTACTCGTGCATCCGCCCCTGCAAGGCCTACGAGGGGGTGCGCACCCGCTTTCCCGAGACCGACGTCGTGATCGTCCGCGAGAACACCGAGGACCTGTACGCCGGCATCGAGTTCGAGAAGGGCTCGCCCGAGGTCGAGAAGCTCCGCTCCTTCCTCGCCGACGAGCTCGACTCGCCCACGCGCGACGAGTCCGGCATCTCGATCAAGCCGATCTCGGTGTTCGGGTCGGAGCGGGTCGTGGAGTCGGCGTTCGCCTACGCCGAGGAGTATGGGCGCGGCAAGGTCACCGCCGCCCACAAGGCCAACATCATGAAGTACTCCGACGGCCTCTTCCTCGAGGTCGCGCGCAAGGTGGCCGAGCGGCATCCGGACATCGAGTTCGAGGACCGCATCATCGACAACCTCTGCAACCAGCTCGTCTCGCGGCCCGAGGAGTACGACGTGATCGTGCTGCCGAACCTCTACGGCGACATCGTGTCGGACCTCGGTGCCGGCATGATCGGCGGGCTCGGGCTCGCGCCGGGGGCGAACATCGGCACCGACGGGGCGATCTTCGAGGCCACCCACGGGTCGGCGCCGAAGTACAAGGGCCAGAACAAGGTGAACCCCACGGCGCTGCTGCTGTCCGGCGTGCTGATGCTGCGCCACCTCGGGGAGGGCGAGGCGGCCGACCGGATGGAGAACGGCATCGCCGAGGTGATCCGCCAGGGCGACAAGGTCACCTACGACCTGAAGCCCTCGCGTGACGATCCGTCCGCGGTGGGTACGAGTGAGTTTGCGGACGCGGTTATCGAGGAGATGAACGCCTGATGGCAGCCACAGTGACAGTCACCGGTGCGGCCGGCCAGATCGGCTACGCCCTGCTCTTTCGAGTAGCGAGCGGGCAGATGCTCGGCCCCGACGAGAAGATCGACCTTCGCCTGTTGGAGATCCCCGACGCGGTGAGGGCGGCCGAGGGCACCGCCCTCGAGCTCCAGGACTGCGCCTTCCCGCTGCTCTCGTCCACCGAGATCTTCGACGACGCCGAGCAGGCCTTCGACGGCGTGGAGGTGGCGCTCCTGGTGGGCGCCCGGCCCCGCACGAAGGGCATGGAGCGCGCCGACCTGCTCGAGGCCAACGGGGCGATCTTCACCGAGCAGGGCAAGGCGCTCAACGACGGCGCGTCGAGGGATGTGCGGATCCTGGTCGTGGGCAACCCGGCCAACACCAATTGCCTGATCGCGATGAACAACGCCCCCGACATCCCGCGCGAGCGCTTCACCGCGATGACCCGCCTGGACGAGAACCGGGCGGTCGCCCAGCTCGCCGACAAGGTCGGTGTGGGAGTGGAGGACATTCAGGATCTCGTGGTGTGGGGTAACCATTCACCGACGATGTTCCCGGATTTGTTCAACGCGAAGGTTAATTCTGACCGGGCAGTCGACAAAGTTGACATTGACTGGTATGAGAACGAGTACATCCCGCGGGTAGGGAAGCGCGGCGCGGAGATCATCGACGCCCGCGGCGCGTCATCGGCGGCAAGCGCGGCGAACGCAGCCATCGACCACCTGCGCGACTGGGTGCTCGGCGCCGACGGCCTGCGCTCGATGGCGGTGTGCTCGGACGGGTCCTACGACGTCGAGGAAGGGCTCATCTCGAGCTTCCCGGTGCGGGTGAGCGGCGGGAGCTACGAGATCGAGCAGGGCCTCGAGATCGAGGCCTTCGCCCGCGGCAAGATCGACCGCACGGTGGCGGAGCTGAAGGAGGAGCGGGACTCGGTGAAGGAGCTGCAGCTGATCTAGGGCCGGTGGCTGAACGGCCGGTGGCGGGTTACGCCGGGTGCCAGCCCTTGTCCCGCTTCACCACCTGACCCTCTGACTGGAGGGTCGGCATGACGCGATACAGGTAGTTCGGCTTGATCTTCATGGCGGCGGCCATGTCGGAGATGGTGATGCCGGGCTGCGCCCTCACCAGCTCCAGCGCCTGCTTGGCGCGGTTGCCGCTGCCCCGCGGGCGCCCGCGGCGTCTCGTGCCGGTGCCCGCGGTGCTCCGTCGCCGCCGGGCCGGCGTGGCCCGCCGCGGTCCTCCGCCCACTCCGTCGAGTGCCGCGGCCGCCCTTTCGAGGCGGTTGTACTCGTCGACGAGTGGCCGGAGCTCGCGCAGACGGGCGTCTATCTCCTTGCGCTTCTCATCCAGGAAGTCGGTCATTAACCGTTACTCTACTAGTGACTTGAGGCGCTGCAAGGTCCCGTTCAGTTCCTTTTGGGTCACTCGGGACACGGCACGACCGGCGAGCCGCCCGAAGGCGCCACCCGGTAGGTCGTACTCGTTGGAGTAGGAGAAGGTCGTCCCGTCGCCGTTGCGCTCGAAGCCGTAGACGACGCGGGCGTGCGAAGTGACCGGCCCGCGGCCCTCCCAGATCACGCGTACGCATGGGTCGTTCTCCACCACGGTCCACCGCACGTTGAACTTCTTGCCGGCAAGCTTGAGGCATTGGGTGAGCTTCGACCCCTGCTTCAGCTGGCCGTTGGGCGCGTCCTCGAGGTGGTGATGAATCGTGACCCAGTCCTCGAGCCGGTCCGGGTCCATCACGATCTCGTACACACGCTCCGGCGGCGCGGCGATCTGCACGGTGCGCTCGACCTTCACCGCGCCCCCAGCGGCTCGAGCGACTCCCACTCGCGCAGCGCGCGGTCCACCGCCCGCTCGAACCCGAGCGGACTGATGCCATACAGCGGCGCCGCCTCGTGCCCCGCGCGCGGAAGGATGTCCGACTCGAGGCTCTGCATGAGCGGCCGGACCAGCTCGAGCGGCTGGCCCGTGACTCCGGCGACGATCGCGCTCGCCGGCGACGTGAGCGAGCGCCCGAAGCCGAGCGGCATGCGGCCCACGCCCATCGCCTCGGCGATCCGTTCGATCATCTCGCCGTAGGTCATCACGTCCGGCCCGACGGCGTCGAGCGAGCGTCCCGCGGCGGCCGGTACCTCGGGCGTGCGCGCGAGCAGCTCGAGCACGTCGCGCTCGGCGATGGGCTGGGTGCTGTTGCGGCGCCACGCGGGCATCGGCAGCACGCGCAGGCGTTCGACCAGGCGCACGAGCACGCGGAACGAGGACGAGCACGCCCCCACGACGATCGACGCTCGGAGGGCGGTCGAGCCCGGCACCGCGTCGAGCAGCACGCGCTCGACCTCGAGGCGCGAACGCAGGTGGGGGGAGAGGCTCCCGGAGGAGGGCTCGATCCCACCGAGGTAGACGACTCGCTCGAGCCCAGCTCGGGCGGCTGCGCCCCCGAACGCCTCGGCCGCCCTCCGGTCCCGCTCGGCGAACCCGGTTCCGTTGGTCTCCGGCTCCATCGAATGGACGAGGTAGTAGGCCGTGTGGCAGCCGTCGAGCGCCGCGGCCAGCCCACGACCGTCGAGGAGGTCGCCGCGGACCGCCTCGACGTGCTCGCGCGCGGCCACCGCGTCGGGGCGGCGGGCCAGCGCCCTGACGGGTCGGCCCTCCTCGGCCAGCCGCGTGACCAGGCGGCTCCCGATGTATCCGGTGGCTCCGGTGACGAGCTCCATCGCGGTGTGCATCCTGCCATTCGCCCCCCTCGAAAACCCGCTAGGAGCGGGTGCGCCGCCGAACAGCCTGCAAATTGCATCGAAACGAAAAGGCACCGTTTTGCGGATTCCGGGGTGGACCCGGACGCCCGGCTGTTGCAGGATGGCCATGGATGCCGACGACGAAGCCAGCCCGCTGCGAGGACTGCTACTTCCACCAGAACATGCTCTGCGCGCTCAACCTCGACAAGCCCTGCACCACGTTCCGGCCCGCCGAGCGCGACCTCGCCCCCGAGCGGCAGCTCGCCTTCGTCTTCCGCACTGAGCGGACGACCGCGGCCTACGCCTTCCCGCAGCCGCGCGTGTAAAGGCGACCCCGCGCGCGGAGTAGGCTGCGCGCCATGAAGCTGACGGTGCTGGGCAAGTCCCCCTCCTGGCAGGACGCCGGGGGCGCCTGCTCCGGCTACCTCCTGGAGGAGGAGGACACCGCGATCGTGATCGACTGCGGCAACGGAGTGTTCGGCAAGCTCCGCCAGCACATCGACTACGTGGACGTGGACGCCGTGGTGATCTCGCACCTCCACGCCGACCACTTCCTCGACCTGGTTCCCTACGCGTATGCCCTGACGTACGCGCCGCGTCAGCAGCCCGTGCCGGTGGACCGCTGGCCGGGGACGGACTGCCCGGCCTGTCCCGATCTCCACGTCCCGCCGGGAGCGCAGGACACCTTCCGCCGGGTCGTCGGGGCGTGGGGCAACGAGGACCTGATCGAGAACGCGTTCGCGCTCCGCGAGTACGACCCGTCGGAGGAGCTCGAGATCGGCCCGGTACGCATCCGGTTCCAGTCGGTGCCGCACTTCACCGAGACCTTTGCAATGGGGATCAGCTCGCAGAACGGCTCAGGCCGGATCGTGTACGGCGCCGACTGCAGCCCGACGGCGGCGCTGACCGAGTTCGCGAAGGACGCCGACCTGATCCTGGTCGAGGGCACCCTGCCCCGGCCCGAGCGCACCGGCGTGCGCGGCCACCTGACACCCGGCGAGGCCGGCGAGCATGCGCGCGCCGCCGGGGCGAAGCAGCTCCTGCTCGTCCACATCTCCGACGAGCTCGACGCCGAGTGGGCGAAGCGCGAGGCGGAGGAGGCCTTCGGAGGGCCGGTGACCGTCGCTACCGACGGCGCCTTCTACGAGGTATGAGCGTCACCCTCGCGCCCAAGGCCCGCTCCGCCCTCGACGCCATCTGCGACACGTTTGCCCCGGGAGGCGAAGGCCTCCCCTCGGCCACCGAGCTCGGCGTGCCGGAGGCGCTCCTCGCGCTCGTCTCACGCAATCCGCGCGCGGCCGAGCGCAAGCAGGTGGCCCAGCTGCTCGGCCTGTGGGACACGCGTCTCCTGTGCGCGATCGCGGGCGGCGGCGTCAAGCGCTTCACGAAGCTGACCCAGGAGGACCGCGAGCGCGTCGTCCTGTCGTGGGCCGACAGCCGCGTGCCGCAGCGGCGCGCCGCCTTCCAGGCGCTTCGCAAGGGCGTGCTGCTCGCCTACTACGGCAAGGGCGGCTCGAACGGCGACCCCAACCCCGTCTGGGACGCGATCGGCTACCCCGGGCCGCTCGGCCCTCCGCAGGACCCGCCGCCCCCCGGCATCCAGCCGCTGGAGGTCGGCGAGGACACGACGCTCGACTGCGACGTCGTCGTGGTCGGCTCGGGCGCCGGCGGCGGCGCGGCCGCGGCGGTCCTCGCGCAGGCGGGTCTCGACGTGGTCATCCTCGAGGCGGGCCGGTACTTCACGGAGAAGGACTTCGACGGCGCGGAGCTGTCCGGCTTCGACCGCCTCTACCTGAACGGGGGCGGCCTCGCGAGCGCGAGCGGGAGCATCGGCGTGCTGGCCGCGCAGGGCCTCGGCGGCACAACGCTCGTCAACTACACCTTCTCCTTCCGGCCGCCTGACAAGGTCAGGAGCGAGTGGGCGTCCGAGTACGGGCTCGGGGCCGTGGCCGGGGAGGAGTTCGAGGGCAGCCTCGACGCCGTCTGGGAGCGGATCGGCGTGAACGCCGAGCACAGCCTCCCGAGCCGGCGCGACGAGACGATCCGGGAGGGCTTCGACAAGCTCGGCTGGGAGTGGCAGGTGATGGAGCGCAACGTGCGCGGCTGTACGGAGGAGGTCTGCCGCCTCTGCCACTACGGCTGCCAGCTCGGGGCCAAGCAGTCGACTCTCAAGACGTGGCTGCAGGACGCCCACGAGGCGGGCGCCCGCATACTCGTCGAGACGCGCGCCGAGCGCGTGATCGTCGAGGGCGGCGCGGCGCGCGGCGTCGAGGCCCGGACGGCCGCCGGCCACGGGGTCACCGTCCGTGCGCGCGCAGTCGTCAGCGCCTGCGGCGCGCTGCACACGCCCGTGCTCCTGTCGCGCTCGGGCGTGCGGTCGAAGGCGCTCGGGAAGAACCTGCGACTGCATCCGGTGCTCGTGGTGTGGGGCCAGTTCGACGAGGAGATCAGGCCCTGGGAGGGGATGCTGTCCTCGACCTACTCGGACCACGACGCGGACATGGACGGCCGCGGCTACGGGGTGAAGTACGAGCACGTGGCCACCCCGCCGAGCATCCTGCTGTCTTTCTCGCCCTGGCGCGGCGGCCGCCACCACGCCGACCTCATGCAGGCCATGCCGTACACGGGCGGCCTCGGCCTGCTGCTGCGCGACCACGGCGTGGGGGAGGTCCGCACCGGGCGTGACGGCGAGCCGATCGTGCACTACAAGCTGGCGCCCGACGACGTCGAGCACATGCGCCGGGGCCTGCGCGGGGCGGCGCAGGTGGTCGAGGCGATGGGAGCGCGGCGGATCTACTCCTCCCACTCCAAGTGGGTCGCCTACGAGCCGGGCCGGCGCGGGAGCCTCGACGAGTTCGTGCGCGACGCCGACGCCTGCGGATGGGGGGCCGGCCAGGCGCAGATCGTCTCGTTCCACGTCATGGGTAGCGCCCGGATGGGCGGCTCGCCCGCGTCATCGGTATGCGACCCGACGGGGCAGGTCTGGGACACGCCGGGCCTCTACGTCTGCGACGGCGCCGCCTTCCCGACGGCGTCGGGAGTGAACCCGATGGTCACGATCGAGGCGCTGGCGCACATGAACGCGCGCGCGCTGGCGGCGAAGCTCGCCTAGCGGTTGTGGCAGACCACCTCGATGTTGTTCCCGTCGGGGTCGAGCACGAAGGCTCCGTAGTAGCCGGCGTGGTAGATCGCCCGCTCGCCCGGCGGCCCGTTGTCGCGGTAGCCGGCCCCGGTCAGCGCTTGGTGGAAGGCGTCGACGGTCGCGTTCTCCGCCGCGCCGAACGCCATGTGCACGTGATGCGAGGGATCTCCCGCGACGACCGAGAAGGCGCCGTTCTCGCCGGCGAACCCGACTCGGTCGGGCCTCTCGTAGGCGAGGTGGAAGCCGCCGTAGGGAGCGACTGCCTCGTAGAAGCCCCGGGCCGCGGCCAGATCCGACACCCGCAGCCAGACGTGGTCGATCGCGCCGCTGCCTCGCATCTCGCCGTGATGGACGGCCTCGGCGCTGTTGCCGTCCGGGTCGAGCAGGAAGGAGCCGTAGTAGTCCTCCATGTACTCGGGGCGCAGGCCGGGCGGGCCGTCGTCGCGGAAGCCGGCCTCGGTGCCGGTGCGCCAGAACTCGTCGACCTCGTCGCGTGACGGCGCCCGGAACCCGATGTGGAGCCCGCGGGTGACCGGCCGGTCATCCGTCGCCGGCGACACCGCGAAGTCGTCCCACTCGGCGAGCTGGTCGTCGCTGTGGTCCTTGCGGATGCCGAGCGTGGCCAGCACGGTGTCGTAGAACCGTTCCGACGCCGCCCAGTCACCCGTGCGGATCCCGACGTGGTCGAACACGCGCGACTACGGCACGACGTCGATCCGGTCCAGCGCCGGGGGCGCGATCGGGGCACCGTTCAGCGACGGCGCGAGATACGCCTCGAGCGCGTCCGTGTCGACCGCTCCGCCGAGCCGGTCGGTCCCCTCGCGCAGCACCGGGAAGCGGTCGCCGCCGTCGGCGAGGAACGAGTTGACCGTGATGCGGTAGGTCGCCGCCGGGTCGACCGGCGTGCCGCCGATCGTCAGGTTCGAAACCGGGTTCGGCGCGCCGTCGCAGGACTGCCCGACGAGGCTGTCGGCCACGCTCTGGTCGAACGTGTAGTGCACGCCAGCGGAGGGCAGCAACACGCGCGCGAAGTCCTGCCCGCACCACTGCGACTTCAGCATGTCGAGGATCTGCGCGCCGGTCAGCGTCATCGTCACGAGCGAATTGCCGAACGGCTGGACCGTGAAGGCCTCTCCGTAGGTGACATTGCCGTCACCCTCCGACCCGCTCTGGGCGAAGACGAACTCGGACCGCACGCCGCCCGGGTTCATGAATGCCGCGACCGCGGAGCCGGTGTCCGGCGAGGAGGTGGCGGCGAGCTGGGCGTCGGCGATCAGGTTGCCGGCGGCATGCTCGAGCGAGTCGTCCGGCGTGCGGGTGATGTCGGCCGTGATGCGGCCGATCACGCGGTCGCGGAGCGGAGCGGCGATCGCGGCATAGCGCTCGATCAGCTTCGTCATGTCGCGAGCCTTGAAGACGTTCTGGGTCACGATCAGGTTGTTGGCCGCGACCTCGACCACGTCCTTCGAGAGGTCGTCGAGCGTCAGATCGATGTCGGTCAGGAGTCGGCCGAAGGAGCTGGCGCTCGTGACCGGCCGGCCGTCGATGACGCAGTTGTAGGCCGTGTGCGTGTGCCCCGTGACGAACAGGTCGACTTGCTGTGTGGTCCGGTTGACGATGTCGACGATCGGCCCCGAGATGCCGTTGCAGTCGTTGATCCCGCCGGGCTGCGTCTGGAGGCCGCCCTCGTGGAGCAGAACCACGATCGCGCGCACGCCGTGACGGCGCCGCAGCTCGCGCGCGTAGCGGTTGGCGGTCTCGGCCTCGTCCAGGAAGTCGAGCCCGGCCACGCCCGACGGCGACACGATGTCGGGCGTCCCCTCCAAGGTCATCCCGATGAATCCGACCTTGATCCCGTCGAACTCCTTGACCGAGTAGGGCGGAAAGAGAGTTTCGCCGCTGTCCTCGTCGACCACGTTCGCGGCCAGGAAGCGGAAGTCCGCGCCGGCGAAACCGTTGCCGTCGAGACAGCCGTCGTCGGGATGGCAGCCCCCGCGCTGCATGCGCAGCAGCTCCGTCGCACCCTCGTCGAACTCGTGGTTGCCGACGGCGTTCAGGTCGAGGCCGATCTCGTTCATCGCCTCGATCGTGGGCTCGTCGTGGAAGAGCGCGGACAGGAGCGGGGACGCGCCGATCAGGTCGCCCGCCGACACGATAAGCGTGTTGCGGTTGGCCCGCTCCTTCTGGCGCAGGTGGGTGGCCAGGTACTCGGCGCCGCCGGCCGGCACGCGCGGCGAACTGGGATCGGGAGCGATCGTCCCCGGCGTGGTCGACTCGAGGTGGCCGTGGAAGTCGTTGATGCCGAGGAGCTGGACCTTGACGTCCCCCTTGGCCAAGGCGGCGGCGGGGAGCACCAGGAGGGTGAGCAGGGCGATGAGGAGCAGACGAGTCAAACGCATGAGGCGAGATTTCCCAGGCGGCGACACCATGTAACGCCCATCAACAGGTCGATCACGAAGTTGGCGGACTATCCTCGGACGCCGTGAGCACCTCGCGCGACCTGTTCGCGAACTTCGAGCGCATGCGGCGCGAGATCGACGAGCTGTTCGGTGACGTCTTCGAGCGCCAGACGGGCCTGCGCGGCCGCGGCTTCTCGCCCTCGGTCGACGTCTTCTACGCCGACGATCCGCCCCGCGCGGTGGTCAAGGCGGACCTCGCCGGCATCGACATCCAGGACGTGGCACTCGAGATCCGGGGGCGGCAGCTCCTGATCGCCGGCGAGCGCCGGCCCGCCGAGGCGGCCGGGCGTCTCTACCAGCAGATCGAGATCGAGCACGGCCCCTTCCGGCGGCTCGTGGAGCTGGGCGCGGAGGTCGTGGCGGGCGAGGCGCGCGCCTCGTATGAGGACGGCATCCTCGAGGTCGAGATCCCGCTGGCGCAGCCCGACGACAGCGTCCGGCGCGTGCCGATCGAGCGCGAGGCGTGAGCATCCACATCCCTTCCTCCGAAGGGGAGGCCGCGACCGCGGAGGTCCGGACCAACCTGCCGGAGGAGCTCCCGGTCCTGCCCCTGCGCGACTCGGTGCCCTTCCCCGAGACGCTCACGCCGCTCGCCATCGGCCAGGAGCGCTCGATCGCGCTGGTCAACGACGTGCTCGCCGGCAACCGGATGCTGGTCATGGTCGCCTCGCGCGACGCCGAGGACGAGGAGCCGGGGCCGGACGACGTCTACCGGGTGGGCGTGGCCGGCGTGGTGGCGCGCATGCTGAAGGTGCCGGACGGCACCGTCCGCATCCTCGTGCACGGCGCTCAGCGGGTCGAGCTGGGCGACTTCGTGGCCACCGAGCCCTACCTCGTCGCTCGCATCACCGACGCGCCCGACCGGATCGTCCCCTCACCGGAGCTCGAGGCGCTCCACCGCAACGTGCAGGCGACTTTCTCGCGCATCATCGAGGAGCTGCCCTACCTGCCGGAGGAGCTGCAGATCGCGGTCACGAACCTCGACGACCCGGCCGAGCTCGCCCACATGATCGCCGGGGCGCTGCGGATCAAGACCGAGGAGAAGCAGGCGCTGCTCGAGGAGCGCGACGTGACGAAGCGGCTCCGCATGCTCTCGGAGATGCTCGCCCGCGAGCTCGAGCTGGTCGAGATCGGCACGCGGATCCAGTCGCAGGTCCAGTCCGAGATGGACAAGGGACAGCGCGAGTGGTTCCTCCGCCAGCAGCTGAAGGCGATCCAGGAGGAGCTCGGCGAGGTCGACGAGACCCAGGCCGAGGCGTCCGAGCTGCGCGAGCGGCTCGAGGCCGCCGCGCTTCCCGAGCACGCCGCGAAGCAGGCCGAGCGCGAGCTCCAGCGCTTCGAGCGGCTCCCGCCGCAGGCTGCCGAGCACGGCGTCATCCGCACCTACCTCGAGTGGCTCGCCGACCTGCCCTGGTCGCAGGCGACCGAGGACAACCTCGACCTGAAGCACGCGCGCGGGACGCTCGACCGCGACCACTACGACATCGAGACGGTCAAGGACCGGATCCTCGAGTTCCTCGCCGTGCGCAAGCTGAAGCCCGACGCGCGCTCCTCGATCCTCTGCTTCGTCGGCCCGCCGGGCGTCGGCAAGACCTCGCTCGGGCGCTCGATCGCGGAGGCGATGGGACGGAAGTTCGAGCGCATCTCCGTGGGCGGCGTGCGCGACGAGTCCGAGATCCGCGGCCACCGGCGGACCTACATCGGCGCCATGCCCGGCACGATCCTGCGCGCCATGCGCGACGCCGGGTCGAACAATCCGGTGCTGATGATCGACGAGATCGACAAGATGGGGGCCGACTTCCGCGGCGACCCGGCCAGCGCGATGCTCGAGGTGCTCGATCCCGAGCAGAACTTCACCTTCCGGGACCACTACCTCGACCTGCCGTTCGACCTGTCGAACGTGTTCTTCATCTGCACCGCGAACCAGCTCGACACGGTGCCGCCGGCGCTGCGCGACCGGATGGAGATCATCGAGCTGTCGGGTTACACGCACGAGGAGAAGCGCGAGATCGCGAAGCGCTACCTGGTGCCGCGCCAGATGGAACGCAACGGGGTCGGGCGCTCGAAGATCGAGTTCAACGACGAGGCGCTCGACACGATCATCGACGGGTACACGCGCGAGGCGGGCGTGCGGTCGCTGGAGCGGGAGATCGGCTCGGTGTGCCGCAAGGTGGCGCGCGAGTTCGCCGAAGGGAGCCGCAGGTCGAAGCGCGTGGTGCGGGCCAAGACGGTCTCCGAGCTGCTCGGCAAGCCTCGCTTCCAGCCCGACGTCCAGCGCCGCACCGGCGAGCCCGGTGTGGCGACCGGGTTGGCCTGGACGCCGGTCGGGGGCGACGTGCTGTTCGTCGAAGCCACGGCCTTCCCCGGTGAGGGCAACCTGCAGGTCACGGGCCAGCTGGGCGACGTGATGAAGGAGTCGGCCGCGGCAGCGCTCTCGTGGGTCAAGTCGCTCGACGGCGACGTGCCGGAGAACTACTTCCAGGAACACGACGTGCACGTGCACGTGCCCGCCGGCGCGATCCCGAAAGACGGGCCGAGCGCGGGCATCACGATGGCCACCGCGCTGGCGTCCCGCGCAACCGGGCGCCCGGTGCGGTCGGACACCGCGATGACGGGAGAGATCACGCTCACGGGGCAGGTGCTGCCGATCGGCGGCGTGAAGGAGAAGGCGCTCGCAGCGCAACGCGCGGGGATAAAGCGCCTCATCATCCCGCGCCGCAACGAGGCGGACATCGACGACATCCCGGAGCACCTGCGGAAGCGCCTGCAGTTCGTGCTGGTCGATGACGTGAACGAGGTGCTCGAGGCAGCACTCGAGAAGAAGCGTTCGCTTCGCCGCGCCGGGTAGAGTGTCCCGGACAAGCGGAACCGAGGAGAGCAATGGCAGCGAAGAAGAAGGCCGCGAAGGCCGGCGCCGGAGCGTATGCCGCCGGAAAGGCGGTCCGCTCGAACGAGTACGTCCAACGCTTCATCGAGGACGAGGAGCTGCGCGAGAACCTCCGCAGTGCGTTCGTCTCCGCTAAGAAGGCCTACGGACGGATCAACGGCAAGGGCCCGGCCAAGGCCTTCGACGACAAGAAGGTCCAGCGAGAGCTCAAGGACGCGGCGAGCTCGCTGAAGGACGCCGCCGACTCGCTGCGCGGAGGCAAGAAGCGGAAGGGCCGCAAGGGCCGTCTGCTTCTCGTCGGCATCGTCGGCGCCGGCCTCGCGCTCGCGTTCAGCGAGGGCCTGCGCAAGAAGGCGCTCGACGCGCTCTTCGGCGCCGAGGAGGAGTTCGAGTACACGGCGAGCACCACACCGGAGCCGAGTAGCAGCTCACCTCCGGTGGGTAGCACCACCTAACGCGCAGGCGGTACCACTCAGCGAACAGGGCGCCCGCTGGGCGCCCTTTTCGTTTGGCGTCCAGCGGTCCGGGTAGCGCTTTCACCATGCGTCGTTGGTACTTACTTCTGGCGCTGCCCTTCGTGGGCCTGCTGTATCCGCCGCTGTATGCGAGCGAGGACCCGGAGCTCTTCGGCTTCCCGTTCTTTTACTGGTACCAGTTCGCATGGGTACCGCTCACGGCGGCATTGACCTATCTCGTCTACCGCAAGACTCGCCCGCGTGAGCCGCGGCGAGCCGGCACGACGCGGTTCCAGCGGTCATGAGCGAGAACTTCGAGGCCGATGGCGTCGCCATCGCAGTCTTCTGCGCGCTCTTCCTCCTGGTCACCGTTCTCGGCTTCGTCGCCGCGCGCTGGAAGCGCGGTGACCTGAAGCGGCTCGACGAGTGGGGGCTCGGCGGCCGCCGCTTCGGCACGGTGATCACCTGGTTCCTGCTGGGTGGCGACCTGTTCACCGCGTACACCTTCATCGCGATCCCGGCGCTCGTGTGGGCGGTGGGCGCGGGCGGGTTCTTCGCCCTCCCGTACACGATCCTGGTCTTCCCGCTGGCATTCCTGGTCATGCCGCGGCTGTGGGCGGTGGCGTCCAAGCACCGTTACGTGACCGCGGCGGACTACGTCAAGGGTCGCTTCTCGAGCCGCGGGCTCGCCACGGCAATCGCCTTCACCGGCCTGCTCGCGACGATGCCCTACATCGCGCTGCAGCTCGTCGGCATCGAGGTGGTGCTGGGCGGGCTCGGGATCGAGGGCGAGTGGCCGCTCATCATCGCGTTCGCGATCCTGGCCGCATACACGTACACGAGCGGCCTGCGCGCGCCCGCGATGATCGCGCTCGTCAAGGACACGCTCATCTACGCGACCGTGATCGTGGCGATCATCTACATCCCGTCGAAGCTCGGCGGGTGGGATGCGATCTTCGGCGCGGCCAACGAGGAGCTGCCCAAGCGCGACGAGCCGGGGGCCCTTCTTCCGGGCACGCCTGACGCCCATGTTGCATACGCGACGCTGGCGCTCGGCTCGGCGATGGCGCTCTTCCTGTATCCCCACGCCCTCACGGCCGTGCTGAGCTCGCGCTCCCAGGACGTGGTGCGCCGCAACATGTCGCTGCTGCCGGCCTGGACGTTCCTGCTCGGGCTGATGGCGCTGCTCGGCTACATGACGATCGCCGCGGGGCTGACGGTGACCGACCCGAACAACGCGGTGCCCGCCCTGTTCGTCGACATGTTCCCCTCGTGGTTCCTCGGCGTGGCGTTCGCGGCGATCGCGATCGGCGCGCTCGTGCCGGCGGCAGTGATGTCGATCGCAGCGGCCAACCTGTTCACGCGCAACGTCTGGAAGGAGTTCGTGCGACCGGACTGCTCGGATCATGAGGAGTCCCAGGTGGCGAAGATCATGTCGCTGCTCGTGAAGGTCGGCGCGCTGGCGTTCGTGCTGTTCCTGCCGACGACCTTCGCGATCGACCTCCAGCTCCTCGGCGGCGTGTGGATGCTGCAGACCCTGCCCGCCGTGGTGATCGCGCTCTACACGCGCTGGTTCCATCGCTGGGGCCTGCTGGTCGGCTGGGTGGTCGGAATGGTCGCCGGAACCTGGATCGCCGCGTCGCAGGACTACGCTCCGGTGTGGGAGGTGCCGGTGCTCGGCGTGACGGCCTACACCGCACTGGTGGCGCTGGCGCTGAACCTCGTGGTCGCCACGGTGATCACGCTCGTGCTCGGAGGACGCGGACGCGCGGACGAGCGCGACGAGACGCGTGACGAGGACTACGACGAGCTGGTCGAGACGCGCGAGCCCGCCCCGACGGTGGGCGCCGGCGTGACGTAGAGTTTCCGCGCGCCACGCCTTACCCCTCGGGGGGAGAACACCGCTGGCTGGCCGGCCAGCTAAGATGCCGCGCGGGGGATGGAAGCTTCCGTCGACGCACCACGGCGCCTCGAGGGCGACAAGGCCCAGCGCATCATCGCGGCCATGCGCGCGAGCGTCGGCACGCGCGGCGCGGCCGCCTCGACGTTCGACCACGTGGCCCGCGAAGCCGGCGTGTCGCGCGGCCTCCTGCATTACTACTTCGGCTCGAAGGAGCGGCTGCTCGTCGAGGTCGTACGCCACGACTGCGAGGTGCGGATCCAGAGCATGGACGAGCGCATCGCGCGGGCCGGCAGCGTGGACGAGATCGTGGCCGCGCTGGTCGCGGGCCTCGAGGAGTTCATCGAGGACGAGCCCGGCACGCAGGCGGTCATCTACGAGATGCTGTCGGCCTCGCGCCACTCCGAGGACATCCGCGCCGAGCTGGCCGAGCTCTACCGGCGCTGGCGCGCGCATCTGGCGGAGTCGCTGCGCGCCAAGGAGCGCGAAGGCGTCGTCCGGCTGCAGGGCGACCCCGACTCGGTTGCCTCGATGCTGTTCGCGCTCGGCGACGGCTTCGGGCTCCAGGTGATCTCGGACCCCGACTGGGACCGGGACGCCGCCCTCGGCCTGGGCATGCAGATCGCGCGGCGGCTGCTGGGCGCGAGCGAGTAGCGGGACGCCGCACGCCTGAGCGCGCCCTCGTGTGACGCTCATCACGCTGATCATGGTCGCGGTGTTCGCGGTGTTCGCGGTCTTCGCCGGGACGGGCACGCCGTCGATCAAGGAGATCGGGGTCGGGCTGGCGGTGGCGATCGCGCTCGACGCAACGCTCGTGCGCCTGATCCTGGTGCCGGCGACGATGGAGATCATGGGCCGCTGGAACTGGTGGCTCCCGAAGCCGCTGGCGCGCGTCCTGCCGCGCACGGACTTCGAGCGCGCCCCCGCGCGGGCGTAGCCTTCCCGCCCATGGAGCTGCCCCGCTGGGAGCGCGGGACGCCGGCGGTGCTGTGCGTGGCCGGTCCGCACCCGATCCCGATCACGGCCTACCTGCGCGCCGGCGACGACCGGCTGCTGCTCGCGCTCGGCAGGAAGCGAGAGACGCTACGGCGCCTGCGCGAGGACCCGAGCGTGGCGCTGCTGCTCATGGGCGAGGGCATGGCGTTCACCGCCCACGGGCAGGCGAGGGTGATCGCCGAGCGCCTCGAGGCGACCGACACGGTGGTCGCGGTCGAGCTCCAGGTCGAGCGGGTGCAGAACCACCTGGCCGACGGGCGCACGGAGATGCTGGACGGCGCGCGGTGGCGCTGGTGCGCCAACGAGCACGGCGAGGCGGAGGACGCGATTCTCGCCGAGCTGGGAAGGATGTGAGGGTGCGGATCCTGGTCCTGGCCCTGATCGCCCTGCTCGCTGCCGTGCCGGCGAGCGCCGCCGTCACCCCGCGCTTCCTCGGCACCGGGCACGACCCGGGGGTGGCCGTGGACTCCGCCGGCGCGGCCCACGTCGCGTGGATAGGCGAGACGGCGGACGGCCAGGAAGTGGCGGAGTACTGCCAGGTGCCGCGCCGGGCCCGGACGTGCACCGTCCGGCGCACGCTGGCGCTGACCGACTGGGGCACCGGCAAGGCACAGGTGATGCTCGGCCCGCAGCCCGGCGCGGTGCTCGTCCTCGTGCCGGTGTTCACCGAGCCCGCCCTGCTGTTCCGTTCGACCGACAACGGGGCGAGCTTCGCCACCGTCGCGCTGGGCGAGTTCCTCGCGATGGAGAGGGCTGTGTACGGCCCCGGCGACTCCATCTCGATCATGAACGGCGGAACGGTTGGCTCCGCGTTCGGCCGCTACGGGCTGGACGGCAGCGGTCCGGCCGGGCCCAGCGTCGCCTTCGGCGACCGCATCGAGAGCCTCGACCGGGACCTGACCCGACACGGAGCCGGCCTCGCCGCTTTCCTGGGTAGCGGCGGAGGGATGCGCTCGATCCTGTGGAGCGGTCTGGGCGACCCGAACGCGCAGGCGAGCTGGGTCGAGGGCCCGCGGCTGAACGGGAACCGCACCTCCCCGACTCCGGCCACCGGGCCCTCCGGCACGTTCGTGGCGTATGTCGATCGCAAGGGGAGGCGGTCGGACACCTTCGTCCGCCGCCTGCGCGGCCGGCGTTACCTCCGCGCCCGGCGGGTCAGCCGCGAGGACCCGACCGAGCTCGCGCTCGCCCAGGGGCCGCGCGGCGACCTCGCGCTCGTCTGGCCGGACTCCGATGACACCTGGTTCGCCCGCTCGCGCCGCGGCCGCCGCTGGACGCGTCCGCGCCGGCTCGTGCGCGGCAGCGAGCCCGGCGACGTCCAGGCCGCGCTCGGGCGGCGCGGCGGCTGGATCGTCTGGGACGGGGACGCCGGGAACCTCGGCGACAACCCGATCCGGCTCGCCCGGATCCCTCGCCTGCCGCGGCGCTAGCCGAGGCGCTCGGCCAGCACGTCGCCCAGCTCGGCGACGGCGACTCGCTCCTGCTCGAGCGTGTCGCGGTCGCGCAGCGTGACGGTGTCGTCCTCGGTCGACTGGCCGTCCACGGTCACCCCGAACGGGGTGCCGATCTCGTCCTGGCGGCGGTAGCGCTTGCCGATCGAGCCGCCGGCGTCGTACTCGGCGGGGATGCGTCCGCGGAGCTCCTCGTAGATCCGGCGGGCCAGCTCGGGCATCCCGGCCTTGTTCACGAGCGGAAGCACCGCCACCTTGACCGGGGCCATCGCGGGTTGGAGCCGGAGCACTGTCCGGCGCTCGCCGCCGATCTCGTCCTCGTCGTAGGCGTCGCACAGCAGCGCGAGCACGGTGCGCCCGACGCCGGCGGCCGGCTCGACCACGTGCGGCACGTAGCGCTCACCGGTCGCCGTGTCCACGTACTCGAGCTTCTGGCCCGAGTGGTTGGCGTGCTGGGTCAGGTCGAAGTCGCCGCGGTTGGCGATCCCCTCCAGCTCGGACCAGCCGATCGGGTAGAGGTACTCGATGTCGCTGGTCGCCGACGAGTAGTGCGAGAGCTCTTCGGGCCCATGGGCGCGCAGGCGGAGCTTTTCGCTCTCGAGCCCTAGCGAGACGTACCAGGCGAGGCGCTCCTCCATCCAGTACTCGTACCAGCGCTCCGCCTCCGCCGGCGGGACGAAGAACTCCATCTCCATCTGCTCGAACTCGAGCGTGCGGAAGATGAAGTTGCCGGGGGTGATCTCGTTGCGGAACGACTTCCCGACCTGGGCGATGCCGAAGGGCGGCTTCCTGCGCGCGTAGCCGAGCGTGGTCTTGAAGTCGAGGAAGATGCCCTGGGCGGTCTCGGGGCGGAGGAAGACCGTGGAGCCGGCCTCCTTCACCGGCCCGATCGTGGTCTCGAACATGAGGTTGAACTCGCGCGGGTCGGTGAGATCGCAGTCCGGGTGGTCGCCCGGGAGCTTCGACGGAGCGCGGCCGCAACGGACGTCCGGGTGCTCCGCGGTGCCGGCCCGGGCCTCGGCGATGTGGTCGGCCCGAAAGCGCAGGTTGCAGGCCTTGCAGTCGACGAGCGGGTCGGTGAATCCCTCGAGGTGACCCGACGCCTCCCAGGTGCGCGGGTGCTGGACGATCGCCGAGTCCAGGGCGACTATGTCGTCGCGCTCCTGGATCATCGCCTTCCACCAGGCGTTCACGACGTTGTTCTTGAGCAGGACGCCGTAGTGGCCGTAGTCGTAGGTGTTGGCGATCCCGCCGTAGATCTCCGAGGCCGGGAAGATCAGCCCGCGGCGCTTGCAGAGCGCGACGATCTTTTCCATGGTCACCATGGGCTCCCGCACCCTAGCGGCGCCGCTAATTCCGGACCTTTGTTGGCGCTCGTCTGGTTCGAACCGGTCAAGTTGGGGTAGCTTGGCCGGGTGATGGGCACGGCCTTGCGCCCGATCAGCCATATCGCCGCCTGGCTTCTATGGCACTCGATGCGCGTATCGCTGCTGGACGATCTCGAGCGCCCGCAGCCGCCGCACGCCGCTTGAGGCTGCGGTTGGCACTCATATACTGAGAGTGCCATGCCCATCTACGAGTATCGCTGCGAGCGGGGCCACACCTTCGAGGTGATGCAGCGGATGACCGACGACCCGCTGACCAGCTGCTCGACGTGCTCCGCCCCGGTGCAGCGGGTGTTCCACCCGGTGGCGGTGCATTTCAAGGGCTCGGGCTTCTACAACACGGACTACGGCAAGAAGAAGGGCGGCGCGTCGAGCTCGTCCTCTGAGACGGGGTCCTCCAAGGACTCGAAGAGCGACTCGAAGGACAGCTCCAGCTCGTCCTCGTCGTCCTCCTCCGGCTCCGGCTCGGATTAGCTCCCGTTCAGGAGCTTGTCCACGGCGTCGCGCTTGGCGCCGTCCGAGACGAAGAGGTTGCTGCCGTTGATGCAGCAGCCGGCCTCGAGCACGTCGGTCTCGTCGGAGTTGCCGGTGGCCATGTCGGCGAAGAGGGCCATGAGCGCCGGCCCGCGCATGTCGGTCTTGAGCGCCTTGGGCGCCCTCCAGCTGATCAGGGGGAGGCGGAAGAACGCGGTGGGCGAGGTGGCGGCGTCGCCGATCGCCCGCAGTACCTCCTGCTGCCGGGCGGCGCGGGCGCGGTCGTCCTCGGAGGGCGCGCACGGGTTCTTTCTCACCCGGGCGTAGCCGAGCGCGCGCCGCCCGTTCAGGTCGAGCTCCCCTTTGCGGAAGGTGATCCCCTTCCAGAAGTTGTCGAACGGCGGCGAGCAGATGCGGGACTTGTTCTGCACGGTGATGCCGCCCAGGGCGTCGATCAGCTCCGGGAAGTCCTCGAAGTCGACCTCGACGAGGTGGCTGATCTGGAGGCCGTTGCCCAGGAAGCTCTCGACCGTCTCGATGGTGAGGGCCGGCCCGCCGAGCGCGTAGGCGGCGTTGATCTTGTTGGTGCCGTGGCCCGGGATGTCCACTTCGATGTCGCGGGGGATCGACAGCTTGCGCACGCTGCCGAGCGCGGCGTGGACGAGCATGATCGTGTCGGCGCGCGACGGCCCGGTCTGAGACTCGTCGATCGACTCGCCGGTGCGGGCGTCCGAGCCGAGGACCAGGATCGTGCTGCCGGTGAGCAGGTTGCCCTCGCTCGAGAGCGCCCGCTCGGCCTCGTCGGAGATGCCGTCCTGGAGCTGGGCGCTGACGAGGAACAGGACGAGCGACAGCAGGATCCAGCCGAGCACCGCGAAGGCAATCCATTTGAGCACCCGTCCGGGGGTGATCCGCTTGCGCTCGCGCTCTGGGCCGGGCTCCTCCTTTCGGACACGGCTGAGCCGGCGCTTGAGCGCGTCGAGATCGGCCCCGCGCTGCAGGGGGCGCTTGCGGGCGCGGTAGACCTTGTAGTCCGGGCGGCCGCCCGGATTGGGGGTGCTCACACCCCTCTGTATATCGTCCGGCCATGCCGCCTAGGCGCGTGATCGGGATCGACGCGGGGGGCACGAAGCTGCTCGGAGGCGTCGTGGACGAGGGGCTCGTGGTGCATCATCGGGTGCGCCGGACGTGGCGCGGGGCGGACCGGGCCGAGACGCTCGACATCTTCGTGGAGGCCGTCGACGAGGTGCGCGCGGCGGCGCCCGACGTGGAGGCCGTGGGGTTCGGCATCCCCGCGCTGGTGGAGTGGGATCAGGGCGTTTCGCGGTGGTCCACGCACCTCCCGCTGGCCGACGTGCGCTTCCTCGATGTCATGAGCGAGCGGCTCGGCATGCGCGTGGTCGTGGACAACGACTGCAATGCGGCTTTGCTCGCCGAGGCCAGGGCCGGGGCGGCGCGCGACTGCGACCACGCGGTGCTGGTGGCCCTCGGGACCGGGATCGGGAGCGGGCTGCTGCTCGACGGGCGCATCTACCGCGGCTCGCGCGGGCTCGGCGCCGAGATCGGGCACATGGTGGTCGACCTGCACGGTCCCGATTGCCAGGGCGCCTGCCCGGGGCGGGGCTGTCTCGAGGTGATGGCGTCGGGATCGGCGATCGGGCGCGAGGGCGAGGCGGCGGCGCGCCGGACGCCTTCGTCGGCCCTTGGCCGGCGGCTGGCGGCTGGCGGCGAGATCACCGGCGGGATCGTGACCGAGCTCGCGCACGACGGCGACGACGCGGCGCGCGAAGTCTTGACGGAGGTGGGGCGCCGGCTCGGCTACGGGCTGGTGGGGGTGGTGAACGTGTTCAACCCGGAGGTGATCGTGATCGGCGGCGGCGCGATCGCGGCGGGCGAGCTGCTGCTCGGCCCCGCCCGGGAAGTGGTCGCGGAGCGGGCGCTGCCACCGGCGCGGGAGACGGTCAGCATCGTGCCGACCCACTTCGGCGACGAGTCCGGGATGCTCGGGGCGGCGCTGCTGGCGCTCGACTCGCTGGCGGCGGCTTGATTGCTTTGAGCGGCCGGCTGGTGGTGTGCCCGACGCCGATCGGGAACCTCGAGGACGTGACCCTGCGCGTGCTGTCCGCGCTGCGCGAGGCGGACGTGGTGGCGTGCGAGGACACGCGGCGGACGCGGGTCTTGCTGGACCGGTACGGGGTGAAGGCCCGCTTGGTCTCGTACCACGAGCACAACGAGCGGGCGCGGGCGGCTTCGCTGGTGTCGCGCATGCAGGCCGGCGAGACGGTCGCGTTGGTGTCGGACGCGGGGATGCCGCTCGTCTCCGATCCGGGCTACGTTCTGGTGAGGGCATGCGTGGCGGCGGGGCTGCCGGTGGAGGTGCTGCCGGGACCGTCGGCCGCGCTGACCGCGCTGGTGGCGTCCGGGCTGCCGGCGGACTCGTGGCACTTCGCGGGCTTCCTGCCGCGGAAGAAGGGAGAGCTGCGGCGGGCCTTGTCGGAGGGCGACGAGACGCTGGTGGCGTTCGAGTCGCCCCGCCGTGTGCCTTCGACGCTGGCGCTGCTGGCGTCGTTGGACCCTGAGCGGCCGGTCGCGGTATGCCGCGAGCTGACGAAGGCGCACGAAGAGATCGTGCGGGGGACCGCGGCGGAGCTGGCGGGGCAGTACGCATCGGCGCCGCCGAGGGGGGAGGTTGTGCTGGTGGTGGGAGCGCCGTCGGTCGCCGAGGTGGGCGAGCCGGCCGGCCTGGACGCGCTACGGCGCCTGGTGGAGGCGGGCGCAAAGCCCCGAACGGCGGCGGCGATAGTGGCGGAGCTGACGGGCAGCAGCGCGAACGAGCTGTACAGGGGGCTGACGGAGCAACGCTGACCGCCGGCGCCGCGCTTCGCCCGCGCCGCGCGGCCGGGGCGCTCCGCCGCCGCCTCGCTGCGCCCGCTCGGCCGTTTCGCCGCCGTCCCGTTCCCCGCCGGCCGTTTCGCCGCCGTCCCGTTTCGCCGCCCATCCGCTTTC
>Ga0081538_10001314_pt1 | contig 25660 bp, 24 predicted proteins | sample TabmetS5T2R1_FD_71022 | JGI IMG/M metagenome (GOLD analysis project Ga0081538, IMG submission 71022) | Tabebuia heterophylla rhizosphere microbial communities from the University of Puerto Rico - S5T2R1 | ecosystem: Host-associated > Plants > Roots > Rhizosphere ... | reverse complement strand
ACCCACGCCTCGATGAAGTCAACCTGCTGGAACCCGAAGAGCTCGTTCCCCATCCCCTCTTGGAAGACGAGGATCAGAACGCCGTAGGCGGCGCCGACCGAGAGCAGGTTCAAAACGATCGCCGTCGTCGCCACGACGATCGACCGGAACGCCACCGTCAGGAGGACGAAGCTCAGACCGAGGACGAAGGCGATGAGGATTGGCAGCCAGCGGTCGGTCAGGGCGTAGTAATCGATGCTCTCGGCGGTCTCGCCCGTGACGAGGACACGGGTGCCGGGGATCTCCTCCTCCCGCAGCTCTCGCACGGCGGTCAGCGCCTCGGCGTCTCGACTGTCCCCGGCTGGAAGCGCCTCGATGATCGCCAGCCTCCCGTCCGGGTGGAACTCCGCCTCCACCTGCCGGAACGCGGAGTCGTTCCGCATCTCCTCGGCGAGGCGCTCGATCGCCGACCGCGTCGCCGGCGCCGTGACGTCCCCGTCCACGACGACCTCGACGCTGTCCGTCGTCCCGGCGCCGAACTCCTGCTCGAGCGCGGTGAACCCCTGCTTCGACTCGAAGCGGTCCGGCAGCGTGCGGATCCCCGCTTCACCGGTCCGGTACTCCAGCACCGGGAGTGCGAGCACGACGAGCAGGCCGGCGCTGAGGACGAGGCTCACGACCGGCCGGCGCATGACGCCGCGGACGATCGCGCCCCAGAACCGTCCTTCCGTCCCGGTGCCGCGCTCGGCGCCGCGGCCGATGAGCGGGACGCGCAGCGCGTTGACCCGGTCGCCGAGCAGGCTCAGCACGGCCGGGAGCAGCGTGAGCGCCGCGAGCACCGACGTCAGTCCGACGAGGATCGCCCCGGCCGCCAGGCTGCGGAAGATCGTGTTCGGGATCAGCAGCAGCCCGAACATCGCGACGACGAAGGCCATGCCGCTGAAGAGGACTGCCCGGCTCGCTGTCGCTCCGGTCGCGGCGATTGCGTCGAGCTTCTCACGTCCGGCGGCGCGCTCCTCGCGGAACCGGGAGACGACGAAGAGCGAGTAGTCGATCCCGAGCGCGAGCCCCATGCCGGTGAGCATGTTCACCGTGAAGATCGAGAGGTCGAACGGGATGCCGACGAGCGAGGTCAAGCCGAGCGCGGTGATGATCGCGACGAGCGCCAGGGCGAGCGGCACGAGCCCGGCGACGACGGCGCCGAAGACGAGCAGGAGCACGATCAGGGCTACTGGCAGGCCGAACTGGAGCTCCCCCTTCTGGAGGTCCTCCTCGGAGAGTGTCAGGAAATCGCGCTCGACCGACCACTCACCGGTCGCATAGACGTCGAACGTCCCGTCGTCGTGCGGCTCGAGCATCTCGGCGACGCTCTCCGCGGCCGTCTCGTCCTCCAGGCCGGCCGCGATCACCACGGCGCGTCCGTTCTGCGCGGCCGGCTCGTCGACGACGTAGACCACGCCGGGCGTCGACCGCAGGTCGGCCGTGACCTCGTCGAGCTTCCGGTTGAACTCAGGGCCCCCTGGCCGGACCGATTCCGACCGGACGAGCACGACGTCCGTCGTGAACTCCTCCGTGGGCGGGACCCGCTCGTCGATCAGCGTGTACGCCTGCTCGGACTCGGGGTTGTTCAGCTGCTCGGCTTCCCCGGACAGCGCGTCGCCGAGGAAGAAGACGATCAGGACGATCGACGCCACGACGGCGAGCACCCAGGCGAGCACGGTCCGGCCCGGGTGACGCGCTGCGGCGATTGAAAGTCGCTCCGTCATTGACGCCGTAACTTAGTGACCGCTAACATAGCGCGCACTCCGGTGGCCCTCAACCTCTTCTCCGAAGAAGCGCGCAAATGGTGGACGCTCGCCGCCGTCGCATTCGGCCTGTTCATGATCATGCTCGACAACACGGTCGTGAACGTGGCGCTTCCGTCGATGGCCCGCGACCTGGGCGCCGACCTCTCCGAGCTCGAGTGGATCGTCACCGGCTACGCGCTCACCTTCGCGTCGCTGATGCTGACCGGCGGGAAGCTCGCCGACCTCATGGGCCGCCGGCGCATCTTCATCGCCGGCCTCGTCGTCTTCACCGCCGCCTCGCTTGCCTGCGGTCTCGCGGAGAGCGAGCAGTTCCTGATCGGCGCGCGCGTCGTGCAAGGCGCCGGCGCCGCGCTCATGAACCCGGCGACGCTCTCGATCATCGCCGCGACGTTCCCTCCGCGACAGCGCGGGATGGCGATCGGCATCTGGGCCGGGGTCTCCGCGCTCGCGCTGGCGATCGGCCCCCTCGTCGGCGGGCTGCTGACGGAGCGCTTCCACTGGAGCTGGATCTTCTTCGTCAACGTTCCTGTCGGAATCGTGGCGATCGTGGCCAGCCTTGTGCTGATCCGCGAGTCGAAGGACGAGTCCGCCGAGCAGCGACTCGACCTCCCGGGCCTCCTGACGTCCGGCCTCGGGCTGTTCGCGCTGACCTACGGGCTGATCGAGGCGAACACGCACGGGTGGACGTCGGCGCGGATCCTCGGTGCGTTCGCGTTCGCCGTCGTGATGCTCGCGGCGTTCGTGCTGCTCGAGATGCGGCAGCGGCTGCCGATGCTCGACCTCTCGCTCTTCCGGAACGGCACGTTCGCCGGCGCCAACCTTGCCGTGCTGCTCGTCGCCCTGGCGATGTTCGGCGTCTTCTTCTTCGTCTCGCTCTACATGCAGGGGATCCTCGGCTACTCGGCCGTGGAGGCCGGCGCCGCCTTCCTCCCGCTGACCGTCCTGATCATCCTCATCGCGCCCATCGCGGGGAAGGCGTCAGACCGGATCGGCTCGCGCTGGCTGATGACGAGCGGGATGATCCTCGTCGCCGTTCAGCTCTTCTACTTCTCCGGGCTCGACGAGCACGCCGTCTACGTCGACCTGCTTCCCGCCCTGATCATCGGCGGCATTGGCATGGCGCTCGTGATGACGCCGAGCGCGGCCGCCGCCGTGCGCGCGCTTCCGGTGGACAAGTCCGGCGTCGGCTCGGCCGTCCTGAACGCGTTCCGGCAGGTTGGCGGCTCGATGGGTATCGCGCTGATGGGCGCGATCATGGCGCACGAGGTCGGCGGGCTGAGAGGGCCGGAAGTCTTCCGCGATCCCGGACGCTTCGTCGACGGTTTCTCCACCTCGCTCAGGGTCGCGGGGTTCATCGCGCTCGTCGGGGCCGTCGTCTCCTTCGCCCTCGTCAGGCCGCACGAGCTCGACGAGCCGCACCGGTCCGAGACCGCCCCGGAGATCGTGTGAGCACGACACGCGCGAGGCTGACCGCCGAGGAGCGTCGCGCCGCCGTTCTCCAGTGCGCCTGCACCGTCTTCTCGAAGGGCAGCTATCGCGGGACCACGACGGCGGAGATCGCCCGGCAGGCCGGTGTCACGGAGCCGATCCTCTACCGCCACTTCGAGTCGAAGCGCGCGCTCTACCTCGCCTGCCTCGACTCCGCGTGGGCCGACACGCGTCAGATGTGGGAGGACGCGATCGCCGGCGAGGAGGATCCGGCCCTCTGGATGACCGCCATGGGCACGGCCTACCTCAAGGCGGCGAAGGAGCGCCCCGGCCTCGTCGCCAACCTCTGGATCCAAGCCCTCACCGAGGCGAGCGACGACGCGGAGATCCGCAAGCACCTGAAGCGCCACATGCGCGAGGTGCACGACTTCGTGGTGGAGGTCATCCAGCGCTCGCAGGCAGCCGGCGGCATCCCGCACGACCGGGACCCGGAAGGCGAGGCCTGGATCTTCATCTCCGTCGGTCTCCTCGCCACTATCTCGAAGCGCCTCGGCGGAATGCTGGACGAGGACTTCCCACGCATCACCGCCTCCCGCCGCCGCTGGATCAGCGGTCGAGACGACTAGCGGCGCCTGCGGCGCCCGCTCTGGCGCAAAGTCTCACGACTTTGCGCCGCTGTATGAAGCCGGGTCTCGGCTGGCGCCGAGACGCGGCCCAGGCGCCGACGTGCGATCCCCTGCCCGAGTGGCGCCGATGGCGAGCGGGCCAAGCCCGCCCGCCGGCGAACTCAACTTGTGACACTTCTGCGCGGATGAGACCGAAGGCTCGTGCCGCCGCGGGAAGCTTCCTCTTCCTGATCGCGGCCCCGGGCGTCGTCGCCGGCCTGATCCCATGGTGGCTAACCGGCTGGGACACCCAAAGCCCGCCCCTGCCGCTCCAGGTCGCCGGCGCCACACTCGTCGTCATAGGCGCCGGCGTCCTGCTGCACGCGTTCGCACGCTTCGTCCTCGAAGGAATCGGAACGCCGGCGCCGGTCGCCCCAACGGAGCACCTGGTCGTCGGAGGCCTCTACCGCTACGTACGAAACCCGATGTACCTGGCGGTCCTGGCCCTCATCGTCGGCCAGGCCCTCCTCCTAGGACAACTCGGGCTCCTCGCGTACGCAGCAATCATCGCCGCGGCCTTCGCAGCCTTCGTCCACTGGTACGAGGAACCAACACTCCAGCGCCGATACGGCGAGCAGTACGACACCTACCGCAAGACGGTCCCAGGCTGGATCCCGAGAAAACCGCGCAAAGTGCGCTAACGACCCAAGCCACGTTCTCCCCAGTTCGCCGCCGAACGGGACATGGCCCGTTCGGCCACACACGACGTGGGGTGAAACGAAGCGCCACAACCACCTCACCGCCGCGCTCGGGCGAAGCCCGAGCCCGGCTCCAAAGGGTTGTTGGAAGTCGTGAGACTTCCAACGAAATGCGGCCCGAAGGGCCGCGAAAAAAGATGAACCCCCGGGCTGCGGCCCCCGGGGGTTCGTATCTCTAGCGGCGAGCCCACCTCTGTGGCGACGGCCCGGAGGCCCTGACTCTGCGGCCCAGCCAACTCCTCCGAGCCACCGTCGCCATATCTGGCGCGCCTCCCGAGCTTCTCGACCTTTTGTGTGGCCCAGCCGCTCGGTGGACTGACTATACGGTGCGTTCCGGGCCTAGTCAAGTACCTCAGTCAAGTGATTTTGCGATAGGCTTGGTTGACTCGTTTTTCCAGTAGCCATGACCCTTTCGGGGGATCGACGGACGTGACGGACAGACGTATGGTCAAGTGGTCGCCACCAAGCCGCCCAGGAGTTGACCCCCTCGTGAACCGCACGACGCAGAGCAAGCCGCAGCGCGCCGGCCGCCTCCCGAACGGAGGACTGGGCGAGCGTCTGCGCACGCTCCGGGTCAACGCCGGCCTCACGCAGACGGACCTGGCGGGCGACCGCTTCTCGAAGGAGTACGTCTCGCAGATCGAGCGCGGGAAGACGCGCCCGACCAAGGAGACGATCGAGTGGCTCGCCGAGCGGCTCAACGTCGATCCCGCCTTCCTCGCGAGCGGCGTCGCCGCCGACGAGCGCGGCCGGATCGAGGCGGCGCTCTCCCGGGCCGAGGCGCTCAGCGAGAACCACGAGTACCCGGAGGCTCTCGAAGAGTTCACGCGCATCTATCCGACGATCGCCGGCATCGCGGCGGTCGAGCTGCAGGTGCGGTCGCTTTCGGGCGAGGCCTGGGTGCGCATGCGGATGGGCGACATCAGGCAGGCGATCGAGCTCCTGACGCGCGCCCGCGGGATGGCCGAGGACCCGATGTTCTCGGACGTCGACCGCGCGGAGATCCTCTATCGGCTCGGCTTCTGCCGCGTCGAGCTCTCGAGCATCCAGACCGCGATCAGCCTCTTCAACGAGGCGCTCGCGCTGGCCGAGAACTCCGAGCTTCCGTGCGATCGCCTCCGCGCCGAGATCTTCGGCGCCCGCTCCCGCTGTTACCGGCGGCACCGTGACTACGAGGCGGCGCGCGAGGATCTCGAGAAGGCGCTCGAGCTCGCGGAAGATCTGGACGACCCGCGCTCCGTGGCGCGCGTCTACTTCCACGCGTCGCTCGTCGCCGAGCGCCAGGGCCACTGGGTCCTCGCGCGAAAGTACGCGGAGCAGGCCAAGGCGCAGTTCGAGGAGATCTCCGACCGGATCGGCGTCGGCAAGCTCCTGAACAACCTCGGCGGCCTGAGCTTCATGCTCGGCAAGCCGGAGGAGGCCGTCGACCAGCTCAACGAGTCTTTCCGGGTCCTCCTCGAGTACGGAAGCGAGAAGGACGCCGCTCACGCTGTCTCGTCGCTCGCGCAGGTGAGCCTCCGGACCGGCCAGATCGAGCCGGCCGAGGAGCAGGCCCGCCAGGCGCTGACGCTTCTCGGCGACCGCGAGGACGCCATCGACGAGATCGGCAACGCTCAGCTCGTGCTCGGGCGCTCGCTGCTCGAGCAGGGACGCCTCGACGAGGCCGAGAAGGCCTTCGAGGACGCCGAGCACAGCTTCGACAAGCTCTCCTCCATCAGTCATCGAGCGGCCGCATGGATCGCCAGGGGCGATCTCGCGGCGCGACGTGGTCAGGACCAGGTGGCTGCGCACCTCTACCGGCGCGCTGCCGAAGCGCTCCAGGACTTCAGGTTCTAGGAAGGAGGTGATTGCGCTGGCACTTCGGATCAAAGTCGTGCTCCTCGTCGCCCTGACGTCCCTCGCCGCTCTGAGCGGTGGTGGCTACTGCGACAACTGGTATAGGTGGTAGTCGTTTTCCCACTGCCGTAGCGGGCAGTTCGAGGGAGGCTCCGTCCGTCAGGGGTTGGATTCGCGGACGGGCGCCAGGGAACACCTTTCAGACGCGCGAACGAGGAAACCGGATTCCGTGGGGGGAGCCGGCGCACTCGCAGGGAGAGGCCGGCGGTGTGTTTTCGCATGGACCGGGGAGAATCCCGCCGTGGGTGCGCTCGGCGGCCAATCGGATCGGCGCCGCCGTCATCGTCGCCGGACTGCTGCTTCCATCCGCCTGGATGGCGAGGGTGAACGACGCGCTCTCGGTTGTCGGGTTCCTGGTGGCCTCGGCGCTCGGCCTCTACATGCTCTGGAAGATTTTCCGCACTCCTGGGTCTTTGTAGGAGAGGGGGCTTAAGTGTCGAATGTGCGGTTCGACACTCAAGCTCCTCCTCTCCCCTGACATCGCGGCGGCTTCCGGCCGCCGCGTTGTTTCTCCGGAATAGGCCCCGGGCGGCTAGCGTTGACCGTTAGAAGTACGGTCGGCAGCATTCCCGGCTCGGAGCCATCCCCCTGGAAACCGCCCAGATCAAACTGACCGATCTCGCTTCCTGCGGCGGCTGCGCGGCGAAGTATTCGGCCGCGCGGCTCGAGGAGCTGCTGCGCGGATTCGTCCCCGTCGAGGCGGAAGACCTGCTCGTGGGACTGGCGCCTGCGGACGACGCCGCCGTCTATCGGCTCGACGACGAGCGCGCGATCATCTTCACGCTCGACTTCTTCCCGCCGGTCGTCGACGACCCGTCCGACTACGGGGCGATCGCCGCGACGAACGCGCTGAACGACGTCTTCGCGATGGGCGGCACCCCGCTGCTCGCGCTTTCGATCGCGGCCTTCCCGGAGTCGCTCCCCGGCGAGATGCTCGCGGCGATCTTCGCGGCGGCGGACGAGCAGGTTCGAGCCGCGGGCGGGATCCTCGCGGGCGGGCACACGATCCGGGACGAGGAGCCGAAGTACGGGCTCGCGGTCGTCGGAACCGTCAAGCCGGACGCGATCTGGCCGAAGAACGGTGCCAAACCCGGCGATGCGGTCTTCGTGACGAAGCCGCTGGGGACAGGGCTGATCATGACCGGCTACAAGCGTGGTGAGGCGGGGACGCAACCGCTGGAGCGCGCCGTTCGCTGGATGCGGACGCTGAACATGGACGCCGCCTCGGTACTGAGGCAGTTCGAGCCGAACGCGGTCACCGACGTGACCGGCTTCGGGCTCTTCGGCCATGCCCACGAGGTCGCCGAGCGCAGCGGCGTGCGGATCCGGCTCGAGTCCGAGCGGTTCCCGGCCATCGACGGCGCACTCGACCTGGCGCGAAAGGGCGTCCGGACGAGCGGCGATCCGCGGAACCGCGAGTTCGCAGGGCCGCACCTGCACGTCGACGGCGCACCCGAGACGCTCGTTGCGCTCGGCTTCGACCCGCAGACCGCCGGCGGCCTGCTCGTGTCGGTCCCGGCGGACCGGGGCGCGGTGCTGGAGGCGGAGTTCCAGGCGCGGAAGCTGTTCGTGCGGCGCGTCGGCCGGGTGGAGGAGGGCGCAGGGGTCGTCGTGGAATGACCCGTGCTTGCTCTCGCTCCAGCGGTGTCAGGCTCGCGCGGAGCCCGGCTCCGCCGGGCGCAGCGTGAGCCGGCGAGGGGCGAGAGGGATGATCCACGGGCGGTTCCAGCCGTTTCATCTGGGGCACCTCGAGTACCTCCGCGGGGCCGCGGAGCGCTCCGACGAGGTTTTCGTCGGGATCACCAACCCCGACCCGACGCGGATCAGGCCCGAGCCGAGCGACCCGCTCCGGCACCTGCCGGAGTCGAACCCGTGGAGCTACGCCGAGCGGCTGCTGATGGTGACGGCGGCGGCAGTCGATGCCGGGCTCGATCCGGCGCGTGTCCACGTGATCCCGTTCCCGGTGAACGAGCCTGAGCTGTGGCCGGCGTACGTGCCGGACGGGGTGACGCAGTACATCCGGCTCTTCTCCGAGTGGGGCGGTACGAAGGTCGACCGGATGCGCGAGGCTGGCTACGAGGTCGTGGTGCTCGACGAAGGCGTCCAGAAGGAGCTCTCCGGCGCAGAGGTCCGCGAGGCGCTGAGGTCCGGCGGGGACTGGGAGGCGCTGGTGCCGCCCGGAGTCGCGCGGGTCATCCGCTCCCTCGATCGCGTCCCCGTCTAGCCTCCTCCCGCCATGTATCCGATCGTCGTCGTCCTGCTGGACGGGCTGGGTGACCGCGCGCACGCGAGCCTCGGCGGCCGCACCGCAAACGAGGCGGCGCTGACGCCGAACCTCGACGCGCTGGTGTCGGGCGGCTCGGCGGGTGTGCTCTACGCGGTCGGGCCGGGGCGGGCGCCGTCGAGCGAGGTCGCGCACTGGTCGATGTTCGGTTACCGGCCGGAGGAGTTTCCCGGCCGCGCTGTGCTGGAGGCGCTCGGTGCCGGTCAGGAAATCGATCCCTCGGACGTCTTCGCCTTCGCCGCGTTGCGACCGGCCGAGGAGCGCGACGGCGAGCTGTGGCTGACGGGCCGCCCGCGGCGCGGCGAGGACGACGACGAGGCGGCTTCGCTCGTCGAGCGCTGCTCTGACATCGAGATCGAAGGCCTGCGGTTTGCGCTCTCTCATCTGGGCCGTGGGGAGGCCATTCTCCGGGTCTCCGGCGGCGCCGACGACCGTGTGACCGACTCGGACGCGTTCTTCCGCGACCGACATCCGATGCTGCGTCCGCAGGCCGCGGCGCGCGAGGCCGAGCCGACGGCGGCGGCGGCCGAGGCCTGGACGCGCGAGGTGCTCTTGCGGCTCGACGGCGAGCGCTTCAACGTGATCACGCTCAAGTGGTGGGGTCGCCCGCGCCCGGCGCCGCGCTTCCCCGAGCGCCATGGCGTCTCCGGCACGTTCATCGCCGCCTCGCGGTTCATGCACGGGCTCGCCAGAGCCGTCGGGCTCGAGCCGCTCGAGGCCGGCGAGACCGACGATCCCAGCGCGGATCTGGAGCGCCGCCTCGCGTTGATCCACGAGCGCCTCGACGCCGGCGACACGTTCGTCTTCTCGCACCTGAAGGCGGCCGATGAGGCCGGCCACACGAAGGATCCGGCCGTGAAGCAGCGCACGATCGAGGCGCTCGACGCCGCATTGCACGACCAGCCGATCGACCGGGCCATCGTCTGCCTCACCGGCGACCACGCGACGCCGGCGTATCCGCAGGTCATCCACTCGGGTGATCCCGTACCGCTAGTCGTCGCGGGTCCCGGTGTCCGGGCCGACGGCGTCACGGCGTTCGGCGAGCTCTCCTGTGCTGCGGGGGTCCTCGGCCAGCTCCGCGGCCCGGATCTCATGCCCGTGCTGCTGAACGCCGCGGATCGGCCGCTCTTCCTCGGCTCACGGCCGACGCCCTTCACGGGCGCCGACGGTTATCCGTCGATTCTGGAGCCGCTCAGGCGATGAGGGAAGTCGAGGGCCGCATCCCGTTCCGTGGATATGAGACGTGGTACCGAGACGTCGGACCGGAGGGCGGCATTCCGCTCGTCTGCCTGCACGGCGGGCCGGGTTCGACCCACTACTACTTCACGCCCCTGGAGGAGCTCGCGCGGGAGGGCCGGCGAGTCGTCCTCTACGACCAGCTCGGCTGCGGAAGCTCCGACCGGCCCGACGACCCGGATCTCTGGACGGTCGAGCTCTTCGTCGACGAGCTGCGGACCGTCCGGGAGGCGCTGAACCTCGACCGCATCCATCTCCTCGGCACGTCATGGGGCGCGATGCTGGCGATCGAGTACATGCTCACGCAGCCCGACGGCGTGGTGAGCCTCGTGCTGAACTCGCCGCCGACCTCCTCGCAGACCTGGATGGCCGAGGCCGCTCGCCTCCGCGACGAGCTGCCCGAGCACCACAGGCGGGCGATTGCCGAGCACGAGGCGGCCGGCACGACGGAGCATCCGGACTACGTTGCAGCCGAGGAGGAGTTCTGGCGCCGCCACGTCATGCTCCTCGACCCACCGCCCGACTTCATCCAGCGCGGACGAGCCGAGAGGGGCACACCGGTCTACCGGGCGCTCTGGGGCGTCAGCGAGTGGAACGCGACCGGACGGCTCCGCGACTGGGACGTGCGGGACCGCCTCGGTGAGATCCGCGTGCCGACGCTCGTCACCTCAGGCAAGTACGACGAGTGCACGCCGAAGCTCGCCGAGGACGCGCAGCGCGGGATCCCGGGCGCCGAGCGGGTCCTGTTCGAGGAGAGCTCGCACTCGGCGTACGTCGAAGAGGCCGAGCACTTCCGCGACGTGCTCACCGACTTCCTCGGCCGCGCGGAGGCAGCGTGACGCCTCGGCGGATCCGCTGGCTGGCGCTCGCCACCGTGGCCTCGCTCTACGTCATCGTCATCACCGGCTCGCTCGTGCGGCTGACCGGCTCGGGGCTCGGCTGCGAGGGCTGGCCGGGGTGCGAGGAGGGCGCGTTCTTCCCGGAGGACGACGCGCATGCGTTCATTGAATTCGGCAACCGCGTCTTCGGGATCTTCCCGATCACCCTGTCGATCGTGACCGCGTGGGCCGCCCGCCGGCTCCCGCGGTGGACGTTCTGGACGGCGGTCGCCGTCGCCGCGCTCACGCTCGCGGAGGCGCCGCTCGGGCTCGCGACGATCCGCTACGACCTGCCGCCCGAGATGGTGATGGTGCACTTCCTGGTTGCGCTCTTGGCGCTCGCCGGCGCGATCGTCGTCCTCATCGAAGCGTGGCGGGCAGAGCGAGGCGGGGCGCCGATCGAGTTTCCGCGCGAGCTGCGCATCGGCGGGATCGTTCTCGCCGTGGCCTGCCTCGCCCTCGTCCTGACCGGAACGCTGGTCACCGGCGCCGGGCCTCACTCGGGCGACCCGGACGTGATCCATCGGCTCTGGAACCTGCCGGATGCCCTGTACCTCCACGTCCGGATCACCGCGGTGTTCGGCTGCGTGTTCCTCTTCGTGCTCGGGTACCTCGTGGCTCGGCGTTCGCTCGCGCCGCGCCTCTTCCGTTTCTCGCTCGTGCTCTTGGGGGTGCTGGTCGCGCAGATGGCGGTGGGCGAGCTGCAGTGGCGGCTCGAGCTGCCGTGGGGAATCGTCGCGGTGCACGTCGCGCTGGCCGCGGCCGTCTGGGCGCTCACCGCGGCTCTGGCGGCGATGCTATGGCGGCCGCCCCGTTGGCTTGAAGTCTCACCGGGGTAAGGTGGACCGATGCCCGACGAGCTGCGGATAACCGAACGGCCGGACCTGGACCGTCCCGTCCTGATCGCCGCCTTCCGCGGCTGGAACGACGGCGGCCAGGGCGCGTCCCTCGCCGCCGGTTACCTCGCCAAGCTCTGGGACGCGGACCAGGTCGCGGACGTCGACCCGGAGAACTTCTTCGACTTCCAGGCGACCCGACCGAACGTCAAGCTCGTGGACGGCATGACGCGCCAGATCGACTGGCCGGAGACCGCGTTCTACCGCGCACGGCCCGAGGGGCTCGACCGCGACATCGTCCTGCTCCTCGGCATCGAGCCGAATCTCCGCTGGCGCGCGTTCACGGAGCTCATCACCGGCTTCGCGGAGGAGCTGGGTGTCGAGCTCGTCGTGACCCTCGGCTCCCTGCTCGCGGACATTCCGCACAGCCGGCCGAGCCCGGTCACGGGCAGCGCCAGCGACGAGGAGCTCGTCGAGCGCCTCGGGCTTCAGGCGTCCAGATACGAGGGGCCGACGGGCATCGTCGGCGTCCTCCACGACGCGTGCAAGCAGCACGACCTGCCCTCGGCGAGCCTCTGGGCCGCCGTTCCACACTACGTCTCGCTGACGCCGAGCCCGCGCGCCGCGCTCGCTCTCTGCGAGCGCCTCGGCGACATCCTCGGGATCGACATCGACGTCGACGAGCTACGCGAGGCCTCGGAGGGCTACGCGGAGCAGGTGAGCCGCGCGGTCGCCGCCGATGCCGACACGCAGGCCTACGTCGAGGATCTCGAGCGACGGGCGGACGAGCTCGACGAGGAGGACATCCCGTCGGGCGAGGCGCTGGCCGCGGAGCTCACGCGGTTCCTGCGCGAGCGGGACCGCGACAACGGCGAGCCGCCTGCCGCGACCGACCAGTAGCACGTCCCGTCCTCGCCTGGCGTGTAGGCGTTGATTCCGAACGCTCGGATCCCGCGGTTCTCCAGTTCGGCTGGTCGTTCATCCGATCAGCTCCGCGCGTCAGCGAAACCGCTCGATTCCCAGACCGTCGTGCTGATCCCAGCCGTAGGCAGACAGGTAGCCCCAGCAGTCCGGCCGGCTTCCGTCGGTGTCCGTGACGCCGTACGCGTCCGCGAGCTGGCGAGCGCTGACGATTGTGCCCGCCCACCGGTCGGCGTCGCCAGCCCGGGCGAGGGCGGCAACGCCCCTCGCGACATAGGTAGGCGACTCGGAGATCCCGAATCCAGGGCGCTCTTTCAGGGCATCGCGCCAGTTCGCCTCGGTGACGCCGAAGTTCTCCAGCATGTTCTCCGAGCGCAGCCACCCGGGTGTGACGCCGACGGCCGTCACGGGGCTGTCCTCCAGCTCGACGGTGAGTCCCTTCACGATTCGCTCGACGTTGGCCTTGACGAGGTCGTAATAGAAGCCCACGTTCCGCCGGAAGTCGGCATTCGCCTCTGAGGTGCCGTCCGTCATCTCGACAACGAGCCCTCTGCTTCCGTGAGCCTCTGCGCTGCGCAACATGAGCGGGATCGCGGCGCGGCTCGTGATCAGGTGCGTATGCACGCCCATCTGCAGCATCCGGAGCCCGCCGGCCCAGTCGTGCTCCCAGAGCGGCTTATCCCACTCCATGTACCTGTCACCGCCGAAGATGTCGTTCACGAGGACATCGAGTCGGCCCTGTTCGCGCTCGATGCCCGCGACCAGCTCGGCAACCGAAACAGGGTCTTCGTGATCGACCACGAGCGCCGCTCCGGTGCCTCCCGCAGCCGCAATCAGGTCTCCGGTCTCTTCGATCGTCTCGGGCCTGCCGATCTCGGAAGGCCCGTCCGTCCGGCTGCTGCGGCCGGTCGCGTAGACGTGGATGCCCGCACGGGCGAGCTCGACGGCGATCGCACGGCCTGCACCGCGGGTCGCGCCCGCCACGAGCGCCACCCTTCTGCCTGTATCGGTCACTTCGAATCGAGGCTAGCCGCTTGGGGCCCTACTTGCCGGACTGCAGCTCCCAGGCGGCGATGACGGCGTCTTCCACGGCATCGGCGTTCCCATGCTCGAGGTCGGCGACGATCATCATGTGCTTGGCGAACCGTCTCGGCACGGAGAACGTCTCCGGGAACGATTGGAGTAGGAAGTCTCGGAAGTCGAAGGACGCACGGATGACGACGTGGTTGTCGTCGAGCTGCCGCGCAACCAAGCGCCCGCGGTACCGCCAGTCGAGCAGACCGTCTCGGCTGCGCTCGACGACACCCTCCAGCTCGGCGGCCAGGCGGCTGAGGTCGGCGAGCCTCACCGGGCCATGCGTGCCGACGGTCTAGGACGCTTCGGCGGCGGCCGGCTCGTCGGCCGCCGGCCCTTCAGGCTCCGGCTGGGTGCCGTTCTGCTGCTCGGGCTGCGGCTGCTGCTGCTGCTGCTGCTGGGCCTTCGCGCCCCGCTTCTTGCGGCGGCGCCTCCGGCGCGAGCGGCCCTGGAGCTTCGGCTGCGGCAGGTTCTCGGCCAGCGCGGAGGCGACCTCCTCGACCGTGCCGAGGCTCTCGCGCGCCGACTCGATGAGCCGGGTTGCTCGCGGTGTGTAGCCCTCCGCTGAGGCGAGGAGCGCGGCGCCCACCTCGAGCGGCAGGTCGCGCGCGGTGTTGACGAGCTTCGCGGCGTTCTCCTCGTGCCTGTGCCCGCGCGAGTTCGCAAGCGCGCCGAGGAGCCGCTTCGCCTCCGGGTACTCGGCGCTTGCGCGCCGGTCCTGGATCTTCCGCGTCGCGCGCGCGAGGCGCCACGTCCAGCGCCAGAGGATCTGCTCCGGCGCATCGGCCTTGCCCTCCGCGAGGCCGCGGAGCAGGACGCGCACGCCCTGCGCCCGGTCCTTCTCCCAGGTCGGCGCCTGCGTCACGAGCGTGACGAGGTCGTCGAAGCTCGCGCGGTCGACGCCCATGGAGACGCGGTCGGCTAGAGCCGTCATCCGCAGCCGCCGGTTCGGGTTCTCGGCCGCGCAGGTGAACAGGAACTGCTCGAGCGCGCTCTTCGTGGTGTTCGCCTCGGTGAGCTTCTTGACGAAGTCGGTGCGATCCTCGAACCGGACCTGGCGTCCGGCGATCTGCGCCCAGAACCGCTGCTCGTCCTCGTCGAGGTAGCGCGGGTCGACGCGCTGCCACTCCCGCCCGATCACGCCGAGGCGGCGCTTCACGTCCGGCGTCACCGGGACGAGCCAGGGCGCGGGCGAGAGCTTGCGGCGCGCGCGGCGCTGCGGCCGCCGGCGCGGCGCGGGCGTCACGCGGGCGCCCTCGCGGTAGAAGTCCGAGTCGAGCAGGCTGTGCAGCGAGACGACTCGCTCGTTGTGCGTCGCGCCCTTCGGGACGAAGTCGACGACGACGCCGGCCTCCTTGCGGGGGTGCATCCGCATGATCCGGCCGATCCGCTGCTGGTAGACGCGGCGGCTCGCGGTTGGCGCGAGGTGCATGCAGACGGTTGCCCGCGGCGAGTTCCAGCCCTCGGCGAGCAGCATCGCGTTGATGAGGATGTCGATCTCGCCTCGCTCGTAGGCGGCGAGGATCTCGGCGAGCTTGACGGGAGGCGTCCGGCCGCTCACGGCCTCGGCCTTCAGCCCGGCAGCGCGGAACTCGCGCGCCAGGTTGTACGCGTGGTCGACGCCGGCTGCATAGACGATCCCAGGGGTGGAGTCGAAGCGGTCGCGGTAGAGACTCGCCGCCGCCTGGTTCAGGGCCTGGTGGTCCAAGACCTCGGCCAGGGCGCGCTCCTCGAAGTCGCCGCCGACGATCGGCACCGAGTTGATCGCCGCAGCCGGCGGGACGCGCAGGCAGCGGAGCGGCGCGATCAGGCCTCGCCGGGCCGCATCCTGAAGCGGGAGGTCGTCGACCGAAGCGGGGAAGACGTCGGAGACCTGCTTCGCAATCAGCTGCTCGGTCGCCGTCATCCCGATGTAGACCGGCTCCGTGTAGCTGCGGATCGCCGCGCTCGTCTTCTCGCCGAGCGCCGTGTGCGCCTCGTCGCAGATGACGAGCTGGTAGGCGCTCCTCTCGAGGTCGTTCACGTGCCGCGCGAACCAGGCGTAGGTCTGGACGGTGATGAGGTCCGGCCGCGGCACCTTCTTGCCCTTCTCCGCAGCCGGCTTCAGCCGGTCGCCGTATCCCTCGGAGGTCAGGTCCCGGTTGAACTGGTTCACCAGCAGCCGCCGGTGGGTGAGGATCAGGACGCCTTCGGTGCGCGCCGCCTCGACGAAGCCGGCTGCGGCGATCGTCTTGCCCGAGGCGGTCGGATGGCGGAAGCGGTATCGGCGAGCCGCGCCGGCGTCCTCTTCCGGCTCCGGCGGCAGTGGCTCGACGTCTCCGTCGACCTCGAAGTCGTCCTCGTCGTCCTCGAGATCCTCGACCTCCTCGAGCTTCGCGTGGCCGTTCCCGTTCTCCGCAGCCTTCTGGTTCGCGGCGATCAGCTCGGTCAGCATCCCGGCGAGCGCGTCGATCTGGTGGCGTCGCAGCTCGGTGCCGGACTTGAGGTGCGGCGGGTGATCGCTGAGCACTCGCTCGAGGCCGAGCATGAGCGCGTAGCGGATCTTCCAGTCCGGCGAGGGAGCCTTCAGCCCCTCGGCCATCTCCGCGAGCGCGTCGTCGAGCGCACGGCGGCGCGCGGTGCCCGGTGCGAGCACCGTTTCCGGGTTCTCGTCCGCGTGCAGGAAGGGTTCTCCGGCCCACGCCTCGGCCCGGCGTGCGTCCTCAACTAGGGCGAGGTTCGCCGGTGAAGAAAAGTTGGTCTGCTCGACGGTCTCTTGCACCATGAGCGGCACTCGGTGTGCCGCCAAGACCTCCAAGGAAAGTTGCGCTCGCCCAATCCCCGTGCGATGCGCTCTGCGTCGAAGTGTAGCGGAGTTACGGACTACCGATCGGAAACACCGCCGCCTTGCGGGGAAAAGTCACGCCCGGGTAACCGCTCAGGCCGGAGCGGGCGTGCGCAGGAGTCCGCGGTGGTCGAGGTACCGCGAGATCCCTCCGAGGAAGAACGGCCAGCCGGCGCCGAGCAGCAGGGCGGTGTCGATGTCCTCGACGCTGCCGACGACGCCCTCGTCGAGCATGTGCTGGACCTCGTCGGCGATCGCCTCGAGCGCGGCCAGCTGAATCTCGTCGACGCTGCGCCGGTTGTCGCCCTGAACGGCGATTTCGTCCTTGCCGTCGGCGTAGTTGGCCAGGGTCTGGGAGAGCGGGAAGCGGTCCGGGTACGCGTCGTTGAGGGTGTGCAGGACGTGGTTCGCGACGCGCGGGCCGACCATCTGCAGGAGCACGGACGGCGCCATCGGCATGCCGAGCCGCAGGATCGCCTCGTCGGTCTCTTCGGCGGTGTTGCCCTGCTCGAGCGCGTCCATCAGGACGGTCGTCATCCGCGTGAGGACGCGGTTCACGACGAAGGCCGGCGCGTCCTTGACGAGCACGGGGCGCTTGCGGAGCTTCTTCGCGACCTCCCAGGCCGTGGCGAGCGAGACGTCGTCCGTCTCCGGCGTCCGGATGATCTCGACGAGCGGGAGGACGGCGACGGGGTTGAAGAAGTGGAGACCGACGACCCTTTCTGCGTGATCCAGCTGCGAGGCCATCTCCGTGATCGAGAGCGACGAGGTGTTCGTCGCGAGGATCGTTTCCGGCGGGACGACGGCCTCGACCTCCGCGAAGACCTGCTGCTTGACGGACATCTCTTCGAACACCGCCTCGAGGACGAGGTCGCACTCCGCGAAGTGGTCGTACGTCGTGCCGCCCTGGACGAGCGAAGCGAGGAAGCGGGCCTTGCCCTCGTCGTAGCGGCCCTTTTGGACCTGGCTCTCGAGCTCAGCCTGGATTCCGGCGATCGCGCGGTCGACGGTCTCCTGGTCGAGGTCCCGGATCGCGATCGGAACCTCGAGCCGCCGCAGGAAGAGCGTGGCGAGCTGGGTCGCCATCAAGCCGGCTCCGACGATTCCGACCTTCCGGATCGGGCGCGCCTCGGCATCCGGCTTGCCGACGTCCTTCTTGGCGCGGCGCTCGACGAGGTCGAACGCGTAGAGCGACGCCTGCGCCTGGCGGCCGGGGAGCAGCTCGGCGATCGCCGCTTCCTCGGCGGCGTAGCCCTCCTCGAGGCTCCAGCCGAACGAGCCCTCGATCAGGTCGAGCGCGACGTACGGCGCCGGGGTCGCGCCGTGGAGCGAGTCGTCCAGCTGGCGCCGGGCCTTCGCGACCGCGTCTCCAACGGCCGCGTCCGAGGGACTGTCCCTCGGACCTGGCTCGCGCTGGCTGGTCTTTTGCACCAAGAGTGCGACGGAATCGTCGAGAAACTCCGCCGGCTCGAGGACTGCATCGGCGAGGCCGAGAGACTCGGCTTCGGCACCGGTGAGCATCCGGTTTTGGCGTAGGGGATTCGCGACGATGAAGCGAAGAGCGGCGTCCACTCCGGCGATCCTCGGGACCAGCTGCGTGCCGCCCCAGGCCGGGAAGAGCCCGAGGAAGACCTCGGGGCACGCGAAGTGGCGGACGGAGCTCGCGATCGTCCGGTAGTCGCAGTGGAGCGCGATCTCGACGCCGCCGCCGAGGCAGGCGCCGTTGATCGCCGCCAGCGTCGGGTACGGCAGCGCGCGGATTCGCCCGAAGAGCTCGTGGCCGGCGCGGCTCCCTTCGCGCGCCTCGTCCGGCGTCACGCCCTTGAAGCGGTCGATGTCGGCGCCCGCACAGAAAACGAACGGCTTGCCGGTCAGCACCATGCCCGCCCACTCGCCGCTCTCGAGCTCCCCCAGTCGCGCCGTCAGCGACGCGAACGCCTCCGGCCCGAAGACGTTCGGCTTCTGCCAGTCCTCGCCGTTGTCGATCGTGACGAGCGCGATCGGCCCGGCCTCCGTCTCGACCCGCGAGAGCTTGAACTCGGTGGGTGAGGTCACACGCGTTCCCAGAGCAGCGCGGCGCCCATGCCCATGCCGACGCAAAGCGCCGTCAGCCCGTACTGCACGTCGGGGCGCTCCTTCATCCCGTAGGCGAGCTGCGCGATCAGCCGGACACCCGTCGCCGCCAGCGGATGCCCGCACGCGATCGCGCCGCCGTAGGGATTCAGGCGCGGATCCTCGGGCGACACGCCCATCCCGTCGCACCAGCTGAGGACCTGGACGGCGAACGGCTCGTTCAGCTCGAAGAGCCCCACGTCGTCGATCGTCAGACCGGCCTGCTCGAGAACGCGCTTCGTCGCCGGGATCGGGCCGATCCCCATCAGCTCCGGCTCGACGCCGGCGAACGCGAAGCCCACGAGCCGCAGCCGCGCCTCGAGTCCGAGCCCCTCCGCCGCCTCGGCCGAGGCGAGCAGCGCCGCCGTCGCGCCGTCGGTCAGGCCCGCCGAGTTTCCGGCCGTCACCCGGCCGCCGACCCGGAACGGCGTCGGCAGGTCCGCCAGGCCCTCCATGGACGTGTCGGGCCGCAGGAACTGGTCGCGATCCGCCATCGTCCACCCGTCGTCGGTGAAGACCGACATCCGAACGACCGTCTCGCGCATGATCCCGTTCGACCACGCAGCAGTCGCGCGCTGTTGCGACTGCACGGCGAAGCGGTCGGCGTCCTCCTTCGTCAGCTGCGGGAACCGGTCGTGCAGGTTCTCCGCGGTCGCTCCCATCGACACCGCCGAGTCGTCCACGAGCCGCTCGGCGACGAACCGCGGGTTGAAGTCCACCTCGACGCCCATCGGGTGGTGGCCCATGTGCTCGACCCCGCCGGCAACCACGACGTCCGCCGCCCCCATCGCGATCTCGCCCGCGCCGGCGGTCACCGCCGTCAGCGCGCCGGCACACATCCGGTCGAGCGCGAAACCGGGGACCGTGTGCGGGATGCCGGCCAGAAGCGCCACGTCCCGACCCATCGTCAGCCCCTGGTCGCCGACCTGCGCGGTCGCCGCGAAGATCACGTCGCCGATCCGCTCCGGCGGGAGTGACGGGTTCCGCCTGAGCAGCTCCCTGACGACCTTCACGCCCATGTCGTCGGCGCGGGTCTTCCAGAAGAATCCCTTTGGCCCGGCGCGACCGAACGCGGTCCGCAGACCGTCGACGAAGACCACCTCGCGTAGCTCCCGCGCCACGCGGTGACAATAGCCAGGTGGCGGAGGACTGGAGCGCACATCTGGAGCGCGAAGAACGGCGATACCGGGACGGCGAGGAGCGGATTCCGGACGATCCCGACGAGCGCCAGCGCCAGCTGACCCGGATGGGGAACGCCGCCGGCGGAGCGGGGCTCTCGCTGCTCATGGCCGGCGACCGAGAGCGCGCCGCGGAGTGGTTCGACCGCGCCGCCCGCCGGTACCGCGAAAGCTACGAGCTGGCGCCGCCCGGAAGCTGGGGCCGGCCGATCGGCGCGATCAAGTCACGCATCCTCGCCGGCGACTGGGGCGGCGCCGGCGACGAGGCGCGCTGGGCGCTCGCCGAGGGTGCCGCCGAGGCCGACAGCCCGATCGGCCGTTACGCGGGAGCGCTGGCGCTCCTCACGCTCCACGATTACGAGGCCGCGCGTCCCGTCGCCGACTCGCTACGCGAGCGCGACGACTTCCCGCACGACGTCGCCGACGCGCTGGCCACGCTCGCCGCGGAGGACGTGCTCGGCTACACGTACGCCGTCGAGTCGGTCCTCGAGTCGTTCGCCACGCGAGATGCGTACCTCGAGGACATGCCCGTGGCAGACACGGTGATCGTCCTGCAGGCGCTCGCCGGCCGGCGCGACATGGCCGCCCAGCTCACCTCGCCGCTGCTACCCGGCTAGCTCCCGCCCCCGGGGTGCGGGTGCATGATCGCCGTGATGACGAGCTGCTCGGCGTTCTCGTCCTCGATCTCCTCGAAGCGAGGCACGAGCTCGGACAGCACTTCCATCGCCTTCTCGGGATCGACCCGGACCGTCACGCGGACGAACCGGAACCGTCCCTCCGCGCCGTGCTCGGACTGGGCCTTCTGGAGGTCGTCCATGACGGCCGTGTGGAGGTTCGCCGCCCCGGCGGAGACGAGCTCCGGCGCGACCTTCAGTGTCTTCGCCGCCGCGCGGTAGGGCTTCTCGCGGCCCTTCTCGCTCGGCACCTGCTGGATCAGCTCGGCCCGCAGCAGCATGCGCACGTGGAAGTGGAGGTGGCCGGGATCGACGCCGAGCCGCTGGGCCAGCTCCCGGTTGGACAGTGGCTCCTCCGACTCGCCCAGCGCTTCGAGGACGCGCAGCCTCAGCGGGTGGCCGAGCGCCTTGAGCTGGTCTGGGCGATCGATCGTCAGCACTTCGGGAATCGAGTTTGGCTCCGGAGTCGCCATCGGCGACCCCTATATATACGACTAGCCTAAATGTTGTCTAGTTAGGCAGACGCCCGGCGGAGGCGCGGTCGAGCAGCGCGATTGTCGTTCCGGACTCGGATCGGACGAGGCTCGCGGGCGTCGCTGGGCCCGGCTCAGCCGCGAAAGCGCGCGTCACGGCGTCCGCTTTCTCGCCGCCAACGGCCAGGAAAACGACGGTTCTCGAGACGTTCAGCTGCGGGATCGTCGCGGTTACCCGCGCGACGTCGGGGCGGTCGACGGCGAGTGCTCTTCGCCGCAGCTCGTCGAGCGCCGGATCGTTCGGAAAGAGCGACGCCGTATGCCCGTCCGGCCCGATCCCGAGCAGCGCGAGGTCGAAGACGACCCCTTGCAGCTCGGCGTCGTAAGCCTCGGCGGCGTCCTCGGGCGAGAGCTCGCCGCGCACCCGATGCTCGGCAGCCGGGGGGCGGTCGAGCCGGTCGAGCAGGCTCTCGCGCACCAGCCGGTAGTTCGAGCGCTCGTCGTCGGGCGGGACGCACCGCTCGTCGGCGAACCAGACCTCGGCCCGGCTCCAGTCGGGCCGGAGCCGCGCGGCCAGCTCGTACGCCGGCCTCGGCGTCGAGCCGCCGGACAGGGCGATATGTCCGCCGAGCTCGGCCTGGCGCGCCATCAGCTCGGCAGCCTCCTTCTCCGCCTCGGCCGCGCTGCCGGCGACGCGTACCTCGACGTCCACTACTCGTTGCCCGAGGCGAGCTCCCGGCCGCGCTCCATCGCCGCCTGGATCGCATTCAGGAACGCAGCGCGCACGCCTGCCTGCTCCAGCTCGCGGATCGCGCGGATCGTCGTCCCGCCCGGCGAGGTGACCATCTCGCGCAGCTCGACGGGATGCATCTTCTCGTCGCGGAGAAGCTTCGCCGTCCCGAGCATCGTCTGGACGACGAGCTCGGTCGTGTCCTCGCGGGAGAGCCCGAGCAGGATGCCCGCTTCGATCATCGACTCGGCGAGCAGCGCGAAGTACGCGGGCCCGGAGCCGGAGACCGCGGTCACCGCGTCCATGTAGCGCTCCGGCACACGCACGACCCGGCCCACGTGGAGCAGGACGTCCTCGGCCAGTGCGAGGTGCTCGTCGTCGGCATGTGCTCCCGCACAGAGGCCCGCCACGCCCTCGTGCACCGTCGCAGGCGTGTTGGGCATCGCCCGCAGCACCGGGACGCCGGGCGCGACGCGCTCCTCGATCGCCGAGGTCGGGACGGCCGCTGCGATCGAGAGCACCGTCTGGTCCGTCGAGAGGATCCCGCCGATCTCGCCCAGCAGCGGGTCGAAGTCCTGCGGCTTGACGGCGATCACCACGATGCCTGCGCCCGCGACCGCCTCGGTGTTGGACGTCGTGACCTGGATCCCGTGCCGCTCGGCCAGCTCGTCTACGCGCTCCTTTCGCCGGACGGTCGCGACGATCTCGTCCGGCCTCCGCCAGCCGGTGCTCAGGAGCCCCGCGAGAAGCGCCTCGCCGATCTTTCCGGCGCCGAGAATCGCGATGCGCCGGGGATCGGGAGCCATTCGGTGAGTCTACGAGGACAGCTGGGCGACGACAGCGGCCATTTGGGCCAGTCGCTCGGGGTCGAGCGCGCCCTCGTCGTCGATGGCGGTCGCCTCGATCGTCACGGCCCCCTCGTAGCCGCGCTCGACGAGGCCGCTGAGAAACCCCTGGAGGTCGAGGTCGCCTTCGCCGGGCAGCAGGTAACGCCGCTTGCCGTCCACCCGCAGCCGCCCGTTGAAGTCCTTCAAGTGGACGTGCTGGACACGGCGCTCGCTCCAAAGCCAGTCGGCGACCAGGCTCTCGCCGAGCTGGCCGTGGAAGCCGAGGAACTCCGTGTCGAGCGCCACCCGGCAGCGCGGATCTCGCTCGACGGCCATCCGGACGTTCGCGAGCGGCGTGCCGTACTCGCCCGGGATCGTCTCGACGACCAGCGTCATGCCGTATGCCGAGACCGTGTCGATGCACATCGGCAGCCGCTCGACGTTGCGCTCGATCGCGACGTCGCTCGTCGGCTGCTCCCAGAGGTGCAGGACGAGCGTCTTCGCCTGCAGCGCCGTTGCCGCGCGGCAGTTCACCTCGAGCCGCGCCAGCGCGTCGTCCGCCTCCTCGTTCGACTCGCTGCCTAGGCCTGCGCCGATGAGCTTCTCCGCATGCACGACCGGGAACTTCAGGCCGGATTCGCGCAAGTCGGAGATCACGTCGTCCAGGTGGCCGTACCACGCCGGGTAGATCCCCAGTTCGAAGGCCGGCACGCCGAGGCCCGGCCCGTGGCGGACGATCTCCCCATGGTCGGTCTGGATCGGGTCGCGCGTCATCGCGCCCGTGGAGAGCAGGACTGTCGGGCTCACGCGGCTGCGGGCATCCCGCGCTCACGGGGCACGGAGAGAAGACCCTTGGCGAATCCGGCCAGGAGGTACTTGCTCGCGAGTCCCTGCCACTCGCCGTAGCGCGCGAGGAGCTCGGCGGTGTCCGGCGGCTCCGCTTCACGGCCGAGGAGCGCGGTGCAGAGCTTGATCAGGCCGAGGTCGCCCACCAAGCCCAGCTCGTAGGAGCCGAGCCCCTCCACACCGATCACGCCGCACGACCACGGTCCGAGCCCCCGCTCGCGCTCGAGCCGCCGGGCGACCGCGGCAGGGCTCAGACCACGGAGCCGTTCGAGATCGACCGTGCGGCAAAGGCGGACGATCGTGGCTGCCTTCCGGGCCGTGAGGCCGAACCGCTCGAGCTCCGCGGGCGCTCGGCCGGCGAAGCACTCGGGCGTGGGCGGGACGCAGTACACCCCGTCCGACTCGCACGCCCACCGGATCAACGCCCGCTCGATCTTCCGCGCGCGTCCGGAGGTGATCAGCTGGCCGCAGACGGCGCGGACGAGCGACTGCGTGACGGAGCCGACTCGGATCGGGCGCTTGCCGGGCAGCGCGCGGAGCGTCCGCCCGAGCAGCGGGTCGTCTGCGAACCGCCGGAGGAACTCCGAGTGATCCTCGTCCAGCGGGAGCATCCCCCGCAGCCGCTCGAGCGCCTCCTCCGAGTGGGAGCGGACTTCGATCCGCCCGTCGGCCGTCTGCCAGGCGCACGCACGCGCGAGCCCCTCCTCGACCTCGAACAGCCCGACGAGGATGCGGCCGTCGAACCGGCGGGTGGCGTCGCTTGCCCACACAGCGGAGTCGCGCAGCGAGAACGGACCGCGCGGGCGGAAGGTCGCCTCGACCATGTCGAGACCCTACGCGAGCAACAGGCGGTTGCCCGACGGGTCCCGGACGACCGCCCCTTCGGGCGTTTCCTCCGGCTCCTGGCCGGCCTCGGACACCCGGCGAACCGCTTCCTCACGGCTCGCAGCGTCCGGCAAGACCACCGTCGCGCGGCGGAGCGAGGCCGAGCCCTCGGGCGGCGGCGAGGCGCCTGCGCTGTTCCACGTGTTCGCCCCGACGTGGTGGTGGTACCCACCGGCGGCGAGGAACGCGGCCTGGCCGCCGTAGACGGTCATCAGATCGAAGCCGAGCACGTCCCGGTAGAAGGCCACCGTCTCGGGGACGTCGGCGACCTGCAGGTGGAGGTGGCCCATGATCGTCCCGTCCGGCAGCCGCTCGAACGAATCGCGCTCCGGGTCGTCGAGCTCACCGAGCAGGTTCTCGAGGTCGAGCGGCTCCGTCGTCATCCGCCCGACCTGGCCCTCCCAGACCTCCCGAGGACGGTCGGCGTAGATCTCGATCCCGTGCGAGTCCGGATCCCGGAGGTACAGCGCCTCGCTGACGAAGTGGTCGGAAACGCCGGTGAGCGGGACCTGCTCCCGGATCGAATGCGCCAGCCACGAGGCGAGCGCCCGCCGCTCCGGCACGAGGAGCGCGAAGTGGAAGAGACCGGTGTTCCTCGGCGCGGGCCGAGCGCCCGGGACCTCCTCGAGGACGAGGAGCTCCGTTCCGTCCGAGCCGAGCGAGGCACGACGGCCGGCCTGCTCGCGAACGGTGAGCCCGATCGCGCCCCGGTAGTAGTCGAGCGAGCGGTCGAGGTCGGCCACCGTCAGCTCGACGGGGCCCATCCGCGTGTCGGGCGGCAGCGACGCCACCCGACAAACCTAGCGCTCGAACTCGAGCAACACCTTCCGGAGAAGGTTGTTGAGCTGTTGCAGCTCCCGTTGGTTCAGCGAGGACGCCAGCACCGCCTCCTTGGAGGCTTGCGCGTTGAGCGCATCCATCCAGACCTGATGGCCCTTGTCCGTGAGCTCGACGTAGAGCGCGCGCCGGTCGTTGGGATCCGGCTGCCGGCGGATGAGGCCGGCCTGCTCGAGCCGGTCGAGCCGGTTCGTCATCGCCCCGCTCGAGAGCCCGTGCTTCTCGGCGAGCTTCGTCGGCGAGCTGCGGTAGGGCGGGCCGTTCCAGGTGAGGTGCGCGAGGACCCACCACTCGCCCTGTGAGAGGTCGAACTCGCCGAGCGTCTCGTCCATCCGGCGGGCGATGGCCTTGACGATGCGCTGCATCCGCTGGACGGCTGCCTCGACGTCGAGGTCGATGCCCTCGAGCTCGACGGGCCACTCGGCCATGTTCCGGTCGACCGGGTCCTCCGTCCGCTCCTTGGTCGCCATGTGCGGATTGTGTTCCAAATTTCTCTTGACGTCAAACTACCTGTGGCCTAGACTCTCAAAATCAAGTAGTTCGACGTCAAGAATCTACACGGAAAGGAGAC
>Ga0081538_10001313_pt1 | contig 25667 bp, 23 predicted proteins | sample TabmetS5T2R1_FD_71022 | JGI IMG/M metagenome (GOLD analysis project Ga0081538, IMG submission 71022) | Tabebuia heterophylla rhizosphere microbial communities from the University of Puerto Rico - S5T2R1 | ecosystem: Host-associated > Plants > Roots > Rhizosphere ... | reverse complement strand
CGCGGCTGCCACGCCGAGCTCCCCGTAGGTCAGCTGTCGACCCTCGGCGTCGAGCGCGGGGTGATCGGGGCGCCTGCGCGCCGCTTGGGTCAGCCACTCGTCCAGCGCAACTATCGTACGAGGCCGCATGGCCACGCAGGAATGGACCGACCGGCAGGCGCAGCGCCGCGTCCGCCCAGCCGCCGACTGGCGGCCGGCCGGAGGCGACTACAAGGACGTCCGCTACGAGGTGGCGGACATGACGCCGAACGCTGCCGCGCGGGCCGAGCCCGCGCGTTCGCGCGTCGCGAAGATCACCATCGAGCGGCCTGAGGTGCGCAACGCGTTCCGGCCGGAGACGGTTGTGGAGCTCTCGGACGCATTCGAGCGGGCCCGCGAGGACACCGAGGTCGGCGTGATCGTGCTCACCGGCGAGGGTCCGCTCGCGTTCTGCTCCGGCGGCGACCAGCGCGTGCGAGGCGACTCAGGCTACGTCGCCGCCGGCGCTGCCGTCGGGCGCTTTCACGTGACCGATCTGCACCTCCAGATGCGCCGCCTGCCGAAGCCGATCGTGGCGATGGTCGCCGGCTACGCGATCGGCGGCGGCCACGTCTTGCACGTCATCTGCGACCTCACGATCGCGGCCGACAACGCGCGCTTCGGCCAGACGGGCCCCCAGGTCGGAAGCTTTGACGGCGGCTTCGGCGCGAGCCTGCTGGCGGCCCAGGTCGGTCCGAAGAAGGCGAAGGAGATCTGGTTTCTATGCCGGCAGTACACGGCCGCGGAGGCCCTCGAAATGGGTCTCGTCAACACGGTCGTCCCGCTCGAGGAGCTCGAGGAGGAGACTGTCCGCTGGTGCCGCGAGATGCTCGCCCTGTCGCCGTTCGCGCTCCGGCTCCTGAAAGCGAGCTTCAACGCCGCCGAGGACGGGCTGGCCGGCATCCAACAGCTCGCCCACGACGCCAACCTGCTCTTCTACGGGAGCGAGGAGGCGCAGGAAGGGCGCGACGCATACAGGGAGAAGCGCCGGCCCGACTTCGGGAAGTTCCCGAAGCGCCCGTGAGCCGGGCGCCGGCCGCCGTCCCGCGCGGCACCCTGCGCCTCTGGCTGCTCGCGGCCCGCCCGCGCACGCTCCCGGCGGCGATCTCCCCGGTGCTGGTGGGCACCGCGCTGGCCGGCTCCGAGGATGTCTTCCGCGTGCTGCCGTTCGTCGCGGCGCTCATCGGGAGCGTCTTCATCCAGATCGGCACGAACCTGTCGAACGACTACTCGGACGCCCGCCGCGGAGCCGACACCGAGGACAGGCTGGGGCCGGTCCGCGTCACGGCGGGCGGGCTGATGCCGCCCAAGCGGGTGCTGGTCGGCACATACATCGCATTCGGCGTCGCGGTGGCCGCGGGGCTGTACCTTGCGGCGGTGGCGGGATGGGAGCTGCTGCTCGTCGGCGCGGCGTCCATCCTTGCCGGGGTGCTTTACACCGGCGGTCCCCGGCCCTACGGGTACGAAGGCCTCGGCGAGGTCTTCGTCTTCCTCTTCTTCGGCATCGTGGCGGTGGCGGGCTCGTACTTCGTCCAGACGGAGGAGCTGCGCTGGGAGGCGTTCACGCTCGCCGTGCCGGTGGGCCTGCTCGCCGCGGCGATCCTGGCGGTGAACAACATCCGCGACATCGACACCGACCGGCGCGCCGGGAAGCGGACCCTGGCCGTGAAGCTGGGCCGGCAGCGGGCGCGCCGGCTGTTCGGAGCGATGGTGGTGTCGTCGTTCGCCGTGCCGCCGGCGCTCACGGCACCGCTATCGCCCTGGGTGCTGCTGGCGTGGGCGGCCGTGCCGCTGGCGCCGCCGCTTCTCCGCACGGTCTCGACGCGCACGGACGGGGTCGCGCTGAACCAGGCGCTCGCCGGGACGGGCCGGCTGCTGGCGGCGTTCTCGGTTCTGCTGGCAGTCGGCGTGCTGCTGTCGTGAAGCGCTCACTGCTCCGGCTCGCGATCCCGTTCAAGCGCCCGTTCGTGACCGCGACCGGCGTCGTGAGCAGCCGCGAGCTCCTGCTGCTGCGTCTCGAGCACCCGGACGGCGAGGTCGGCTTCGGCGAGGCGGCTCCGTTCGAGCCCTACGACGGCGTGCCGCTCGAGCGGGCCGTCGCCGCGCTGAGCGGCGGCGGCGGCCGGCGACCGCCACAGGCACGCGCGGCCGAGGAGATCGCCCGGCTCGACCTCCAGGCACGCCGCGACAGACGTCCCCTGGCCGAGCCCGCTAAGGACTCGCTTGCCGTGAACCTCACGCTCGGCGCGGGACCGCCCGAAGAGGCGGCGGCCGCCGCCCGTGCCGGCCTCCGCGAGGGCTACGCCTGCTTCAAGCTCAAGGTCGGGCTTCCGGACGACGCCGACCGCGTGGCGGCGGTTCGCAGCGCAGTGGGACCGTGGCCGGCGGTGCGCGTCGACGCCAACGGCGCCTGGTCGGTCGACCAGGCGGTGCGGTCGATTCGGGCGATGGAGGACCACGACCTCGAGTTCGTCGAGCAGCCCTGCGCGACGCTGGACGAGCTGGCCGAGGTGCGACAGCGGGTCTCCACCCCGATCGCCGCCGACGAGCCGATCGCGACGGCCGAGGACGTCGAGCGAGCGATCGAGCTCGAGGCCTGCGACGTGGTGAACGTCAAGCTTGCAGGGAGCGGCGGCTTCCACGCGGCCCGCCGGGCGCTCCGCACCGCGCGCGACGGCGGCCTGGGCGCCTTTCTCTCGAGCACGATGGACGGCCCCTGGGGGATCGCGGCCGCGCTTCAGCTGGCGGCAGCGGAGAACCTCTCGCTCGCCTGCGGCCTCGCCACGCTCGACCTCTTCGACGCCCGGATCGCCTCGTCGCTCGAGGGCCCACGGCGGGGGACGCTGAAGGTGCCGGGCGGGCCAGGGCTGGGGGTGACGGTGGATCAGGACGCCCTGGACGAGGTGACCGTGGAGGTGCTGAGGTGAGTGTCCCCACGACCAGCGAACGTCCCGCGCTGAGGGCTATATGGGACATCCCGGGACGTTCGCCCACGCGGAGCTCGCCACTCGCAGACCGGTCCTAGCCGAGTCCCTCCAGAAACTCTTCGATCAGCCGCGCCACTTCCTCCGGCTGCTGCAGCTGCGGCGCGTGGCCCGCCTCCTCCACGACCGCCGCCCGCGCCCGCGGCGCCGTCTCGGCGATCCGGCGCGCGGCGCGCACGTAGCCGTCGTCGCGGCCGCCCGCGATCGCCAGGACGGGCAGCTCGAGCCGGAGCAGCTCGTGCCAGACGGGCTCGAGCATTCCCTGGCCCGCCGTCCGGAGCAGCAGCGCCAGCCCGGCGGGATCGTGGCTCAGGCGTCCCGGTCGCTGCTGCTCCACGAGCGCGTCCGACTGGTCGGCGAACAGCGGCTGTCGCTCCCAGACGCCCACCACGTCCTCGATCGGCGAGGCCTCGATCCAGGCCGCCAGGCGCTCGTCGGCCTCGGCGCGGGCGCTGCGGGCGACCGCCTCGTCGATGCCCGCCGTGCAGCTCACCGTCACGAGGCCCGCGTAGCGGCCAGGTTCGCGCAGGACCGCGCGCAGCGCCAGGCGGCCGCCGAGCGAGTAACCCGCCAGCACCTGGCCCTCCCCCGCCTCCGCGATCTCGCGCAGCCGTCCCTCGAAGCTGTGCTCGCGGTGGTCGAGAAGGGCGCTCGGATAGCGTTCGGGCAGGAGCTCCGCCACGGGCCGCCACGCGTCCCCACGCTGCATGAAGCCCGGGATGAAGAGCACCATCGCTTGCAGATGATCCCGATCAATCGCACCTACGCGCCGCTGCAGGCGTTCGTCGACGAGCTTGCGCGTTGCGGCCTGCGCCACGCCGTGACCTGCCCCGGCTCGCGGAACGCGCCGCTGATCCTCACCCTGGCCGGCCACCCGGGAATCGAGGCCGTCTCGGTGATCGACGAGCGCGCCGCCGGCTTCGTTGCGCTCGGGCTCTCGAAGGCCGGCGGGCGCCCCGTTGCCGTGACGTGCACGTCGGGCACCGCGGCCACCAACCTGCATCCCGCGGTCGCGGAGGCCTGGGAGGCTCGGGTGCCGCTGATCGTGCTCACAGCGGACCGTCCGCCCGAGCTGCGCGGCGTCGGTGCGGGACAGGCGATCGATCAGCTGGGCCTGTACGGCAGCGCCGCCAAGTGGTTCGTAGAGGTGGGCACCCACGAGCCGGGGCGCGAGACGGCGATCCACCACCGCGCGCTCGCCTGCCGCGCCTACTGGACCGCCGGCGGAGGCCGGCCCGGACCCGTGCACCTGAACTTCCCGCTGCGCGAGCCCCTCGCGCCCGAGCCCGAGGAGCTGCCGGCCGACGACTGGTCCGGCCGCGAGGGGGGCCGCCCGTGGACCGAGCTGCGCGAGCACGCGAGCGCCCCCCACGCCGACGACGTGCACGCGCTCGCCGCGCGGATCTCCGGGGCGCCCTGCGGGGCGATCGTGTGCGGCCCAACGCCGGAGGATGTGGCCGAGCCGGCCGCCCGGCTCGCCGCCGAGGCCGGCTGGCCGCTGCTGGCGGAGCCCACCTCGGGCGTTCGGTGCGGCGAGCACGACCGCTCGCACGTGGTGGCTCACTACGACGTGCTGCTGCGGGTGGAGGACTTCGTCCGGGACCACTCCGCCGATCTCGTGTTGCGGGTGGGGGACATGCCGACGTCGAAGCCGCTGCGAGAGTGGCTCGCGCGCTCCCCGCAGGTAGTGCTCGACCCGCACGCGGCCTGGAACGAGCCGACTCGCCGCGCCGAGCTGCTGCTCCACGCCGCGGCCGCCCCGACTCTCGATGCGCTGGCCGCGACGCTCGAAATGCGCAGCACCGAACGCGACCCCGGCTGGCTCGCCTCCTGGCGCGCGGCCGACGCGCTCGTGCCGCCGGCCCTGGCCGAGTCGCCGGACCCCTTCGAACCCAAGGTGCTCGCGGGGCTCGAGCCGGAGTTGCCCGAGGAGGCGCTCGTCTGGGTCAGCTCGTCGATGCCGATCCGCGACGTCGAGGCGTACTTCCCGCAGTCGCCGAAACGCCTGCGCTTCCTCGCCAACCGCGGCGCCAACGGGATCGACGGCGTGGTCTCATCCGCGCTCGGTGCGGCACGCGGCAGCGGCCTCCCCACCTGGCTCCTGACGGGCGAGTTGGCGCTCCTCCACGACGTCGGCGGCCTGCTCGCCGCGCGGCGGGCGGGGGTCGATCTGCGGATCGTGTGCCTCAACAACGGCGGTGGCGCGATCTTCGATTTCCTGCCCGTGTCGGAGCACGCCGAGCGCGACCTCTATGAGGAGCACATCGCGACGCCCGCCGGCGTCGACCTCGCGCACCTCACCCCGGGGCTGACCGAGGTCCGCACCGACCGCAGCCGGAACGTGGCCCTTCACCGCGCCGTCGTGGAGCGCGTGGGGCAGGCGCTCGTCAGGGCGTAGCCGGCCGGGTGCCCTCGCGGCCCTGGGGCGCCGGGACGAGTGGTGCCTGTCCACGCCTCAGCTTCGGGTACTTCTGGTTCTGGAACAGCGACGGCGGCGCGACGAAGCAGGGCGGTTCGGCGTTCTCGCCGGAGCCCGACGGGTCACGCTGCTCGCCGCCGTTCGGCTCGCAGTCGAAGCTCTCGAGCACGCCGAACGAGATCGCGCGAGCGTAGGCGTTCGGGGCGATATAGGAGTTCGCGCGCTCCCAGAACGGCCTGGTGGTGCGCCGCCTCAGCGAGCGGCTGTCGATGATCGCCGACTGCGGGAGGTAGTGCTCGTTGCCGCCCGGCGTGCTGACGGAGTAGCCGCCCTCCTCGTTGCCCGCCAGCGCCGCGCCGCCCGTGGTGATGAAGTCCGCCAGCTGCTGCCGCGCGAAGCCGAGATAGGCCAGGATCGGGTTGAGCTCCGTCTGGAAGGCGTGGGTGGATTCGAGCACCGGCTCGGCTCCGCGGAAGAAGCGCTCGGCCGCCGGGACACCCGTCTCGGAGGCGTCGACCAGCGGGTCGATGTCCCCGAAAAGCGCCTCCAGATCGGGCGAGAGCGCGGCGAGGTCGCGGAGCGTCGGCGCGAGGTCGGCCGCGGGCGCGCGCAGGTCGCGCACGAGCGGATCGGTATTGCGCGCGAAGCGCTCGAGCCGCTGGACGGTGGCCCGCGTCTCGCGCAGGAAGGTCGGGAGGACGGCGAAGGTCTCCGCAAGCTGCCGGTCGCGCGAGGCCAGCGCGCCGAAGGTCCTGTCGCCGTTCACGATCAGGCCTCGCAGCTGGCCGTTCTCGCTCGAGATCGCGTCGAACACGCGGCCCGTGTTGCGCACCAGCCGGCGCAGGGCCAGCCGCTGGTTGTCGAGCGGCCGAAGCAGGTTGGTTCCGTGCTCGAAGAAGGGTGCGGCGCTGCCGAGCACGTTGTTCACGTCGCGGCCGTAGTCGCCGGAGAAGGCGATGCCGGACTCGCGCAGCCAGGCCTCGAAGTTCCTCCTGGTACGGCGGTCGAAGATGCTGAAGATCTCGTCGAGCTCGACCGTGTCGTCGATCTGGCCGTCCGGCAGCGTGCCGCCGTCGGGCAGGTCGTCGCCTCCCGGACCGCCCGGGGAGAGCTCGACGTAGGTCTCTCCGAGCAGGCTCTTCTGCCGCAGGATCGCGCGGGTGCTGGCCTTGATCGGCGCGAAGCGCTCGTCGACCTCGATCTCCGCCAGGGTGCGGCGCCCCCCGGGTGCGAGCTCCCTGCTCTTCACCTTGCCGATGTTCACCCCGGCCATGCGGACGTCGGCCTCCTCCACGAGCAGGGCGGCCTCGGGGAACGCCGCCTTGAAGCGGTATCCCTCGGGCTTGAGCGGCAGCGTCCCCCCGAACGAGATCCAAAGGAACATCAGCAGGCCGAACACCGACAGGGCGAACAGGACCATGGCGGCGACCTTCCCGATGCTGGGGGCGTCCTTCGTCATGGCACCGGCACCAGCTCGGGGAGGCCGCCGGGTAGCGGCGGGACGGCGGGGACGGTGGGCAGGGCGTCGAAGCTGCAGCCGCCGATCTCGGTGTCGAGCAGCGCATCGACGGGGCTTCCCTCCAGGACGCCGCCGGCGAGCGGGCCGCCGATCAGCTCCTGGACGAACCCCGGATCCTGTGCGTTCACCTCGGCGAGCACCCCTTGGAGGAGGGAGCTGACGACCGCCGACGGCACGCCGCAGAGTGTCACGCGGCGCCAGGGCCCCTGCGCATCGGCGCTGGAGAACAGCGACACGCCGTTCTGGGCGGTCCAGGCGAGCCAGTACAAAAACCCCTCCTGGCGCGCCCGCTGCTCGGGGATGGACAGGCCGTCGAGTCCCTCGGCGCCACCCGGGTTGTACGCGCCCATGTTGAGGAAGCGGTTCAGCTCGAAGAGCGCGCCGGTCAGGTCGGGAGCGGCCTGGGCGATGCCGTCGGCGGCAACCTTCAGATCGTCGGTCCACGGCTGCGCGACGCGGGCGAACGGGCGCAGCTCGTTCCGGATCGCCGGCTCGGTCTGCTCGAAGAAGGGAGTGACCACCGCGTTCGTCGCCGGCAGCTTCCGGATCGGCGAGCGCAGCGACTGGAGAGCGGGATCGAGCACCTCGGCGAGCGTCTCCACCCGGCCGAGAGTGCGCTCGGAGGCGCGTAGCGCGCCCGGCAGCCGCGCCACCGAGGTCTCGATCTCCGGGGCTTCGCCCGCCAACGCCTCGAACACGCTGTTCGAGGCGGTCACCAGCCGGCGCAGGTCGGCCGGCCGCCGCCCCAGCTCCCCGATCAGCAGGCTGTAACTGTGCACGAGGCGCTTCAGTTCCTGTCGCCGGCCGGCAGTGGCGCGCGTGACACGCCTCAGGTCGCGGTGGAGCGGCTCGAGGCGGCGGAGCGTCTCGGCCAGGTCGTCACCGCGGCCGCGGAGGCCCTTGCCCGCTCCCGAGACGAGCAGCCTCAGGTAGGGCCGGGTGTCGGCGTCGAGCGCCGAGTAGATCTCGTCCGGGTCCACGTCGGGGAGCGTGTTCGCCACCGGGATGCGCCCGCCGTCGTCCAGCACGGGCCCCGTGCCCGGCTCGACCTCAAGGAACATGTCCTTGAGCGCCGTCTTCGGTCGCAGCAGCGCGGTGGCGTCCTCGCGGATCAGGTCCTCGTACTCGGGGTCGATCTCGAGCTTGACCACGGCCAGGCCGTCCTCGAGCTCCACGTCGCCGATCGCGCCCACCTGCACGCCCGCGACGCGCACCGTCTGTCCCTGGCCGGGCTGCACCGCCTGGGCGTTGTCGAGCTCGACCTCCAGCGTCTTCGGCTCGTCCTCGATGAACGGGAAGCGGAACCGCTGTTGGCTGAGGAGGTAGCCGCCCACGGCGAGGGCCAGGACGATCAGGCCCAGCACGGCCAGGGCCTCGCGCCAGTGCTTCTGGATCGCCAGCTTCACGGGCCGCTCCCGAAGACTGTGGCCGAACCTCCCGGCGCCCTCAGGTTGGGCGGCTCCTGGGTCTCGCACGGCACGTCCGGACGGTGCGGCGGAGGCGTGTTCGGGTCGGGCGGCGCGGCGGGCTCGATCCGTCCGAGCGCCAGGTTGGACGGCGCCACGGCCTGAATGTGGAAGAGCGGCGTGTTCGCGTCGTTGTTCCGGCTCTCCCCCGCCAGCCCGACGAAGCTGCGGTTGATCTGGTCGCGCACCTCCTGGCCCGAGTTGCCCGCCTCGATGCTCGGGATCCTCGACTCGGCAAACGGCACGAGCACGGTGTTCGTGCAGGACGAGAGGGGCCGCAGCTGGTCGAGGGCGGGGATCAGCCGGCTGTTCAGCAAGACGAGATCCGGCACGGCCTGCCGCAGCTCCGCCGCCAGGCCCTTCAGCTCGTCCTCCTGCACGAGGCCGCGTGCCTGGGTGATCCACGGGACGCCCGCGTCGAGCAGGGCCAGCGACGACCGCACCCCGGGCAGGGCCTCGAGCGCGAACACCCGCAGGGTGGGCAGGGCGGCGTTCACGGCGTCGAGGGCCGGCCGCCCGACACGGAGCGTGTCGCGCAGCGCCGGCACCGAGTCCGCGAGCGCCGCGTCCTGGCGAGCGAGCGCACCCGCGGTCGTGTTGAGGTCCGTCACGAGGCCCTTCAGCGCCTCCGGGTTGTCGGCGAGAGCCGCAAAGGCGCGCTGCTGGCCGCGCAGCAGGCGAGGAACGTCACGTCGGGGATCGACGCCGAGGAGCGCGTCGTTCGTGATCGCCGTGGACCGGTACGCGGGCGCGAGCTCGGGGATCGTGCGGTTGAACGCCTCGGCGCCCCCTCCCTCGACGAGCCCCTTTGTGCCGAATTCATATAGAAGCGTCTGCAGGTCCGTGCGGATGTCGCGCTGGAGGAGGTCCAGGATGTCGGGCAGCACGACGCTGGCCCCGGTCTGGGAGACGGGGATCGTGTCGCCGTCCTCGACGTGGCCGCTCGACGGCGTGCCGGGGCGCAGATCCACGAAGAAGTTGCCCTCGAGCAGGATGCGCGGTCGGACCTCGAGCCGGGCGTCCTCGTGGATCGGCAGGGCGTCGTCGCGCAGCTCCATGGTCACCTCGGCCGCGGCATCGCCGTCGCTGAGCGGTTCCACCTTCGTCACCTGGCCGACGTCGACGCCCGCGATCCGTACCGCCGCGCGTGGCTTGAGGTTGCGGGCGTCCCGGAAGGCGGCCTTGAGCTCGAACGGATTCGAGAACGGATTCGCCTTCGTGAAGCCGAAGTAGCCGAGCACCACGAGCAGCACGAGCGCGAGCAGGCCCGCCTTGAAGGGGGTCACCGACGGGCGCCCCATCAGGGCACGTCCTCCACGCTCTGGATGCCGAGCTCGCGCGCCTTGAACGTTCCGCCGGCCAGCCCTGGCGAGTCGGGGTCGAGCACGACATGGCTACCGCCGCCGAGGAACCCGCCGGCCGCGGTGTCGGGCGGGTAGCGGCCGTCGGTCACGAGCCGGCTCAGGTAGCCGTTTTGACCGTTCTGGCAGTCGGCCCGACCGCGCGAGTCGACCGCCGGCTGGCCGGCCTGCGCGTGCAGGGCCTGCATCACGGGGCTGGCCTGCGGGTCGCGGTCGGCGGGAACGTCGACCGGCCGCGACGACTCCGTCGTGCCCAGGTTGTTCGGCTGGGTCCCGCTGAGGAGCTTGGCGTAGATCCGTTCGGCCGTGCCGCCGGGGACCGCCGTCGAGAGATGGGTGCCTAGCGGGTTGAAGAAGTAGACGAGGTAGTTGCAGACGGTCTGGTACGGGGCCACGAACTCGACCGCCGGCCGGCTGATCTGCACCGCTTGGCGCAGGTCGCGCAGCGCGAGGAACGTGTTCGGGTTCTCGCCCAGATCGTCAACCGCGTCGAAGAGGCCCTCGAGGTCGCGGCCGAGCTCGGGCGTGCGGCGGAACGCCGGCACGCCGGCCGCGAGCGCCTCGTTGATTGCCGGCAGCGAGGCGCTCAGCTCCCTCGCGCCCGGCACGAGTTCGCGGCTGAGGTCCGCGAAGCGCGCGAGGAAGGGCGTCTGTACGCGGAAGGACGCGGTGGCCGCCTCGAGCGTCGGCGGGGTCTCCTCGATCGTCTGCCGCAGTGCGGTCGGGTCGCGATTGATCGCGGCGAAGGTGGTGGCCAGCTCGCCGAACAGGCGCGCCTGCACGTCCGCCACCGGGGCCACCTCGGCCGCGGCCCGCGCCAGCGCGGGAATCAGCCGCGCGAGCTCCGTCGAGGGAGCCGAGAGCGCCGTCATCACGGGCCGGAGGTGGCGGAGGAAGGGGTTCAGCTCCCGGATGACCGTGTTGAGCGCCTCCCCGCGGCCCGCCAGCGCGTCGCCGAACCCGGACGTGGCGCTCCGGGCCGCGCTGCGAACGTCGGGCGGGAAGGCCGAGAGCACGTCCTCGAGCTCCTGCGGCTCTCGGAGCGAGTTGCGGAGCGGCACCGTGTCGCCGGCGGCAAATGTCTCGCTCGATCGACCCGGCACCAGCTGCACGTACTTGAGCCCGAGCGCCGAGCGCGGGCGCACCGATACGGTGGTGTCGACCGGCAGCGGCTCCACGTCCTTGTCGAGCTTCATGTCGATCAGCGCGATCGAGCGCTCCTCGCCGCCGACCCTCTTCCGCTCGCTCGTGATCTTGTCGACTGAGCCGACCCGGAAGCCGCCGGCCCGGACGTCGTTGCCCGGCACGAGCTTGTAGCCGTTGGGCAGCTCCGCCTTGAGGTCGTAGGTGGGGACGAACGGCAGCCCCTGGTTGGCGTTGTAGGAGATGAAGACGGCGACGATCGTGATCAGCAGCGTCACTGCGCCTACCAGCACGGGGCTCGCCGTGAGGGCTGGCGCTCGACGGCCCCTCATGGCGCCAGCAGGTAGTCGAGGAGGGGGGCTGCAGACTTCGCCTCGGTCGCGGAGGCCCGGCGCGACGCGGCGGGCTGCACGGCGCCGGGCTGCGCGGCGCCGGGCGACCTCGTTGGGTCAGGCGCGTTGATGCCGGGCTGGAACGGACCGAGCCATTGGCGGCAGTCGTCGAAAGCGGCCTGATTGGTCGCGTTGCGCACCACCTGATAGCTGCCGCAGGGCCCGACCAGGATGTTCAGGCGGAGGATGTGGCCGACGTTGTCGAGTGCGTTGGTGGACAGCGCCTGCCAGTAGAAGTAGTTCCAGACCGCCTCCATCCCGGTGAAGCCGCCCTGCCCGCCCGAGATGTGAGTCTTGTCCCCGGCGGGTGGATCCGTCGCGGCGGCCCGCGGGTCGGGTTCCACTCCACGCGCGCGGTCGTCGATCGTCTGGAGGAACTGGCGCAGCGGCTTGGCGAGCCCGGGCGCGTCCCTCGCGAGCAGGCGCAGCTCCTCGATGTCGTCCTGGGTCTGGCGCACCGCCCGCACCCCCTCGCCGGCGCCGTCGCCGAGCGCGAGGAGCGCGGGCGTTCCCTCGGCGGCGAACGGGCGCAGGCGCAGCAGGAAGGTGTCGAGCTCGTCGGAGGAGGCCTGCAGGTCCCGCAGCAGAGGCACCTGCGCCGTCGCGAGCTCTCCCAGCCGTCCCATGTAGGGCCCGAGCTCCGTCAGGAAGGCCGGCAGCAGGTCGAAGGTGCGAGCGAGGTCGTCGCGGCGCGACGCGCCGATCTCGGCGGTCTCCCCCGCCTCGCGCACGAACGCGGAGACATCGGCCCGGCGGTCCGCCAGCGCGGCCAGGACGCCGTCGCCGTCGCTGATGAGCTGTCTGATCGTGGCGGTCTGGCGGCCGAGGACCCGGAGCACCTGGCTCGTCTCGCGCAGCCCCGGATGAGCCCGGCGCAGCACCTCGTTCAGGTCCTCAGGTCGGCCGGCCAGCCCGGCGCCGAGCTCGCCCACGATGATCCTCAGGCGTTCGCGGTAGGGAAGGCGCAGGATGTTGTTCACCAGATCGAGCGGGATCGTCGAGCTGGTCTGCTCGACGGGAACGCGCCCGCCGTCCGGCAGGCGCCGGTCGGAGCTGCCCGGCTGGCAATCGACGAAGTACTCGCCGATGAAGGACTGGGGCCTGATCTCGCAGCGGGCGTCCTCGCGCAGGTCGGCGAACCCGGGCTCCGTGACCTCGGCCTTCACCACGGCGAGCGGGCGGCGCTGCCCCGCGATCTCGAAGCTGGAGGTCTCGCCGGCGCGTACGCCCGCGATCTTGAAGTCGCCGCCGTCGGCGAGCCCGAACGCGTTGTCGAAGACGATCTCGTAGGACTTGCCCTTGGCCCCCTCTCCTCCCGCGGCGACGAGCGCCAGCGCGCCGGCGCAGGCCAGCACCACGAGCGCCACGAGCCCCGCGCGCCTCACGGTCCCACGCTCCGCTGGGAGCCGTCACAGCCGAGCGTGGACTGCTCCTCGGCCGTGAATACGTTCGAGCCGTCGGAGGCCGGCTCCTCGTTTGCTCCGGGGCAGCGGCGGTACTGGCGCAGCTTGGGCCCGGGGCCGTACAGGATCTCCGAGAAGTTGAGCCAGGCCCGAGAGAAGCCGCCAAGCGCGTCATAGGCCCCGGTCGCGGAGAAGTCGTCCAGCCAGCCGACTAGGTCCGGCGTATAGGGACGCCCCTGGGCGATGGTCGGCGCGGCGTCCCTCAGGGCCTCCGCGGTCTCCGGAAAGGCCCCGCGCCGGGTGGCCCCGTTTGCGCGCCGCGGGTCGAGCGCCGCCCTCGCGAGCGGCGGGAAGCTGTCGATCAGCTCGATCAGGTCGTTGTCGCGGCCCGGGCTCCTGATGGTGCGCGACAGGTCCCGCACCGTCGGCCCGGCATCGCGGGCGAACAGACGCGCCTCGTCGAGGAACGGGCCGAGCCTCCGCGCGACCGGCTTGGCGGCGTCGACCAGCGGGGCGACGTCGTCGAGGGCCGCGCGCAGGTTCACGAACGTCGTGTTCGCAAGGCGCATGAACGGCGGGAGGCGCTCGATCGACTCCGCCAGCGCCGCCTGCTGGCTCCCGAGCGCGCCGAAAGTGGTGTTCAGGTTCCGCACGACGCCGGTGAGGTCCCCGCTCCGCTCGCCGAGGGCCGTTACGAGCGCCGAGGAGTCGACCAGGAAGTCCCTGAGCAGCCTGTTGTCGCGGGTCAGCAAGCCGAACAGCCGGCTTCCCGTGGAGAGCGCCGGGTTCAGATAGCGCACGCCTGCCTGCAGCTCGGGCCCGCGGCCGCGGATCGCCTCGGCCTGGCCCGCGATGAAGTCCTGCGTCGCCTTCCGGGTTCGCGGGCCGAAGATGCTGAAGACCGAGTCCAGCTCGACCGCGGTCTGCGTATCGTCGGCGTCGATCCGTCCGCCGTCGGGGATCTCCTCGCCGTCGTCGGGGCCCACCTGCACGTCGACGAAGCGGTTGGCGATTCCCGACAGCGAGGTCTGCTTGATGAGCAGGCGGGTGCCGCGGCGAAGCGGCTTGTAGTCGTCGTTGTCGATCTCGAGCGTGACCTCGGCCTGGCCGTTCTGAGTCACGTCGACGTCCTCGACCGATCCGATCGCCACGCCACCCGCCTGCACCTGGTTCCCCCTGACGAGCTGCCCGGCGTCGAGGAACACGGCCTTGACGCGGTAGCCGCCCGCGCCGACGAAGAGGAGGTAGGCCACGACCGCCAAGGCGAGCACGACGAGCAGCAGGGCGACCACGCGGGCCACCGCCGAGGGTCCCCCTGCCCGGCCCCGACGAGCGGTCATCGAGCCCTCCATAGTGCGCAGTACACCGGATTGACACCGCGTCGCGCTACCCGGTTGCTACGGTCCGCTCTGGCCCCGAGTGAGGGAGGAAGAGATGGCCCCGCAGCGGCTCTCCGCGCTGGACGCGTCGTTCCTCGAGGTGGAAACCTCAGCCGCCCACATGCACGTCGGATGGATCGCCGTGCTGGAACCCCCCGAGGGCCGTCCCGCGCCGAGCTTCGAGCAGTTCCGCGACCACGTCGCCCGCAGGCTCCACCGGGCACCCCGCTATCGCCAGCGGTTGGCTCCGGTCCCGCTCGGGATCGGCCGCCCTCTGTGGGTGGACGACGAGCGCTTCGACATCGCGCGACACGTCAGGCGCTCGTCGGGCGGCGACCTGCTCGATCTCGCCGCGACGGTGATGTCCACACCACTCTCCCGCGAGCGTCCCCTCTGGGAGCTGTGGATCGCGGACCAGCTCGACGACGGCCGCGTCGGGATCGTCGGCAAGGCCCACCACTGCATGGTCGATGGGATCGCGGCGGTGGAGCTGGCGGCGCTGCTGCTGGACCTCGAGCCCGACTCTCCGCCCGACGAGCCCGATCCATGGGAGCCGGCGCCACCGCCGTCGGGGGCCGAGCTTCTGGTCGGCGGACTGCTCGATCGCGCGCGGGATCAGCTGCGCCTCGTGTCGGCCTCGGCGCGCCTGGCGATGGGCCCCCGGCGCCTCGCCGCCGGGGTGGAGCGCAGCGGCCGGGCCCTCGCCCACTCGCTGGCCCGCACGGCGCCCGTCGAGAAGCTGAACGAGCCGCTCTCCCCGTACCGTCATGTGGGCACGCTGTCCCGCTCGCTCGACGAGCTGCGGCTCGTGAAGCACGCGTTCGGGACCACGGTCAATGACGTTCTGCTCGCCGCCGCCGCGGGCGGCGTACGTCGCTACCTCGAGCGTCACGACGCCCAGCCGCAGCGGCTGAAGGCGATGGTGCCCGTGAACGTGCGTTCCGGCGCCGCCGGCGAGCTCGGGAATCGGATCGCCTTTCTGTTCATCGAGCTTCCCTGCGACGATCCGGACCCGCTCGCCCGCCTCGCGGCGGTCCACCTGGCCACGCGCGAGGCCAAGGCCGCCGGCGAGCCGGAGGGCGCCGACACCGTCCTGGAGCTCGCGTCCTACGCGCCCGGGCCCGTGCAGCGCATCGTCTCGCGAATCGTGGCGAGCCCGAGCACCTTCAACGTGGTGGTGTCCAATATCCCCGGGCCGGCCGAGCAGCTCTACATGCTCGGCTGCCCCCTGCGCGAGGCCTATCCGATCGTCCCACTCGCCGAGCGGCACGGGCTCTCGATCGGCTTCACCACGGTGGCGGGCGGCGCCTTCTTCTGCGTCTACGCCGACCGCGACTCGGTCCCCGACCCGGAGCGCCTCGCGGGAGAGATCGGCGGCGCGCTCGACGAGCTGATCGAGCTGGCGCCCGAGGCCCGCGCTAGGCCAGAAGCGGCAGCAGCGCCTGGAGCTTGACCTCGGTCTCCGCGAGCTCGTCCGCCGGCACCGAGTGCCGCACGATCCCGTTGCCCGAATAAAGGCGGGCCACGCGGTCGCGTAGGAGGGCGCAGCGCAGCGCCACGCAGAACTCGCCGTCCTCGGAGAGGTCCGTCCAGCCGACCGCCCCGGCGTACCAGCCCCGGTCGAGGCCCTCGAGGGCAGGGATCAGTGGGAGGGCGACCTCCCGCGGCTCGCCGCCGACCGCCGGGGTCGGGTGGAGCAGCCCGGCGAGCTCGACCGCGGACAGCGGCTCGGCCAGCTGCGCCCGGATCGGGGTGGCCAGGTGCTGGACGTTGTGCACTTTCACCAGCCCCGGCTCCTCCGCGGTCGCCACCCAGAGGCTGACCGGCTCGAGCGCACGCTCGATGCGCGTGGTCACGATCGCCTGCTCCTCGCGGTCCTTGACGCTGCGGAGCAGCCTCTCGCCCAGGTGGTCGTCGACCGCCGGGTCGGCGCTTCGCCTGGTCGTCCCGGCCAGGGCCACGGTCTGGGCGCGCTGCCCGTCGCGGCGCACGAGCAACTCGGGGCTGGCCCCCACGAAGGCCAGCTCCGGCGTCCCGACGCACCAGCAGTAGCACGCCGGGAAGGTCTCGCGGAGCGCCCCGAGCACCGCGGCGGGGTCGTGCGGTCGGGCGGCGTGCGCCTGCACCTCGCGCGCGAGCACGACCTTCTCGAGATCGCCGCCGCGGATGCGCTCCACCGCCCGCTCCACGGCGTGCTCGAAATGCGACGGCGGCGCGGCGCTCGCCACCCGCGTTCGCTCGACGGGATCGGGGTCCAGCAGGGGCATTGTGCCCGGGCGCAGCTCCTCGACTCGCCGGAGCGCCCGCTCCACCAGTGCGTCCGCCGGTTCGTCGCCGTCGGCGGCGATGCACACGGTCATCCGAGCCTCTCCGCCGTGGCGAACCAGCGCCACCTCGGGGAGCACGAGCGAGGCCGGCGCCAGCGAGGACCACTCCGGTCCGGCGCCGCCGTTCTCGGCGAATGCAAACCCGCCGACGAACACCGGCCCGGCGGCGGGCGGGCGAGCCGGATCGTGGGCAGGATCGTCGGCGAGCGTCCGGTGCCCCAGCTCGCGGGCCCGCTCGGCCGCCTCCCCGAACCTGCCGGATCCGTGCGCCTCTATGACCGACGCGGCGCCCAGCGCCGCCAGGGCGAATCCGCCGCGGTAGGGCTGCTCGAGGCAGAAGAACCGGTCGTCCGGACGGCGCGCTGCGAGCGCCGCCGCCGAGAGATCGAGCTCTCCCGGGAGCGCGACCGTCACCGCCGCGATCGACCGCGCCCCCTCCTTCCTCGCGAGCCCCGCGGCCCGCACCGCACGCTCCGCGAGCCGCTCGCGCGCGATCTGCGGGAGCGCGAACGGGCTCGGGGCGGGCGCGGTGCGGGTGGGCATGCCGGGAAGGATGACGGGTTCCAGGGTTAGTCAGCGCGCCTCGATCGCCGTGTCCGGGTTGTCCGAGAACACGCCGTCCACCCCCAGCCCGTAGAACTGCTCGTACTCGGCGATCGCGTCGCCGTAGGCATTCGGATCGTCCGACGAGCGCAGCTCCAGGGGCAGGAACTGGTTCTCGTTCCGGAACGTGTAGGGATGAACGACCAGTCCGGCCCTGTGGGCGTCGTTCACGAAGGACGTCGGCTCGAGCGAGGCGCCGGATGCGTCGCGCGGGACGATGTAGTCCTTCGAAGGCCCCACGCCGTCGGCGTAGCGAGCGATCTCCCGGAGTCCCGCGGGCGTGGCGAGGTCGCCGTACGTACGCGGATCGCCGGACTCGACGAAGTCGAACGGTTGCGCATCGCGCGCCGCGAAGAGCTGGACCAGGGGGACGTCGAGCTCGCGGTCGAGCGCCCTCAGGTTCCGGGTCTCGAAAGACTGGACGAAGACCTTCGCCCGCTTGCGGTCCAGCCCGTTGCGCCGCAGCACGCGGACGAGCGGGCGCTCCAGCGGCAGGCCGATCGAGCGGAAGTACGAGGGGTGCTTCGTCTCCGGGTAGATGCCGATCTCGCGGCCGAGCTCGCGCGACAGGCGCCGGGTGAGGTCGATCACCTCCTGCAGGGTGGGCACCTCGAAGCGACCGTTGTAGATCGTGTTGCGCTGGCGCACCTCCGGGATGCGCTCCTTCGCCCGCAGGGTCTTGAGCTCGGCGAGCGTGAAGTCCTCGGTGAACCAGCCGGTCAGCGAGACGCCGTCGATCACCTTCGTCGTTTCACGGTCGGCAAACTCGGGATGCGATGCGACATCGGTGGTCGCGGAGATCTCGTTCTCGTGACGCGCGACCAGCACCCCGTCCTTTGTGGAGACGAGGTCGGGCTCGACGTAATCGGCGCCCATCCGAGCGGCGAGCTCGTAGGACGCCAGCGTGTGCTCGGGCCGGTAGCCGGACGCGCCGCGGTGTCCGATCACGAGCGGGCTGTCATCGCCCGAGCGATCGCCGCCGCGGGCACGGTCACCGCCGCTTGCGCTCGAGGCGGACGTCGCCAGGGCGATCAGCCCGGCGAGCAGCAGGGTCAGGGCCGCGGCCGCGAGGGGCCGAAAGGGAATGCGGTTTGTGTACATGCGCAGGGTGTACCCGGGTCCCTGCACGCTCACGTGAAGGCGCCGTGAACCGTGCTCAGACGCCGACGGGCCAGTGCTCGACCGTAAGGTCCCGCATGGGGAAGTCCTCCGGGTTCCCTGTCGCCAGACGCGCCCTCACCCCGGCCGCCGCCGCCGCGACGAGGCAGTCGGTTTGGGCGAGCGTCGCGCCTGTACGGGCTGCGGTCGGGGCGGGCGGAGTGAACGCGTTCGACCTTGTGCCGGTTTATGAGGCTGTCGCATAAACCGGGGCTCCATCCGGTGTGGTGGGGACGATCGGGGCATGGCTCAGAACTTCCTTGCCTGTGACCGTGACCGGCGTTTGTTGTTGCCGCCGGATTTGCGCGATTGGCTGCCCGTCGGGCGTTTGGCCTGGTTTGTGATCGAGGCGGTCTCGGAGCTCGATCTGTCGGAGTTCTATGCCGGCTATCGCGACGACGGTCGGGGCCGGGCGGCGCACGATCCGGGGATGATGGTGGCGCTGGTGCTGTATTCGTATGCGGTCGGGGTCCGCTCCTCGCGCGGGATCGAGCGTCGGTGCCATGAGGATGTTGCGTTCCGGGTGATTTGTGCTGGGGCGCAGCCCGACCATGCGACGATCGCTCGTTTTCGGGCTGGCCACGAGGAGGCGCTGGGGAACCTGTTCGCGCAGGTGTTGGCGCTGTGCGCCCATTCCGGGCTGGGCTCGGTGGGGACGGTCGCTCTCGACTCGACCGGGGTTGCCGCGGACGCGTCGCGGTTTCAGACCCGGACCTATGAGCAGGTGGCGCGCGAGCTGCTCGAGGAGGCGAAGCGGATCGACGCTGCGGAGGATGAGCTCTACGGCGATGCGCGTGGCGATGAGCTGCCGCCCGAGCTGAGGACCCGGGAGGGCCGGCGGCGCAAGCTGCGCGAGGCGAAGGCCCGCCTCGACGAGGAGAAGGCGCGGCGCGAGGTGGAGGAGGAGGCCGAGCTGCGCGAGCGGGCGGAGCGCCACGCCCGCTACCGCGCCGAGGGAAAGAAGCCGATCGGCCGGCCGCCAAAGCCCCCGTCCGAGCGCCAGCGACGGCCGAAGGCGCTTCGCACCAATCTGACCGATCCCGACTCGGGGCTGGTCAAGACACCGATCGGGTTCATCCAGGGCTATAACGCCCAGGCGGTGGTTTGCGACGACCACCTGATCGTGGCCGCCGAGATCGCCGCCGAGGGAATCGACAGCCGCCAGCTCGAGCCGATGATCGAGGCGGCCGGCAGGGAACTCGAGGCCGCCGGGATCCAATCCCGGCCCGCGACGGTGCTCGCCGACGCCGGCTACTTCAACTCCGCCCACATCGAGGCGCTCGAGGCCGAAGGGACGGAGGTGCTGGTCGCGACTCGCTCCGGGTCGGCGGGCAAACGCGCCGAGCAGCACCGCGGCACAAAACCGGCGCCGCCCAAGCCGCGTCCGGGGTCGGTGCGCGAGCGCATGGCCAAAACGCTCGCCCGCGACGAAGTCAAGCGCAGATACAAACGACGCGCGGCTCTGGTCGAGCCGGTCTTCGGCCAGATCAAGTCAAACCGGGGATGCGACCGCTTTACCCGCCGCGGAATGGGCGCGGTCCGCTCGGAGTGGCGCCTGTTCGCCACCACCCACAACCTATTACCGCTTTGGCGGGAAACGGTGGGGGCCAAAACAACCAACATGGCCACCGCCACCGCCTGAGCGCAGAACCACCCCCACCCTTACCCAGCCAAATCCGGCCGGAGCCAGCAGCACACCAGCGGCAGCCGCAACCGCTTTGCGCGACAGCCTCTTATGGGCACGAAAGGTCGAACGCGCCGGGCCTGGGGGTCGGCGCGCCCGCGGCGCGGCGCGCCCGGGGCGAGCCGAAGATCGTTCGACGGCCGGCGCGTCAAACCCCGGTAGCGTCCCGGATCGGGCTGACAGGACGAGCCCTAGGTGGGACGCTTGCGCCGGATCCCCACCGGCGGCCGCCCCGAGCCCGCACAAGATTCGCCAGATACCGCCGGCCACCGAAGATCATTCGCAAGCGGCGCCGGCGACCGCCGCCCGACACCCCCCTCACCCAGCCCCCGGCCGGCACGGGCCCAGGCGGGCCCGGCGAGCAAAAGCAAGCTCAACGGCGCGCGGCGGCGAACCCCAGCAGGCCTCCAGCGACCGCAGGATCGGCGCGAGCGCGACGCGCGGGGGTGCCGTGGGTCCCCGCGCCCGCGGAAGTAGAACTAGGTGGCCCCGCGCCCGCGGGAAACCGCGATCTCCCCTGTCCTGACCATCTCGATCAGCCCGAACGGGCGGACCATCTCCTCGAACGCCTCGACCTTGTCGTCGGTGCCCGTGATCTCGACGGTCACGCTGCGCCGCGAGATGTCCACCACGTTGCCGCGGAAGATCTCGGTGAACTGCATCACCTGGGCGCGCGCTTCGCCGTCGTGGCAGGAGATCTTGAACAGCGCCAGCTCCCGGGTCACCCGCTCCTCCGGCTCGAGGTCGCGGATCTTGATGACGTGGATCAGCTTGTGGAGCTGCTTGGTGACCTGGTCGATGGGCTGGGCGGCGCCGTCGACGGTGAGCGTAATGCGTGACATCGAGTCGTTGTCGGTCGGCCCCACCGCCAGCGAGGCGATGTTGAAGCCGCGGCGCGCGAACAGCCCCGCGATGCGCGCGAGCACACCGGGCTTGTCCTCCACGAGGATCGACAGGACGTGCCGGCGGCCGGTGCGGATGCCGCCGCTGGCCTCGAGATCCTCGAGCCGGAGGACCTCCTTGGTTCCGGGCTCGCCCATCACTCAGCCCACCTCGGTCGGATGATCAGGCCGCGAAAACCGAGTCAGGCAAGGACGCAGGCCCGAAGGCATGCTGGGCATGCCAAGGGCCGAGGACGCCGCATGGCGAAGGTTTGCAGCGAGCATGATCATCCGACCATGTCCCGGGCGGCCTGTCCCGCCGGGATCATCGGGTAGCAGTTCTCCTCCTTCGTGACGTGCACGTCGACCAGGACCGGTCCGTCCTCCGTGAGTGCCGTCTTGAAGGCCTCGACAAGGTCGCCTTTGTCGGTCACGCGCATGCCGAGCGCGCCGAAGGCGTCGGCCAGCTTGACCCAGTCCGGGCTCGCGCCCATCTCGACATGCGAATAGCGCCGGTCCCAGAAGAGCTCCTGCCACTGGCGGACCATGCCGAGGTAACCGTTGTTCATCAGGAACACCTTGACCGGGATCTGCTCGGTCACGCAGGTGGCGAGTTCCTGGACGGTCATGATGAGCGAGCCATCGCCGGCGAGGCAGACCACGTCCTGGTCAGGCTGGGCGACCTTCGCCCCCATCGCCGACGGCAGGCCGAAGCCCATCGTGCCGAGGCCGCCCGAGTTGATCCACTGCCGCGGGCGCGTGAAGCCGTAGTACTGGGCGGCCCACATCTGATGCTGGCCCACGTCCGAGGTGACGATCGCCTGGCCGTTCGTGGCCTCGTAGATCGCCTGGATCATGTACTGGGGCTTGATCTCGCCGTCCTCGGTGTCGTCGTAGCGCAGCGGGTACTTCTCCTGCCAGCCCTTTATCCGCTGCCACCAGGCATCAAGGCGCGACCTCTCGGCTCCCAGGGCGCGGTACTCGGCGGTGAGCTTGGGCAGGATGTTCTTCGCGTCGCCGACGATCGGGATGTGCGCGGGCACGTTCTTCGAGATCTCGGCCGGATCGATGTCGATGTGGATGAACTTCGCCCGCGGCGCGAACTCCGCCAGCTTGCCCGTCACGCGGTCGTCGAAGCGGGCGCCGATCGCGACGATCAGATCCGCCTCGTCCATCGCGTAGTTCGCGGCCCGCGTGCCGTGCATGCCGAGCATGCCGAGCCACTGGACGTCGTCCGCGGGGAAGGCGCCGAGGCCCATCAGCGTGCAGGTGACAGGGAAGACGTCCGACACGCAGAACTCCCGGAACTCCCTGGACGCGTCCGCGTTGATGATTCCGCCGCCGCCGTAGACGACCGGGCGGCGCGCGTTGGCGAGCGCCTTCGCGGCCAGTCGAATCTGCTTGGTGTTGCCCTCCGTGGTGGGCTGATAGCCGGGCAAGTGCACACCCGAGACCGGCTCGTACGGGATGTCGGCGCGCGAGAGGTCCTGCGGAACGTCGACCAGCACCGGACCGGGACGGCCGGTGCGGGCGATGTGGAACGCCTCGTGGATCGCCTTCGGGATGTCGCGCGGGTCCTGGATCAGGATCGAGTGCTTGACGATCGGCATGGTGATGCCGGAGATGTCCGCCTCCTGGAAGCCGTCGGTGCCGATCAGCTCCGTGCGGACCTGACCCGTGAGGAACACGGTCGGCACGCTGTCCATGACGGCGTCGGCGATGCAGGTGACGAGGTTCGTCGCGCCCGGGCCACTCGTCGCGAGTGCCACCCCGACCTTGCCCGAGGCCTTGGCGTACCCCTCCGCCGCGTGGCCGGCGCCCTGCTCGTGCCGGCACTGAACGTGCCGGATGCCGGCGTCGTAGAGGGCGTCGTAGGTGGGCAGATTCGCCCCGCCGGGGATGCCGAATACGTGCTCGACGCCCTCAGCCTTGAGGCATTCCATGATGGCGTCGACGGCTCGCATGACGGCGCGTGCTCCTTTCGGCTTGGCGAAACTGGCCGTTTGGCCAGGAAAGAAGCCAGTCTAACGGCCCCGGGTCAGCGCGCCGGGACGACCTCGTCGGGGAAATCCAGGTCGTGCCCGCAGCGCATGCACACCTGGTCGCTGACCGGTACGACCTTGCCGCACTCCGGGCAACGCCGGCGCGGCTCGTCCTGTTCCCTGCGCATGAAAAGCGCGGCGAAGATCCCGATGCCCGGCAGGGCGAGCCCAACCAAGAACCAGAGCCAGAACGACCCACCCTTCAGCTTGCCGATCGCGCCGGTCGCGAGACCGAACACGAAGGCGATAACGACGAATTCCACCTAGAGCACGCGGATCGCCCAGACAACCCCGGCGATGGCGAGCACCACCACCGCGATCCAGGCGACCGCCGCCACCACTCCCAGCACCACCTTGAAGAGGATGTAGGCCGCGACGAGGAGGACGGCGATGGCTAGCAGCTTGCGGGCGGCGTCTGACACTGCTTGTCCCATACTCCGAAGTGTGGCAGGTCAAAGGAGCCGCGCCGGACGGGTGGCGAGGTAGCGATCGAGGCCCGGGAGCGGCACCGACGACATGACCCAAGCGGGCCAGTGGACACGGAAGCCGAGCCGGCGGAGGCGGTCCAGCAGCCACCAGGCGTGGGTCGTGCAGAACACCCCGAGCGCTTCCGGCTCCTGCGCCTTCGCGACGCGGTCGAGCGCCGCCAGCACGACCGGCACCAGGTCCTCCGGGCCCTCGCCGACGGCGGGTCCGATGTCGCCGTCCGCGCTGACCCAGCAGAGGCCGGTCGCCCGGCCGAGGCCGGGATCCACGACGGCCAGGCAGATCCGCGTACGGCCGAAGAACTCGTGGAGGAGCGGCCGCTCGTGGCCCACCGCTGCCGGCTCGAGCCGCTTCCACTCCTCCACGGCCCGCTGCGGGGTCAGCACGTGCACGCCCGGCTCGGCCGAGTCGACCTCCTGAGAGCGGCGCTCGAGGTACTCGTCCACCCGGTGACGCATGTGCCAGTGGCCGCCGACAGGCATCACCCCGAACTCGGTGTAGAGGCTCAGTTCACGCGGGGTACCGAAGGTGAGCACCACCCGACCGAGCTTCGGCGACGGCGAGGTCGGCCAGCAGCGCTCGAGCAGTGCCCGTCCGACCCCTCGGCGCGCGTACTGCGACGCCACCCACAGCTCGGTCAGCTCGTCCATCGAGCCGAAGCGGGCCACCCGCGCGTAGCCGACAAGCTCGTCGCCGTCCTCGCAGATCCAGAACGAGCCGTCGGGCTGGGCGGCGACGAACTCGACGAACGCCCGCTCCCGCCGCCATTGCTCGCCGATTTCGTTTGGGTCGCGGCGGTGGTCGGGCGCGAGCAGGCCGCGCGCCTTGCGCGAGACGTCCCAGGCCGCTTCGCCGAGTTCGAAGGTCGCCCGCAGATCGCTCGTTCGCCCTTCGCGGAACGACAGTTCGCCTAGCGCACGCCCTCCGCGGCCGTGCGGCGTCTCCCCCGGGTCGAATGCCACGCTCGCGAGGCTAACGCGCGGCGGCACGCGCCGCGTCCAGAGCGGCGCGCATCTGCACCGGCAACCGCCGGCGGACGCGCCACGGCGCTCCGGCGAAGGCATGGTTCGCCACGGTGGCGAAGCCCTGCTCGTCAACCCGCAGCGCGAGGAGCAGGTGAGCAACCCGGTCCGAGGGCGGCAGCTCGGGGTCAGTCGCTCTCACGCAGAAGCAGTGAACGCGCCGCGCCTCGCGAGTCAGGAGCAGCGCCCCGGCCTCGCCGACGAGCCAGACGCCGAGATCGCCGCGCTCGAGGGCGAGACCGGTGCGGCGTTGGAGCCCGCGCTCCTCGTGGCCGAGCAGGTCGCCGAGGAGCCCCTGCGCCGCAGGCTCGGCGAGCGAGTTCCGCGAGCCCTTCGGCCTGACGACGCTGGCTCCGCGGAACGCGTAGAGCTCGGGAATGATCCAGGCGTGCGCCAGCGCCACGATCGCCACCGGCGCGGCGAGCGGCTCGAGCAGCAGCATCCCAGCCGCCGCAGCGACGAACGGGACCGTGTAGAGCAGCGTCCAGCCATGCCAGATCCGTCCCCAACGGCGAAGCCAGTCGGCGTCTGTCCGCTGGCGCCAAGGGACCGACGCGAGCTCGGGGAGGGCCTGCTCCAAAACCGCTCTAACCGCCGGCTATGGGGCGGCGCATGATCACGAGCTCCGCCTCACGGGGCAGCTCGCGCACGTGAGTCGCCTTACCGGGCGCGTCGGTCACCGTGCCGATGTAGCCGAGCTCCTGCTGATCCTGGAACTCGCTCACGGCCGCCGCGAACGCCGCATCGTCCTGTGCGGTCCACTCGGCGAGGGTTGTGTGTCCCGTGCCGTCCATCCGGATGAGTCGCGCCATGCGGTCCTCCTGTAGAGACGCCTTGACCGCATGGTACGCCGTGACGACCCACGCGCCGCCGCGCGGACGCTACTGCGGCGAAGGGAAGATCGACTCGGTGCCGCCCGCGCGCTCCTCGAGCAGCCGGTCGGCGTAACGGAGCAGAGCAACAAGGGAAACAAGCGCCGCGACGCCGCCCACCCCCGCGGCTACGCCAAGCGAGGCATCGGCGATCGCACCGAGCGCGATCGCGATCGCGCTGCCGCCGACCACGCTGTTGATCACGGCGACGACCGTTGCGAAGGTAAAAAACTGCTTGCGCCCCTCGGGCGGCACCGCAGCGTTCTCGAACACTCCTCGTCCGTCGTCGTGCCCCGAGAGCAGGAAGAGCCTCGCTTGGTCGCCGGCGATCTGCTTGTAGTAGTTGCGGATCCGGTTGATCGCGACGCCGTAGCGGAAGTCCTCGGCACCGCACTCGACCACTCGCACAAAGGTGAAGACGCCGAGGATGTAGAGCGTCGGGAGTACGGTGAGGGCGAAGACATCGAAGGTCGTGCCGGTCTGCGATGCCTGGCCGATGAACCCCAGG
>Ga0081538_10001312_pt1 | contig 25679 bp, 23 predicted proteins | sample TabmetS5T2R1_FD_71022 | JGI IMG/M metagenome (GOLD analysis project Ga0081538, IMG submission 71022) | Tabebuia heterophylla rhizosphere microbial communities from the University of Puerto Rico - S5T2R1 | ecosystem: Host-associated > Plants > Roots > Rhizosphere ... | reverse complement strand
GTCCGAACAGAAGCTCTCGAACGAGTCCCCCGTCGGCCGCGCGATCATCGGCAAGAAGAAGGGCGAGACCGTCGAGGTGCAGACCCCTCGCGGGAAGCCCCTGAAGTACAAGATCCTCGAGATCAAAGCCGCCTAGCGCATCGCGCGCTGCGCGCGCTCGCTCGGGGTTCCTTCTCCAAGAGGACGTTCCGGCGGAACGGGCAGAGCCCGTTCCGCGGCGGGGTGATCGTCCCCCCGCCTCACTACTCTCCTAGCGTGTTCGAGCGCTTCACGGAAAGCGCACGGCAGGTCGTCGTCCTCGGCCAGGAGGAGGCTCGCGGCCTCAGGCACGGCTACATCGGCACCGAGCACCTGCTGCTCGGGCTGATTCGTGAGGCCGGGCGGGCGGCGACGACGCTCAAGGCGCACGGTGTCGAGCTCGAGGCTGTTCGCCATTGGGTCGTCGAGCACGTCGGGCGCGGGGACGAAGAGCCGCCGGCAGGCCAGCTTCCCTTGACGCCGCGGCTGAAGCGAATCCTCGAGATGTCCCTCGAGGACGCCGAGCGGCTCGGCCACCACGCGATCGGGACGCAGCATCTGCTCATTGCCCTGCTCCACGAGGGACAGGGCGCGGCATTGCGCGCGATGGATGCTGTGGGCGCCCCGCCACAAGACGTCTGGGTCTCCGCATTTCGCCAGCTCGGCGTCGATGCGCCGCCGTATGTCCCGGCCGGCCTGCCCAGCGCCGCCGAGGAGCGGCGCGAGTCGCAACCGCTAGGCGATCGGATCCCGAGGATCGTGTTCGCCGCGAGCGGGATCTCGCTGCTGGTCGGCGTCTTCCTCGGCTGGCTGATCTGGGGCTGAGGCGGGAGTTGGAAAACTCGCGCGCGTCATCCCCCTTTCTCGGCGCGGACAGTCACGAGCAACGGGAAGTTCTCGTCGTCCCGTTCGAGCTGGGATGTTCGAAGCTCTTCGGCGGCGATGCCGGTGAGGAACGCCATACACGTCAGGACGTTTCCGTGTGCCCGGACGGCGACGTTCTCGTTGCCGAAGGCGTGTCCGAAGAGGCGGCGGCAGCATGCCGCCGTGAAGCGCCAGAACTCACTTTCGAGCGACCCCGGCTCCATCCTCGAAACCGATGGAACCGTGCAGAGCAGCACACCGCGCGGGCGCAGGATGCGATGCGCGTGGGCAATCGCGCCGTGCACGTCGAAGATGTACTGCAACGTCTGCGTGAGGATGAAGCAGTCGAACGAGTCGTCTGGAACGGTGTCTGCGCGAGCGAGGTCGAGGACGTGTGTCGCGAGGTCGTTCGTCGCATCGACGTCGAGGACGTTCCGTTCCCGGACGTCGCCGCCGAAGCGGTTCGTGTACAGGCTGTGCTTCACCTCGAGCACGCTGCCGCGGATCGCGTCGCGGTTCCGGTCGAGGAACCGCTCGATGTAGTACCGGTCGACCGGAGTCCCCCTGTCGGCGCCCCAGCGTCCGCTAAGGGGTGTCGTCCGCCGGACGGCGAGCGACCGCGGGCGAATGAGGCGTCGGACACGCCTCGCAACGAGGCCTCTCGGGGAAACGGGCCTGCCGAGATAGTCCGTCGGCTCACGCTCGGCAAGGCGACTCCACCATCCCGTCAGGGTCATCGGACGTCCTTCACTGCAACGAGCGTCTCCGCGATCCGCGGAAATCGATAGGGCAAGGAGTTGAGGGCCAGCCGGATGCCTCGGCCCTTGGCCCAAAGGGCCAATCGGCTGTCGTAGCGCCCGAAGCCCGCGCCGTAGACCGCGTATCCGCGCCCGAGGAGCGCCGTCCGGGAAACGTAGCTGAGGTGCGCCTCGCGCGGGTTGAAACCGAGCGGCGTCTCGTGGCCTTCGCGAAAGGCGGGAGAGTTCGGCGTCGAGACGATAACGCGCTCGCCCGCAGCTGCCTCGAGAACCTCGAACGTCTCGTCGATCTCCTCGGCGGGGAGGTGTTCGATCAGTTCGACGGCTAGCACTGTGTCCCAGGCGCCGTCGAGTGTTGACGGCAGGGTCTGCTCCCAAACGCGGCGATAGGTGCCCCGGCGTCGGCAGTGCTCCACGTTGGCCGGGAATGCGTCGCACCCGTCGACGGCCGGCGCGGCCGGCAGCTTCGCCTCCCAGTAGTTCGTCTCGATGAGCGCGCCCCACCGCCCCATCCCGCAGCCGACGTCGAGCACGGTCTCTCCGGTGATCAGCGGCAGGACGACTGGGTCGAGGTATGACCAAGACGAGCTCATGCCGCCGCCGCGACCGCTCTGACAACAGCCAAGGTCATCCCGCGCGCGGCTCGTCGCCGGGATAGGAGCGCTCGAGGCGCGAGCCGCCCGGCTTCTGCGCCCGTCGCTCGAGGAAGCGACGAGCGAGCCGTGGTGCTGCCGCCGAGGCCGCCCCGGCGATTCGCGTGCGGATGCCGACGCCACGCGCCCTCGCCACCGCGAGCGCGCGCCGACGCGCATCCGCATCTCCACCGCGGAGTGCCGCTTCCGCGCTCGTCAGGAGCAGTGAGCGCCGTTGAGCGGCGAGCGAGCGGGCCAGAAACGTGAGCTCGACGGGACTGAGTCGCTGCCGTCGCTCGACGTTTGCGAGCATGTCAACTCGCTCCGCGAGAGAGGCGAGACGGTTCGCCGCCAGGCTCGCGGGGCGGAGGCGGTAGCGATAGAGGGGCTCGGCGACGAGTCCGGCCCGCGAACCGCCGTAGATGAGGCGCAGCGCCGACTCCCAGTCGTACGCGATAGAAAGCGTCTCGTCGTAGCCTCCCGCTGCAATCAGCCGATCCCGTCGGTAGGCCGACCACGCGCAGAAGCACCGGTCGAGAATCGCCAGCCGTTGATCATCGACGGCGAACTCGACCTGAGCGTTGAATCGCCCCACGACACGCCCATCCCTCTCGACCAGGGCATCAGTCGTGACGATGTCGAGGTCGGGATGGGCGGCTGCGAGGCCGCCGAGCGCCTCGAGACGCTCCGGCAGGTACGCGTCGTCGGCGTCGAGAACGGCGACGAAGTCGCCGGATGCGGCCTCAGCCGCAACGTTCAGCGCCGAAGCCGCCCCGCCCCGCTCCTTGCGAATGAGGACGATCTCGTCGCGGTACGGCGCGAGGGCGCGTTCGAGCTCGTCCGTCGAGCCGTCGTCACAGACAATCACCTCATGGGCCGGCGCCGTTTGTGCGAGCACCGACTCCACTGCTTCCGCGATGAACTCGGCGGCCTGATACGCCGCGATGATGACCGAAAAGGAGGGAACCTCCCCGGATACTTGCCCCGTGAGCGCAGGCGCGCGGAACGACTCGGCCCAGCGGGAGGGATCTCCTCTACGGTCCGTCCCGGCCACTACGGTGAGGGTAGCGAGCTGATCTCACGATTTGCGCAGCCAAGGCGAACCTATCTCTCCGGAACCTCTTCCGCTTCCAGGTCCCGCTCGGCGTCGCCGACGCTGGTGCTGATCCCATGGGGGTTGGCGATCGAGGACTTCCTCGAACCGAACGGCCTGACGCTGGACGATCTCTCCCACGAGTTCACCGGGAGTTGGATGTTCGGCTACGCCGAGGCGCTGCGTGGTGCCGGAGTCGGCGTTGTGATCCTGTGCGTGTCGAGCGGGGTCGCCAACGTGGTGCGGACGACCCACCGGCCGACGGGAGTGCCGCTCTGTCTCGTACCGCTGCCGCGACGCGTGCGGCTTCTCCGGCGGCTTATGCGCAATCCGTACGGGAGGACGATCCGCGAGACGTTCCGGGTTGCGCCACCGCTCCGGCAGCTCCTCGCTCCCGCCCTCTTTCTGGCGAAGGAGCTCGCTCCGTACTCAGCAACGCCGATCCGTACGCTGGCACGTGAGCTTGCGCATTACGGGTGCGACGCGGTGCTCTGTCAGGAGTACGAGTTCCCCCGCTTCGACGTCGTCGTCGCTCTCGGACGACGACTCGGCATTCCTGTATTCGGCACGTTCCAGGGTGGCGACTACCAGCGCTGGCGGCTCGAGGGGGTCACCCGGCCGCCGGCGATGCGGCGATCAGCAGGGGTCATCATCGCGTCGCCCGCTGAAGCCGAGCGGGTCGAACGGCGCTATCGCTTGCCCGCGCACAAGATCGCGTCGATCGTGAACCCCGTCGACCTGCGGTCGTGGCAGCCGGGTGACCGAGGGGCCGCGCGTGCGGAGCTCGGGATTCCTCCCGGTGCGCGAGTGGTTGCCTGGCACGGCCGGATCGAGGTCTGGAAGAAGGGGCTCGACACGCTCGTGGAGGCGTGGGCGGCTGTCACGGAGGCGTGGGCGCACGAGGAGCTCGCGCTGCTCGTCATCGGCGGCGGGGGCGACGGCGTCGACGCGTTCCGCCGGCTTCTTCGTGAGCGCACCTTGTCGAACATCGTGTGGGTCGACCGGCTCCTCCACGACCGCGCGCGCCTCGCACACCTCCTATCTGCGGCCGACGTCTACGTTTTCCCGTCCCGCCAAGAGGGATCGCCGCTGTCGCCGATGGAGGCGATGGCATGTGGATTGCCCGTCGTCGCCAGCGACGTGAGCGCCGTTCGCGAGATTCTCGTGGGCGGAGACGCGCCGGCCGGTGTGATCGTTCCGGCGGACGATCCGCCGGCCCTCGCGCGCGAGTTGGCAAGGCTGCTCGACAACGACGCGTTGAGGCAGGCGCTCGGCCGTGCCGCTCGCCGGAGGGCTGCCACGCTCGACAGCGCGCACATCGGCGAAGAGCTACGGCGATTCCTGTTCGGCAGCCGCACGCCGTCGATGCCAACCGGCACAAAATGAGACGACGAGCCGCGGGTACGGAACGGCGCGGCGCGACCTTGCTTGACATCGACTGGCGGTTCCTGCTTCCGCCGACGCTTGACGGGTCGTTTCGGCGCCTGCTTCTGCTCGGCGCCGACGAGTCGGTCGCCGAGCAGGCGCGTGCGGCCGGCGTCGCCCGGGGCGTCGTGCTGCAACCAACGGCCGAAACGGCTGACGCTGTGGTCTGCCTCCGGGGGGCGGGGGCGACTCTCGAGGAGGTTGCGACCCACGTTGCCCGTGACGGCGTCCTCTACTACGAGACAGGTAGGGGGCTGGGGTGGCCGTTCGGCGCGTCGGCGGACCGGCTGCGCCGATCCGCCCGGCGTGCGGGCCTCGCAAAGACCCGCCTCTACTGGGTCCACCCGCAGTTCCAGGAGGCGCGGACGTATTTCCCTCTCGACGTGCCGCGGGCCGTGGAGTGGCACCTCGGCAGCCTCCAGATCGCGGCGACGCTCCCTGCCCGCATCGTCCGCCGGCTCCTGCGAGCGCTCGCACGCCGTCCCGCGCTCCTCGCCCGGCTCGTGCCGCGCGTCGCGCTCGTCGCGGTTCGCGGCGGCGCGCATGAACCGGGTGTCCCTTCGCAGCTTCCCGAGCCGCTTCGCGGTCGCGGCCGCACCTCGCTCGTCCTCGTCCACGGGGACGAGCGGAGCCGGGTCGTCGCGCTCCCGTTCGCAGCGGACTCCGAGGTGCCCCTCGCCGTCGTGAAATTCTTTCGGCGGCCGCGGGCCGGAGGGGCAGCGGAGGGCGAGCAGCGCGTCCTCGAGCAGATTCGTCCAAACCTGCACCCGCGGCTGCGCGCCACCGTTCCCGAGCCGCTCGGCGTCGTCCAGACGACGCACAATGCAGCTGCGGTCGAGAGCTTCCTTCCCGGTGAGTGGCTGCACGCGCGCTGGGCCTCCTCGAGGCAGCGGTTCGGTCAGCTGCTCGAGGACCTCGAGCTGGTCGTCGACTGGCTGATCGACTTTCACCTAGCCACACGTCAGGAGGCGCGTTCGTGGGACGACCGTGACGCGGACGCGTGTCTCGGGCAGCTCGCCGATTACGAGCGTGCGTTCGGAACGACAGGCGCCGAGTCGCACCTCTTCACTGTGGCGCGCCGTCACGCAAGGGCCGCCATCGGCACGTCGCTTCCGATCGTCTGGCAGCACAGCGACCTCTCCAGCCTGAACATGTTCAGAGACGGATCGAGCGTTCGCGTGATCGACTGGGAGGGCGCCACCGTGGGCCCTCCGCTCGACGACCTCCTCTATTTCGCAACCCGCTGGCTCGAGCGCGCCCGGCGTGCGCCGCGTGCGGACATCGACGTCGCGTTTCGGGAGCTGTTTCTCGGGCCGCCTACCGGCGACCGTGCAGTGGCTGCCGTGCGCAGCGCGATCACCCGCTATGCGGATGCGCTCGAGCTCGACGACCGCCTCTTTCCGCTCCTCGTCCTGCAACCGTGGCTGCGGCGGGCCGTTGGGCGGCTGGGGCGCAATGTGACGCCGCGTCTGTCGGCACGCGAGCCGGCCATCGGCGGCGGCATGAACCACCAGCGGGTCGGAAACCGGTACGTCACGTACGTCGAGGTCCTCGCAGAGAGCCCGGAGACGCTGTTCGCGCTGCCTACCGCTGGGTGGCGCGAGCCGTGATGCGGACGAGCACCTCGTCGTCCTCGACCCAGCCGTGAACGTCGGCCCATCCGGCGAAGGCGCTGACGAGCGCGTGTCGGACGGCGTGATTCCAGATCAGGACCTCGCCTTCGACCACGTCGAAGTTCCACTGGTGCGGCCCGCTGAAGCGGCGGTGCTCAGCCTCGTTGCGCGTATGCCGGAGCAGCACGGCGCCCTCCGGATGCACCAGAGCCACCATGTTCCGCACGATCAACAGCGGGTCGTAGCTGTGATCCAGGGAGTTGACGGCGTAGGCGATGTCGAAGCTGCCCGTCGTAAAGCGCTCGAGCAGGCGCTCTCCATGTGCCTTGACCGTTCGGACGTACGGCTCGACGCCGAAACGCCGAAGCAGCTGGTCGTAGTCGTCGGCGAGCGGATCGGCTGCCACGAGGTCGATCCGCTTCCCCGGGTACCGGTTGCCCAGCCGCGAGATGGGACCTGCACCCACGTCGATGACTTTCACGTCGGTGGCGGCGAGCTCGTCCAGCCGCTCTGTGACGAGCGGGTCGTCGATCAGCGGCGCCGGCTCCAGCCGTCTGCGGTAGTCCTGCTCCCAGCGAGGACCGCCGCGAAGCTCGAACCAGTCGGACCAGAAAGCGAGCTCGTGTGGGAGGCCCTGGGAACGCCACCAGAGGCGTGTGCCCGGGCGGGTTCGAAGAAGCGCGCGGCGGACGGCCGATTTCAGACGCGAAGGAACCACCCTCGAGATCAGTCCGCGTGGGCGTGCAAGTCCTCGAAGTACTGCCGCTGAACGTCGGCGAAGGCCCCGTCGGCTCGGAGCGAGCCATGGGACAGGTAGAGGGCTCGGTCGCAGAGACGTTCGAGCATCGGGTGGTCATGACCGGCTGCGACGACTACGCCGCCTGCCTCGACCAGCCGTCGGGCGCGCCGCTCGAGGATGGCGCGGAACTCGTGGTCGAATGCCTCGTGCACCTCGTCCAGGAGCAGGATCCTCGGATTCACCTGATCGGCGACGGCGAAGCCGAGCCGGGCCCGCATGCCTTGTGAGAAGCTGGAGACAGGCCGCTCGAAGTACTCGCCGAGCCCGCTGCGTTCCTTGACGTCGTCCAGCCTCGCCCGCGACTCCGAGCGCGAGAGGCCGGCCAGAACACCGAGGTACAGCGCGTTCTGCCGTCCGGTGAGAACGGGCAGAAGCCCGGCGTCGATCGACAGCAGGGACGCGACCTTGCCGTTCACGTGGATCCGACCGGCGTCCGGCTCGTAGATGCCGGCCAGCAGCCGGAGAAGCGTCGTCTTTCCCGAGCCGCTCGGCCCGAGAAGCGCAACGCCTTGCCCGGGCGAAAGGGTGAAATCGAGGCTCCTGAGGCCCCAGGTCTCTGCGTCGAGGCGTCGGATCCGTGCTGCACCGCTCGTCAGGACGCGGTGGTGGCGACCGAAGAGAAAGCGAACGCCGGCGTCGCGCGCCTCGATCACGTGATCACCTTCGCGAACTCGCGCTGCTCGCGCCGGTAGAGAGGCACCGCCACGACGAGGAGCAACGCCGCGAACACGAGCGGGGAGAGAAGCTGCCAGGCCGCCGGGCTCTGGCCGTAGAGGAACACGTCACGGAAAGACTCGAAGAGCCCCGTGAGCGGATTCAGCCGCAGCCAGTCTCGCGCGTCCTCGCTCGCCTCGGCCAGTGGCACGAGGCCGGGTCCGATGAAAAACAGGATTCGGACGACGCTGGTGCCGAACGGGCGAAGCTCGCGGAACCACACCCCGAAGAGGGACGCCGGATAGGCAAGGCCTGCGGCCACAGTCAACGTGACTCCCACGACGACCGGCAGCCAGAGCAGGGCGGGCGTCGGCGACACCCCGTACAGGATCATCATGGTCGCGATGATCGCGAAGCTCGCGACGAAGGACGCCGACTCGGTGAGGACGGAGGAGAGCGGGATCAGGCTCCTTCTGAACGCCATGTTGGCGATGATCGGTCGCCGGACCGCAACGGAGCCCATCCCATTCGTCACTGCGTTCATGACCAGCTGGAAGGGGACGATCGCGCATGCGATCGACAGCCCCGGCGCGTTCCCTGGTCGGTCCAGCACGACCACCATCAGGACGAGATAGACACCGACGAGCGCGAACGGCTCCAGCAACCAGCGGACGAGGAGAAACGGCCCGTGCCCGTAGCGCGTCCGAAAGTCTGAGGCGGTCAGGCTGATGAGGAGGTCGAAGGTCCCGCGCAGGCTCGCCAAAGCTCGCGTGACCGTCCCTCGGGTCCGTGCGGGCGACACTGCCTGTCCGATCGCCGTAGCGACGCTTTCGCGGCGAGACGAGGTCACGAATGCGCGCCCGTCCCGGCCGCAGACCGGCCGCTGACCCCTGAACGGTTCATTCCCTCAGCGTAGGCGAGTCAGGCGACGGTTGTCGTGGAGTCGACCTCGGTGAGTGGTACGGGCATGCATCATCGTTTCGGCAGTGGCCTTCTCCTCACCGCTGAAACGGCTCATCCACGACCCGCATACGATCTCGGGCTGGTCGCGCCCCCTCGCGGCAGGCGTCTATCGGGGGCTGATCGCGGCCCAGCTCGCAGGCGTGCGGGTCCTGGACGCGCTCCCGCCTCAGGGGGGCGAAGGAGCCCCTATGGACGTGACGGCGATGGTGAAGACGTTCGAACGCCCAACCACGGTAAGACGGCTCGCCTCGAGCATCTGGCGCCTGTACCCCTCCATGAAGGTCATCGTCGTCGACGACAGCCGCGACCCGATTCCGCTGGAAGGTGTGGAGACGGTGGTCATGCCGTACGGCAGCGGCCTTTCGGCGGGTCGCAACGCGGGCTTGCGGAATGCCGACTCGAAATACGTCCTCGTTCTTGAGGACGACTTCGTACTGTTTCGTGGCACGCGACTCGGCGCAGCCGTGGCCATAATGGAGCAGTACGCCGAGATCGACATCATGGGTGGGTTGATCATCGACCTTCCGTTCCTCGGCAGACGACTGCCCAAGGAGGGGAAGCTCTATGCATACGAGCGCGCGCCATCCATGCCAGTCGGCAGCACCCTTGGTGGTCTTCGTGTCTGCGAGCGAGTGGCGAACTTCTTCCTGGCGCGGCGCGATCGGCTTGCGCTCGTCCCGTGGGATGAGGAGCTGAAGCTGATGGAGCACACCGATTTCTTCACGCGTGCCTATGGGGTGCTGACGACCGTCTTCAACCCCGAGCTGCGCACGCTCCACGCCAGGACGCCTTTCGATGCGAACTACATGATGAGCCGGCTGAACTTCGCCGCAGAAAGGCGACTCCTCGCGGATCGATATCGCCTCAGCCGCTAGGTATTCCGCCACCCAGTCCAGCCCTCGCGCAGACGTGGCTCTGCCAGCCAGAGCCCCGCAATCGCCTCGAACCCGTGCACCGGCGCCGACGCTCCACCAGCGAGGCGGTCGAGCGCCGATCGCCGCGAGACATGCGAGAGCGAGTGGTGAAGCCAGCACAGTGTTGCGATCGGCCCGACCGCGTCCTCGGGGATGTCGAGCGCGGTGACCGCGCGCCGAGTCCACTCGAACAACAAGGGCGACGACGGAGCTTCGCCGAGGAAGAGCCGGATTGTGTGCCCGGCACGTTCCTCGGCGCCTGATGCACCGTCGATCACGGCGAGAGCGTCTGCGAGAAAGTAGAAGAGATCCCACAGCGGAAGTCCGTGGTCCCGGGCGGATTCCCAGTCGAGGACTGTGAAGCTATCGCCCTCGAAGGCCAGGTTCCAAGACCCGAGATCGTTGTGTTGGAGGACGCCGGGGAGCCTCGGTAGATCGGCGACGAGCCCTGCTGCCGCCGGAGGCCAGGCAAGGACGACCTCATGTTCCAGACGGTCGCGCTCGCGTTCCAGGCGGTCCGGCGAGGATGCCGTTGCGAGGGCGAGCTGGAGCGCCCACGCCGCTACGGCGTCGATCCGCCGGAGCTTGGCGGCTCGGCTGCCGGGGGCCAGGAGGAGCTCGCGGAGCCGGTGGCCGACCGCCGCGGTCTCGACGGATGCGGGAAGTCCCTCGTGCTCGAAGCGCCCGAGCAAGCGGGGAGCCCGGCTTCCCACGACGTCGTCCGCGCGCCGAGCCAGCTCGAGGCCTCGCTCTTCGCGCTCGAAGGGCTCGGGATTCCCGGGCACTCTCGAGAACTTGAGCACCCACGCCGGTGAGGTCTCCCCCCGCGGAAACAGGTGGAACACGTTTCTACTGAGGGCGTCACCCTGGCCGAGCATGAGGACCGCGCGAACCTCGCGCGGAAGGCCGAGGCGGGCTGCCGCCTCGGAAATCATGAACGGCGGCGCAGCTTCCCGGCTCGCAACGAGGACGGTCTGGCGCAGGTGGGGCAATCGCCCGTGGGCCGCGAGTTCCCGGGCGACGAGCTTGCGAAGGCGCTTCCACCTCCGATCGACGACGCTCCAGTGCTCGATCGAGTACCGGGCCGTCAGAGGGTCGTCCAGCGGCACCAGGAGCGCGGCCTCCTCGATTCGCGGCCGCGCGAGGAAGCGCGCAACGTGAAGACCGCTCGGCCGCAGCCCCCGCGGCAGCCGCCCTTCCAGCACAACCATGCGCGGGCCGGCGGCGAAGGCCGCATTCGCGGCCGTGGACGGCGCAACCACCAGGTCGGCCTCCGCCGCGCCGGATCCGTCTGTGACCGCGACTCCGGCTTCCTGGAGGCCTGCCGACCACTCGTGGAGTCCGCCAAGGACAGCGGCTGTCCGCGGGCTGCGGGGGAGGAGGAACCGTGGGTCGATCCGCCGCAGGCTCAGTTCTACGACTCCCGAGCTATCAACGCGGCCGGGCCATCGCTAGGAGCCGGCGGCCGTGCCGCCTCCGGCGAGTGTGCGCAGAAACCTCCGAACCTGAGCTCGGCTCGTCAGGTGGACGACTGTTCGCCCGTCGGAGTACTGGTCGAGGAGCTGAAGGATCACGGGCCGGTGATCCTCGGGGAAGGTCCAGACCCAGCGGAAGAGCTGGACGTTGAACATCGGCCGGCTCTCGCGCGCCGTTCCGGGCGCCGGTCGCACTCCGTGCAGAACCCTGCGGCGAAAGAGCGACACGAAGGACACCCTCCGAGGCAGGTCGAGGTAGATGAGCGTGTCGGCGGCTTCGAACCGCAGCGGCATCGACTTCGTGAACCCTCCGTCGATGATCCAGGCGTCTCCTCCGACGAGCTTTCGCAGGAGGGCGTCCCACTCCTCGTCCGGGGTCGGCACCCAGCCCGGCCGCCAGTACAGCTCGTCGAGATGATGGGCGGGGATGCCGAGCAGTCCCTCGAGCCGTCGCGCGAGGGTCGACTTGCCTACTCCCGCAGGCCCGACGATCGCGATCCGGCGCATGGGCGACACGTGGGGTCAGGATAGGAGGCCGGAGCCACGGCCTCACGCGGTGATCTCGTCGTAGAGGTCCTCGAACCTGCGAGCCATGGCAGCCGCCGTGTATCGCCCGAGGACGAGGCCCCGACCGCGCACTCCCAGTGTTCGTCGCGACTCGGCGTCGGCAGCAAGCCGCCCGACCGCCGTCGACAGGGCAGCGGGGTCGTCGGGCGGAACCAGCAGTCCGGTCTCGCCGTCGATTACGGCTTCCCGCACGCTGCCCACGTCGCTTGCCACGACCGGGAGCTCGGCGAGCATCGCCTCGAGCACGGTCAGCGGAAAGCCCTCGTAGCGCGAGGGCAGCACGAACACGTCGAAGGACGACAAATGGTCGCGCGCGGTCGCCGACCAGCCCACCCAGCTGACGCGGTCGGCGACGCCAAGCTCGCCGGCGAGCCGCTGGAGGGAAAGGCGCTCGGTACCTTCGCCGACGACGACCACGTGTGCCTCTGCGACATCGGGGAGCGCGCGGATCAGGACGTCGAAGCCCTTTTGCCGCTCGACGCGGCCGACCGCGCCGACCGTGATCGGATTGCTGGCGGAGGGCGATGAGTCGCGATTCGGCGCGCCAAGGTCGGGGACGCCGTTGTGGATCGTCCTCACCGATCCCGCGGGCAGCCCGACGATGCGCTCGATGTCGCGCGCCGACCGCTCGCCCACGGCCACATGCGCATCGAGTCGACGGGCGGTCAGCCGCTTCAGCCGTCGCTGCTGCTCGGACGGAGGCTGAGTCGGCAGCTGTTCGACGGCCACGACGCGAACCCGCGGTGCGGCTACGGCGAGGAAGACCGCCAGCTGGCACACCCAAGGGCTGATCAGGTTCGCGTGGAAGACCTGCGGCCTGAACCCCGCGAGCATGCGGAGGTGCGCGAAGATCGCCTTCAAGTCGTAGCGGCTGCTGATGAACGGGAGGATGACCGGCCGTGCACCAGGACGGCCGGCAGCGATTTCCTCCACGACGAGCGGGTCAACGCCCACCACCGCGGCATTGATCCGCGGGTCAACGGCAGCGACGAGGTGGGCGAGGCTCCGTTCCGCGCCGCCGACCTCGGACGAGTCTGTGTAGAACGCGACGCGCAGCCGGTCGTTCACAGGGGCGGCGTGCCGCGGGGGCCGCCGTCGACGGCCGAGCCGGACGCCGGCCGCGGCACGCGAATACCTCCGGCCCCCGTCCAGAAGCGGCCGGCCCGGCTGCGGGAAACACGGCCGCTGATGCCCGGGGCCAGTACGGCCGCAGCGGCCTCGAGTCGTTCCCGCGTCGAGAATCCCCGGGCCGTTGCGACGCGAAGAGCCTGCCAGCGGCTACCGCGAGTGCCGGTTGCAAGCGCTCGGCGCAGCTCACTCAGCTCCAGCTCTCGCCGGTACTCGGCGATCGCCCCTTCGAGCACAGGTCGGTCATCCGGGCGCAGTGCTGGGTTCGCACACGCTTTCTCCAGCGTCATGATCTTGCCCCTGACGAGATCGTCGCGCCGCGTCGAGAGGCTGCTCTCCCGCAAGCGATAGAGGGCCAGCGGCTCCTCGACCACACCCGCCCGCGACCCCTCGAAGATCAGGCGCAGCCATCGATCCCAGTCGGTCGTCCAGAGAATCGCCTCGTCGAACCCTCCGTCGGACAGGAGGCGCTCACGACGTACGGCGGCATGGCCGAAGATGAAGTTCCGCCGAAGGACCTCCCGACGCTGGTCGTCGACGGCGAACGTCCACTTGCCGTCGTAGCACCGCCTGATTACGCGACCCTCCACGGTCAGGTAGGCATCCGTTGTGAGGATGTCCAGGTCCGGCCGCGCGGCCGCAAGCTTCCCGAGCGCCTCGAGCCGCGTCGGGAAGAACACGTCGTCGGCGTCGAGAATCACGACGAAATCGCCCGACGCGGCCGCGGCAGCGGCGTTCTTCGCCGACCCTTCGCCGCCTCGCTCCTTCCTCAGCACCCGGATGCGATCGCGGTATGGCTCCAGGGCCGTGTCGAGGTCGTCGGTGGAACCGTCGTCGCAAACGATCACCTCGAGTGGAGCGACGGTCTGCTCGAGCGCGGAGTCGAGCGCCTCGCCGATCACGTCGGCCGCGTTGTGCGCGGCGACGATGACGGAAAACGTCGGTGGGAGGCCCGGCTCGACCGGTCGCTCGGGCGGTGGAGCAAGGAACCGATTCCTCTCGACGCCCAAGTGCTCGGAATCCCGGCCCGTCAACGACGCCGTGCTCGCGCGCGCGTCAGAGTCAACCGGAGAGTGGGGGGCCCCCAAATGACTACTCGACCCAGAAACTCAGACATCTTCGTATCCTAGAACGCCCCTTGGAGCCCAGCCCACAAGCAGGGAAGGCGGTCGCCCGCGCCTTCGCCGTCAAGCCGGCAAGCCGGCTCGGCCAACTGTTCCACGAACGCCGCGGTCGCGCTGACGCGGCCGCGGCGTTTGCGTCGATCGTCGCGGAGGTCGACGGCCCAAGCGAGCTGGTCAGTGAGCTCGCGGACGGCCTCCCCGCGGGGCCCGCCCTCGCGGAGGCCGTCGTGGCGCGGTCGCGGCTTCGTGCGATCTCCGTGGAGTGGGGCGAGCCCGTCGTCGTTTCGGATCTCGAGGACCTCCTCGAGATCTGCCGAGCACGCGGCAGCTCCTCCGTGGAGGTGATGCGTGCCGATCCGTCGCTCGTCCCGCACCTCCAGATCGGTAGCTGGTTCGAGGCGAGCTGGCAGTTCCGCCTCGCCCGGCGCGCGACCTGCCGGCTCGAACGCTTGCTCGCACGAGCGGCTACCGCGGACGCCCGAGCCCTCGAGCTTGCGATCCAGGCGGCGTTCTGGGCCGGGGTCCGGAATGCAGCGACCGACCGGGAGTTAGCCCGGCTCACCCGGAGCTCCTACGTCGCCCTCTACTACCACCGGATCGCAACCGACTCCGAGGACGAGCGGCTCCATGTTCCGCCCGAGGTCTTCCGCAGGCAGATTCGGCTGCTCCGGCTGCTGCGTTTCCGGCCCCTCTCACCCGGCGAGCAGCTCGCGTTTCACGCCGCCCAGGACGCCGTTCTCCCGCGGAGGAGCTATGTTCTCACCGCGGACGATGCGTTCGCTGACGCTGCGCATGCGTTCGCGGCCGTGGCCGATTACCGGCCGCAGTTGTTCGTCCCGACCGGGCTCGTCGGGCGCGAGGTGCCGTGGGAGCCCTCCGCCCGTGTCGCGGGCTGGGAGGAACTCGAGCAGACAGTCGCTCGAGGGGTCGCGATCGGCTCGCACTCCAGGACTCACCGCGTCCTCCCGAGCTTGTCGAGCGCGAATCTCGTCGAGGAGCTTGCCGGGTCCCTCAGTGATCTCGACGAGCACTTGAGTGAGCGCCAACCGATCCTCGCTTACCCTCACGGCCGCCACGACGCCGCGACACGCGAGGCGGCGGCCGCAGCCGGGTATCAGGCCGCATACGGGACGACGCCCGGCCGGAACGGCGCCGGCTCCGATCCCCTTCAACTGCGGAGGATCGGGGTGAAGGCGTGGGACGGCAGTCTGTCGTTTCTCTGGAAGGTCGTAACCGGAGCGCACCTGCCGGCGCGTTGGGAGCGGCGGCGACTCGAGCGGTATCGGCGCGCTAGCCGCCGCCCTGGCGCTCCCGCTCCCGTGCGCGACTGAAAGCGAGCCGGTAGACGCGTTCGTACTGCGCGACCGTCTGTTCCCAATCGAGCGTCGCCTCGGCCCAACCTCGGGCGCGCGCGCCCAAGTTTGCGCGAGCCGATGGGTCTTCCAAGAGCCGAACGGCTGCATCGGCGAACTCCGTGTCCGTCTCGGCAAGGATGACGTGCTCGCCGTCCCTCGCGTCGACTCCCTCCGCGGCAAGCGGCGAGGCGACCACCGCCTTACCGAACGCGAGCGCTTCGAGCACTTTGATGCGCGTACCGCCGCCCAGCCGTAACGGCGCGACGACGACCGCGGCGCCGTCCAGGTACGGCGTTACGTCGTCAACCCGCCCGGTGACGATGACCGCGTCGCCGGCGAGACGCCGGACCTCGTCAGGCGGCTTGTCGCCGACCAGGTAGAGGACGGCGTCCGAGCATCGCTCACGGACCAGCGGGAAGATGTTGGCCGCGAGACGCCGGGCCGCATCGGCGTTGGGCGGGTGGCCGAAACCACCGACGAAGACGACGCCCGAATCCGAGCCCACGGGATTCAGCGGCTGCTCGGGCAGCTCCACCCGCAGCGGGATTCTCTCGATGGGCGTGTCCGCCGGAGCCGCTGCCGCGAGCACCCGCCCGTCGCGGTCGGTGTGACAGACCACGGTGTCCACCGCCGCGAGCGAGGCCTTCTCGAAGCGAGTCCATGCCCTCCAGTCGAGATAGCGGACGATGCGCTCGATTCCACTCGCTGCTCGGTGGACATCGTGCGCCGCTTCGGCTGCTGCTTCCACCGCAACGAGAACGCGGGCAGCCGTCGAGCCGTCCACTGCGTCGAGGTACCACGCCATCCGTTCGAGCTCGAGGTGCACGAGGTCGGGTCGAAACTCGCCGGCGAGCGAGCGAACTCGACGGGAGAATCCCCGATCTGCGGTGTCCGCCACCTGCATCGGCCGTCCCGTCGCGACCGACCAGAGCAGCCGAGCCCTGCGCGACGCCGACGGCCTCGCCGGAAGGCGTACCTCTTCGAGAACCGCGCACCGCTCCGCGAGGGCGGCGTCCGCCGGCCCCTCGTCGGGCGCCCGCAGGTAAAGCACCGCGACGTCGTGCCGCGCCGCCAGCCGCGAGACGACGGCCGCGGTCGCGCGCCCTCCGTGACGCGCATCTACCCGGGGGGCGAAGGGGAGCAGGAAGAGCACCCGAAACCGCATCGCATGCGCGTCGTCACGCGCCGTCCGGGCCATGTTCGTCTGCGCCGAGCCTTCCGTCCTAGCCGGCAGAAGTGGGCGCGGATCTCGCGCCCTCGTCGGGGTCGTACGCGGTCGGATCGTACGGCGCGATCGGCGGCTCGAACCACCCGAGGCGCCGGTTCAGCTTCGCGAAGCCGGGGAGGGCGAGTAAGACCCTTTTGACGGTGTTCTTCCGTGCGGTGAGCTTCCTTTCATGTATGTGGTAGGCAAGCTTGGGTTGAGGAGGGTTCGAGGCATTCGTTCCGCCCTCATGGCGAACCTCCAGGTCGGCCAGGAAGGCGGAGTCGTAGCCGAGCTTGCGGAGCGCGCGCTGGTAAGGGATATCGGGTCGCCAGTACGGGTAGCGCCGGTGCTCCTTGAACCCGCCGACCTGCCGGTACAGGTCGCGTGAGGTCATTGTGCATGCGCCCCCCACGGAGCCACGAAGAATCCGAACGCCATTGATTTTCTCCTCGCGGTACGCTCCAATCTCCTCCCGCATGTAGCGGAGATAGCGGCTTGCCGCATCGTTCGCGTCGTACGCGATGCCCGCGCAGAGGAAGCCGATGCTCGGCATGCGGCGGTACGCCTCCAGGAGCGCCGCGTCCCATCGCTCCGGTGCCTCGACAACGTCGTCGTCCAGCTCGACCATGTACGGTGCAGTCGTCCGCTCGAGCGCCCGCGGCAGGGCGTTCATCGCGATGTTCTCGTCGTGGAAGACAATGTCCAGCCGGGGGTCGTCGAGCGAGCTGAGATAGTCGCGGGTGCCGTCGGGTGAGGCGTTGTCCCAGATCACGATCTCTGTCGTGAGCTCCGACGTCCGCATGATCACGTTTTCCACGCAGCGCGCGAGGAGGTCGACGCGGTTGTGCGTGAGGCAGACGATTGCGATCACGGCGCGATGTCCCTAGCGGCCCTTTTGGAGCAGGTAAACGTCCTGGGTCTGGTAGCCGTCGTCGGCAGGAAGGTAGTCGAGGGTTCGGAACCCCTCGGCCAAGCGCTCGCGAACGTAGCTCTCAGGGTGGTACGCGGCGCAGAGGTTGCGGCCGACGTAGCGCGCGGCTTGCACGACGAGCTCACCCTGGCGGAACCGTTCTCGCTCCGCGTCATCTAGCGGTCCCAACCGCGATGCCCCCTTCGTCGTGATGACCAGCAAGCCGCCGGGGGCGAGCACGCGCTTGAGGTCGGCCATCCACGCGTGCTGCAGCGGCTCGGTGAGATGCGTGAACACCGAGATCGCATACGCGAAGTCGAATCCGGCGGACGCATAGGGCAGGGGCGGCTGCAGCTCGTTGACGCGAAACTCCGCAAAGGGAAGTGACCGCCGGCACCACTCGACGAGCGTCGGGTTGTAGTCGCAGCCGTGCACTCGAGTCCCAGGAAGATCCCGCCAGTTCCGGACGACCCGGCCGCATCCGCATCCGAAGTCGAGAATTGCGCCTAGACGTTCGACGTCGAAGCCGTTCTTCCCGAGGACCTCTCGGAGCAGCTGCGCGTGGATCCGGCCACTTTCGTAGTACTCCTGGACGTCGAAGTGGCCGGCCACCGCGTAGACGAGGGCCGGCGGGGGAAGCGGGAGGCCGTCCGGCGCGCCGGCTGCGTGCATACGAGTGTTCCGTGCGCGCGTCGTACGGTCGGTGAGGTAGCCGATTCGGGCCCGCCGATCGTACGCGTAGGCGACGAGGCCGAGGGCGTCGAGCGTCCGTGTGATCGTCGCCCGACCCCGCTCTGAGGGGCTCGCCTTCCTGGGCTTTGTTCGACCCGCCATACGCTCAGCGTAGTCCGGGTGCTTCGTGTAGAGAACAGCCGTGCCCTCCGGCGCCGTGAACCTCTCTACAGTCGTCGTCTCCTACAACGCTGAGGCGCTCCTCGAGCAGTGCCTGACGAATGTCCTCCGCAGTTCGGGCGAGGTCATCGTCGTCGACAACGCCTCGACCGACGACAGCCGCCGGATCGTCCGGGACCTGTTTCCGTCCGTTCGACTGATCGAGCTGCCCGAGAATCGCGGCTTCGGGTCTGCGGCGAACGAGGGGATCCGGTCTGCTTCCGGTCGTTACGCCCTGCTGCTCAACCCGGATGCGTGGCCGCTCCCCGGTGCTGTCGGCGCGCTCGTCCACTGCGGGGAGGCGGGCGAGAGAACCGGAGTCGTCGGCCCAGCGCTCATCGACCGGGACGGCAGGCCCCAACCGACGCGGCTCAGCTATCCGACGGCCTGGTCGACGGGAGCTCCGGCGGTGACATCGCAGCCGCGGACGCTTCATCGAGCTCTCATGGCCGCGGCGGCGTTGGGCGGTCGCCTGGGTCGACGGCGTGGCGGAACCGCAACACCGTTCTCGCCCGGAGCCGCCTTGCTCATTCGCCGTGACGCATACGACGATGTCGGCGGTTTCGATCCGGGCTTCTTCATGTTCTATGAGGAGCTGGATCTGGCTTGGCGGATGCGCGGCGCCGGCTGGGAGACACGCTTCTGCCCGTCTGCGACGTTCGTCCACGTGGGAGGCGCCTCGACGCGTCCTATCTGGACGCGTATGTACCGGGAGCAGCTCCGTAGCCACCTGCGATTTCTGGCAAAACACGAAGGTGCCGAACGAGCGCAGCTGGCGCGAAGGGTTCTGGTCGTTGCGGTGGCTGCTCGCGCGGCCGTCGCTCGTCGTGAACGTCGGACCGCGTATCGATCCGCCTCGCGGTGGCTCCGGTCGCCGGAGGCTTCCGCGGTCATCGGCGCCCGCGTCGATTCGCGGCCTCCTCCTGAATGAATCCGACCGCCGTCGCCAGCTGAGCGAGGACGACGAGCGCTCCCACGACCGGACCTGCGCCGAACCCGCGCCCAAGCAAGCCGGCGTAGAACCGCGGCCGCTGCAGCCCGCCCGCTTCCGGCTGTTCCCGATGGAAGCGTCGAGAGCCGCGACCGTAGCGAACGTGCTGCCGCCAGAAGCGCCGGGCGTCAAGCTCTTGGTGATGGACGACGACGGCAGACGGCTCGACGACCAGCACACCTCCCGTCGCCTCGAGCCTGGCGCACCAATCACGGTCTTCGCCCGCCGCGTCCGGATAGCGCTCGTCGAAGGGGAGTCGCGCCATAACCTCGGCGCGGCACCCGAGATTGTTCGATGCCGCGAAGGCGGTTCTGTCCTCGGAGTGACGCATCTGCTCGAAGAGGTAGTCGGCGATCAGCTGGGACGCCGCCGGATAAGGGCTACCGCCGCCGTCGACCGTCGCACCGGCGACCGCGTCCGCTCCGCCGTCGAGCGCCGCGACGAGCTGCGCCGCCCATGCCGGCGCGGGAGCGCAGTCGTCGTCCGTGAAGAGCAAGAAGGGCGCCTGGGCGGCGCGCGCACCGGCGTTTCGGGCCGCCGCGGGGCCACGGTCGTCGTCGAGGCGGGCGAGCCGTGCGCGTGGAGACTCGTCGACGATGGCGGCCACCTGCTCGGCGAACTCGGAGGCGTCGTCGACGACAACGATTTCGAAGCGGCCGTCGAGCTCCTGACGCTCCAGTGCGGCCAAGCAGCGCCGGAGCGGCTCGGGGCGATCGTGGGTCGGCACGACGATCGACGCGGCAAGGCGCTGCGTGGAGGTCACCGCTGTTCCCACCGGTAGGGGCGCTCGAACAGCGTCGGAACGTGCTGCGCGAGGATCGCTACGTATTCCGCGAACCGGTTTCGGCGGGCCGAAGGCGCCGCCGAGGATTGCGATCGGGCGTGGCGTGCGACGCCACGCCGTATCCATTCGGTGGTCAGGAGCAGCGAGAAGAACCGTTCGTCGATCTGGAGTCGCGTCGAATAGGTGCGCAGCGCAGCCTGCGCAGCATCGACGGCGCGCCCGTGCGCGGGGGGCGAAAGGAACAACGAGGCGAACGATCGGCTCTCGTCCCTTGTGGCGCGTTGCGAACGGAAAAACCACCGCTGCACGTAGTGGAGTAGATCTGAAGTAGGCAGGCCCGGAGCGATCGTCTCCCAGTCGACGACGCCGACGGCATCGAGCTCGCAGTACAGGTTCAGCTCCGAAAAGTCGTTGTGACACCAAACAAACGGAAGCCGAACGCCCGTCAGCTCATGCGCTCGCGCGGTCGCCGCCGAGAAGAGGCGGGCCTCGCCGGGCGCGGGGGTGAACGCGCGCTGGAACGCGTCAATGGGTTCCTCGACCCAGCGACCTACATCCTCGTCGTTCCACGGGCCGCGGTCGATCTGCGCATTGGCGTTGAAGGATGTGAGCCACCCGGCGACCGCCTCGAGCTCCTGGATCCGCGATGAAAGCCGCTCTCTCCGATGGCGTCGTGCGAAGACCCAGTGGCCACGAGCGCATTCTTCGACGTTTCCGACGAGGCCGGACCACTCCACCGTGCCGAGCGGTTTCGGGACCGCGTCCCGTAGTGAGGCATCGAGAAGCTCCCGGACGAGCTCTTGTCCCTTCCGCTCGCGCTCGAGATGCTCTTCGCGCCCCTGAAGACGCCAGAGTTTCACGGCGGCGAGCGGGCGGCGTGCGCCTGGCGCGAACGGGAAGAGGATGACGCGACTCCATTCTCCCCCGCTCATCAGGACGAGAGGGCGCGCGTCGGGGTGGCCAACGGCCGGCGGAAGTGCCGGCGAGGACAGCACGGACGGCGTGGGTTTTTCGTCGCCCGCGACTCCGACGACGGACACGTGGGGTAGGAAGGGGGCAAGCCGGCCACGAAGGAGGCTTGCGGCAGCTCGTACGGGCTTTGTGAGCAGCCGGGCCCGCGCCGTGGTCACGACGAAGAGGGTCTCGAAATACCAGTCGACGGCGCCGGGACTCTGGAGAGGGAGGTAGACGTGAGCGTGCTTGAACCCGGGGTGAGCCCAATACAAGGTCGGCATCCGAACGCCGCGGTCCATAAGCTGCCGCGCCGTGCGAGCGAGACCGTTCCTGCCGAGCCGACGATCCAGCTCGAGATAGAGGACCCCGCCGTCTGCCAACGTCGCCAGCGCGCGACCGACGTCGGGCGTGCCGCCCAAGCACGCGACGGCATTCGCCTGGCCGCGACCGTCCAGATTGCGGTCCACCTCATCGGCGATTCCGGAGTCCTCTACCAACCCGGCGACGGCGTCGGAGGCGCCGGCAAGCACGAGGCGGGAGAACCGACCCTCCGCGGGTGTCGGAAGCAGGAACCGCCAGTCGAGTGCCTTGATCCCAGCCGGCTGCGCGCCGGTGGTCATCGTCGGGAAACCGCCCTGCCCCCTACTACGATTCGATAGTGGTGAGCGTTACGGCGATCGTGCCGGCTACAAATGATCCCGCGAGTCTGGACCGTTGCCTCGCCGCGGTCCGGAACGCCGAATCCCCGCCGGAAGAGTTGGTCGTCGTGGGACCGCCGCTGATGCCGACCGCGGCGCACGCGCGGAACCGCGGCGCCGAGCAAGCGAGCGGAGAGATCCTTGTCTTCATCGACTCTGACGTCGAGGTGCATCCGGACGTTTTTCACCGTTTCCGTGCCGCGTTCGACGCCGACCAATCCCTCACCGCAGTCTTCGGATCGTACGACGACTCGCCAGACGGCGACAGTACTGTCTCCGCCTTCCGGAACCTCCTCCATCATCACGTCCACCAGACGTCGGCCGGATTCGTAAAGACGTTCTGGACCGGTCTCGGTGCCGTTCGCCGGGAAGCGTTCGCGGCCGCAAACGGCTTCAACACCGACCTTGAGTGGCTGGAGGACATGGACTTCGGCTCTCGGGTTGCGCGCGGTGGTGGTCGGATCCGCCTCGACCCCGACATCCAGGGCAAGCACCTCAAGACCATGACGCTCGGTCAGATGGTGAAGACGGACTTCGCGCATCGCGCGATTCCTTGGGTTCGACTCCTGCTCGCGGGGCGCGCCCCGACGGACCAACTGAACCTCGGCTGGCGTCACCGAGCGAGCGCCGCCACTTGCATCGCCGCCTTGACGGCGCTGCTGGCCCGTCGCCCGCTCCTCGCGCTCGGCGCAGGCGTCACGTTCGTCGCGTTGAACCGACCGTTCTACTCTCTCCTGCTCCGGCGCCGTGGCGCGGCTCAGGCGGCAGTCGGTGTCGGTCTCCACGCCGTGCATCACGTGACTGCTGTGGCAGCGGTACCCGTCGGGATCGGCGCACACTTCTGGGCGTGGCGGAACGGCGTCCCCAACCGGGGTCACCGCAAAGCCGGCGACACGTCAGCCGACGGCTTGGGCTTCCCCATCCCGGAGGAGACCGAGGTCGACATCGAGTAGCGCGTCGACGACGGCACCTTCCTCGTGGTGCTCGGCCTCGGTGTTCACCGACCAGACGTCGTACGAGCTGCCGTCGACGTGGTTGAGGGTTGCGAGGATCGCCGTCCACATGGAGTGGTCCTGGTTGTTGTACCGGTGGAGGCCGTTGCGCCCGAACGTCTGCAGATTCCGAAACCCGCGGAGGTACCGGCGAAGCACGCCGACGGCCTCCGCGTAGTCGCGGTCGTACATCGGATAGGCCTTCGGCACCCGAACCTTGACGCCTTCGAAGACGCGGTTCGGGTCGATGAGGCCGATCCGGCCCAGTTCGTCCGTGGCGAGCTGGACGCTCTCCTCATCGGAAAGAGTCCAGAGCTCGTCGCCCTGGAAACAGAAGTATTCGACCCCCAGACAGGTGGTCCCGGGGCGGACCATATGCTCGCTCCACGCGCCGTAGTTCTGGACGCGGCCGGCGCGGGTGTTCGGATCGTGAAGATAGATCCAGTTGTCCGGGAAGGGCTCGTCCTCGGTGGTCATAAGCGCAACGAGGCAGAAATCCCGGTAGCGCAACCGCCGCGCGGCCGCCAGCACGTCCTCCGGCGGGGACGGCTGAAGGCTCAGCACGAGCTCGCTGAGCGGCATGCTCGAGAGAACGCCGTCTACTTGCTCCTCGACCTCGCCGCCGTCCGAGCGGGCGACGACACGGTCCACGACCTTGCCGTCGTGGATGACGGCGACGCACCGGTGGTTGAGGCGGACGGGGATGCCGGCGCCCTCGACCTCTGCCTGGAACCGCTCCCACATCTGACCGGGGCCGAGGCGCGGATACCGGAACTCCTCGATGAGGGTCGTGACGTCGCGTCGGCCCAGCCCGAGCATGGAGGCGACCGCCCTGCCGAGCGAGAAGTTCTTAATGCGCTGCGCTGCCCACTCGGCGCGAATCTCCGTTCCGGGGATGCCCCAGACCTTCTCGGTGTACGAGCGAAAGAACGCGTCGTAGAGGCGTTTTCCGAACCGGGCGGTCACCCAATCCTCGAAGGTGTCCGGCTCGGGGCCGCGACGCCCTTTGGACGCGGCGAGGTAGGAGAACACGCACAAGGTCGACTCGACCAGCCCCAACCGACGAGGGACTTCTTTCGCCTTCAAGGGGTAGGAAAAGAAATCACCGTCGTAGTAGATGCGCGAGAGGCGTGGCCGAGTGAGGAACTCGGCGCCCATCACCTCTTCCCAGAGGCGCTCGATCGGCTTCAGCTTCGTAAAGAACCGATGGCCGCCCAGGTCGAACCGGTAACCGCTGAACTCGACCGTCTTCGCCAAGCCCCCAACGGCCCCGTCGGCTTCGAGGACGAACGCCGGCGACCCACGCAGAGCGAGGACGTAGGCGGCGGTCAGGCCAGCAGGGCCGGCTCCCAGTACAGCAGTTCGGTTCAGATAAATCCCCCTTGTCGGCAACGGCGCGAACGCCGTCGCCTCACCCAACTTTAGTGCAATCTCGCGAATTCGCCATGCAGCCGCGCACGTTCGCGTGACTCGTTCGCGCTGCCCGAACTGTCCTCGGCGTGCGCCAAAGAGCGTCGCAGTGCCCGTGCCGAGAGTGCGGCCGCGAGTGCAAGCATGGCGGACAGCGGTACGGCGATGAGCAGACCAGCCCAGCCGAGCTCGCGCAGCAGGCCGATCTGCCAGAAGCTCAGATAGCGGCGGTAGTCGTTGCGGCCGCGATCACCGACGTGCTCGACGGAGTAGTCGGAAGCCGGGACGACGAGCTCGTACTGCCGGCCAACGGTCGGGCTGGTGCTCCGTGGAACGTCGATCCATTGGGCGGTCGACGAAACAACCACAGCGGGAGCCGAAACCGCAAGGCCGAGAGCGAGAACGGCTGCGAGCAGCCACGCGCTACTCCTGCCCTGCTCGAGCCACACCGCTAGAGCAGCGAGGGCAGGGACGACAGCTGGGATCAGGAGCCTCGGGCCCCAACAGAAGCCGCCGTCTGGAAAAGCCCACGCAGCAACCAGAAGCGAGCCGGCGAGAAGATTGCCGGCGAGCAGAACTACGGCGGCGCGCCGGCCGCGCCGCCAAAGCGCGATCAGCGCGAGCGGGACCAGGACTACGACCGGGGCGAAGAGGAAAATGCTCTTCTTCGAGTCGACGAGCAGCGTCTCGAGACCCTCGAGCACCGGCGTCGAGAACGTCTCCGAGGGCGGGCTGGCGGCACCCGACGCGTTTTCCTCCCCGGGCTCTGAGAGATCGAAGCCGGTATAACCCGTGGCCGTCGGGCTTCCGAACTTGACGACGTTCAACGCCAGCGTCACGCCCGCGGACACAGCGAGCGGCGGCACGGCGTAACGGAGCGTCGACCAACCTCGCTGCTTGATTAGGACGGCGAGGAGAATCGGAGCGAGCACCGCAACAGGCGGTCGGATGAGCACGGCCGCGGCGAGGGCCGTAGCCGACCAGCCGGGCCGCCCGGCAAGAGCGCGTTCGATCGCGATTACCAGGAAGAGCGCTGCGACCGGCTCACCGAAGAACTCCTTTGTGTATGGAAGAACGAACGTCCCCAGAGTGACGCCGAGCGCGACAAGGACCGCCGATCGCGGCGTAGCACCCAGTCGCCGCGCCAGCTGGTAGAGCGCGACGACCAGCAACCCCGAGGCGATCGGCATCACTGAGGCGACTGCTGCCTGCTCGATGAGATCGCCGTGACCGAAGATGTGGGCAACGGGCAGGGCGAGCAGGTACGGCACAAGCGAAATCAGCGAGAGGCCGATGCCGTACTTGCTGTAGTGCTCGCCGTCCGGTCCTTGCGGGCCGTACCCCCTCGGGACGGAGAGGTCCGCGTCATGGACTAGCGACCGAGTGGTCTCGTAGACGCTTAGTCCATCACCGAAGATCGCGCCTTGCTGGATCAACAGCAGTGTCGACGTGCTCACGGC
>Ga0081538_10001311_pt1 | contig 25698 bp, 29 predicted proteins | sample TabmetS5T2R1_FD_71022 | JGI IMG/M metagenome (GOLD analysis project Ga0081538, IMG submission 71022) | Tabebuia heterophylla rhizosphere microbial communities from the University of Puerto Rico - S5T2R1 | ecosystem: Host-associated > Plants > Roots > Rhizosphere ... | reverse complement strand
CGGGCTGGGATTGCTGGCGGCGCTCTATCGCAACACCTGGTTCGACCGGGGGATCAACTCCATCACCTTGATCTCCATTTCGTTCCCGGAGTTTTTCATCGCCTATATCGCGATCGTGCTGCTGGCGTCGCCGCTGGTGTTCAAGATCTTCCCGCCGATCTCCACCATTCAGGAATCCACCAGCTTCGGCGAGCACATATATCGAGCCGCCTTGCCGGCGATCACCATGACGCTCGTCATCGTCGCGCACATGATGCGCATGACACGTGCCGCGATCATCAATGTGCTGGCCAGTCCCTATGTGGAGATGGCGCGCCTGAAAGGCGCCAAGCCCTGGCAGATCATCGTGCGCCATGCCTTGCCGAACGCCTGGGCTCCGATCGTGACGGTGATCGCGCTCAACCTCGCCTATCTCATCGTCGGCGTGGTGGTGGTCGAATACGTCTTCACCTACCCGGGCATGGGGAAGATGATGGTGGACGCCGTGACATCGCGCGATGTGCCGGTGGTACAGGCTTGCGCGCTGGTATTCGCCGCCACCTACATCATCCTCAACCTGATCGCCGACGTCCTCGGCATCGTCACCAACCCGCGCCTGCTGCATCCCAAATGACCGTGACGCACGACACCGGATCCGCCACCGCCAAGGCCGCGCCCAGCATCAGCCAGCGCCGCCGGCGCTCGGTAGCGGGCAATGCCTGGCGCGGCTTCGTCAAGGCTCCCTTCAGCGCCAAGTTTGGCATGGTGATCATCGCCGTCTACGTGCTGGCGGCCATCTTCGCGCCTATGCTCGCGCCGTACGGCGAGGCGGAGGTCGTAGGCGCCGGCTACCAGCCCTGGAGCTGGCAGCATCTGATGGGCACGGATCAACTCGGCCGCGACCTGTTCTCGCGCCTGATCTATGGCGCACGCAACACGGTCGGCGTGGCGCTGCTCACCACCATTCTTTCCTTCGCATTGGGTGGCGGCCTCGGCCTGCTGGCGGCCATCGCCAAGGGCTGGATCGATCAAGTCCTGAGCCGCATCGTCGATGCGCTGATGGCAATCCCGGTGCTGATCTTCGCATTGTTGCTGCTGTCCATCTTCGGCACCTCGCTGGTCAACATGGTGCTGGTGCTGGCGGTGCTGGATTCGACCCGCGTGTTCCGCTTGACCCGCGCGGTGTCGCAGAATGTCGTGGTCATGGACTATGTTGAGGCGGCGCGGCTTCGCGGCGAGAAGCTGCCCTGGATCATGCGGCGCGAGATCCTGCCCAACATCATGGCGCCGCTGGTGGCGGAGTTCGGCCTGCGCTTCTGCTTTGTGTTCCTCACCATCAGCGCCCTCTCCTTCCTCGGCCTCGGCCTGCAGCCGCCGACCGCGGACTGGGGCTCCATGGTCTATGAGAACAAAATGCTGATCACCGTCGGCCGCCTGACGCCGTTGCTCCCCGCCGGCGCGATCGCGCTGCTGACGGTCGGCGTCAATTTCGTGGTCGACTGGTTCCTGCACAAGACGAGCGGGCTGAAGGAATGAACGACAACGCCAAGCCATCAGGCACGCGCACCAAGGGCGATGTCCTTCTCGAGGTCCGCAATCTCCAGATCGAGGGCGAGAGCGACGAAGTCTGGCGCCCGATCGTCAAGGGCGTCGACCTCACCTTGAAGCGCGGCGAAGTGCTTGGGCTGATCGGCGAGTCCGGTGCCGGCAAGTCCACCATGGGCCTGGCCGCCATGGGCTATGCACGGGCAGGCTGCCGCATCTCCGGCGGCAGCGTGGTGTTCGACGGCATCGACTTGCTGTCCGCGAGCGAGGAAACCAGGCGCAAGATGCGCGGCACCCGCATCGCCTACGTGGCGCAGAGCGCCGCCGCCTCCTTCAACCCAGCGCACAAGCTGATGGACCAGACGCTCGAGACCGAGCTGCGCGAGGGCAAGCGCGGCCGGGCCGAGGCCGAGAAGGACGCGATCGAGCTCTACCGCCGCCTGCGCCTGCCGAACCCGGAGGAGATCGGCTTCCGCTATCCGCACCAGGTTTCCGGCGGACAGCTGCAAAGGGCCATGACAGCGATGGCCATGACTTGCAGGCCCGACCTCATCATCTTCGACGAGCCGACCACCGCGCTCGACGTCACCACCCAGGTCGAGGTGCTGGCGGCGATCCGCGACATCGTCGACCAGTTCCACACCGCCGCCATCTACATCACCCACGACCTGGCGGTGGTGGCGCAGATGGCCGACCGCATCAAGGTGCTGCGCTACGGCAAGTCGGTCGAGGAAGCGCCGACCCGCGAGATGCTGACCAACCCGCGCGAGGACTACACCAAGTCGCTGTGGTCGGTGCGCAAGCTCGGCAAGCAGGAGCAGCCGGGCGGCGAGCCGGTCCTCCAAGTGAAGAACGTGACGGCCGCCTACGGCAACGCGGTGCGGGTGCTGAGCGAGGTGACGGTGACGGTGCCGCGCGGCCGCACCGTCGCGGTGGTGGGCGAATCCGGATCGGGCAAGTCGACGCTGGCGCGGGTGATCACCGGGCTGCTGCCGCCGATCCAGGGCGACATCGTCTTCAACGGCAAGTCGCTGCCGCCGGCGCTCAAGGAGCGCAGCGCCGACACATTGCGCCGCATCCAGATGATCTACCAGATGCCGGACACCGCGCTCAATCCGCGCCATACGGTCTATGAGACGATCGGGCGGCCGATCGAGTTCTATCGCGGCCTGACCGGCGCGAAAAAGGAAGCGCGCATCTCCGAGCTCATGACGATGATCGAGATGGACGACAGCTATGTCGACCGTTTTCCCGGCGAACTCTCCGGCGGGCAGAAGCAGCGCATCTGCATCGCCCGCGCGCTGGCGGCGGAGCCGGAGCTCATCATCTGCGACGAGGTGACCTCTGCCCTCGACCAGATCGTGCAGGAAGGCATACTGCAGCTGCTGATGCGGCTGCAGCGCGAGCTCAACGTCTCCTATCTCTTCATCACCCACGACATCGCGACGGTGCGCGCGATCTCCGACGAGATCGTGGTGATGTTCCAGGGCCGCGTGGTGCAACAGGGTCCGAAGACCCAGGTGCTGTCGCCGCCGCATCCGCCTTATACCGAGCTGCTGCTGTCCTCGGTGCCGGAGATGGACCCGGACTGGCTGACCAACCTGCTCGCCCGCCGCAAGGTTCAGCCGGAAGCGATGAAGGCCGGGGATCGGTAGCGGCGTCGTCTAGCGATGACGAAACGCTTCGCGCTCGATCCGTCCAAGTTTCGCGCGCTCGCTGAAGGGCGCGGCTCCTGCATCGCCTCAGATCGCATAACGGTGGATGGCAACCCGGTCGGATTCATGTACCGAGACCCACCTCGGGACGATCTTGATAGCGGCTGGCACTTCTTGTCGGGAGACGAATCGCAAAGCTACCTGGACGATCCGGCGAATCTGGCGCTGTACGACGTCAACACCATCGCGAATTGCGATCCGACCATCATTGGCCACCTGGACGCTCCGGTGCTCTCCGCGTTCGAGCGGCAGCCGGGCACCGGCGAGTTTGTCTCCGTTCCTTTCTTGCGACCCGTCATCTAGCGCCGACTCCCGCCGGGCCGGTACATCCGCGGCCCGGCGGGGTGTCGGCAGCGGGCGCCCGTGGAGGCGCCCGCCGAACTCAGGCCGGCTGCGGCGTGAGGTCGACCGACCACAGCGCGGCATCGGCGGCGTCGCGCAGAGTCACGGTCATCACGCCGCTGCTGCCGGCGATCTTCACGTGGCCGAAGAACTGCAGGCCGGCGGCCGGCGACAGGTTCTCCTGGCCCGGTTCCGGCGCCTTCACGTATTTCACATCCGGCCCGAAGGTCTTATCGAGGTCGTTGGGGCCGAAGGTGCCGGCATGGATCGGGCCGGACACGAACTCCCAGAACGGGTCGAAGTCCTGGAACGCCGCCTTGTTCGGATCGTAGTAGTGCGCGGCGGTGTAATGCACGTCGGCGGTGAGCCAGACGGTGTTGCGGATGTTCGCCGACTTGATGAAGGAGAGCAGCCCGGCGAATTCCATCTCGCGGCCCTTGGGCGCGCCAGGCTCGTTGTTGGCGATGCCCTCGAAGCCCTTCTTGGCCTTCGAATCGTTCCACACCAGCAGGCCGAGCGGCATGTCGGCGGAGATCACCTTCCAGGTCGCCCTGGAAGCCAGCAGCTCGCGCTTCAGCCACTCGATCTGATCGCGGCCGAGGAACACGGTATTGGCGCCGGGCGCGCTCTCCAGGTTGTCGCCGTTGGGGCCGCGATAGCGCCGCATGTCGATGAAGAACACGTCGAGCAGCGGGCCATACGACACCTTGCGATAGACGCGGCCCTGCTCCGAGGCAAGCGGTGCGATCGGCATGAATTCGTGGAACGCGCGAGCGGCGCGCGCCGCCAGCAGGCGCACGTTCTTCTCAGTGTAGCGCTCGTCGAACTGCTTGGAATCCGACCAGTTGTTGGTGACCTCGTGGTCGTCCCACTGCGCCAGCATCGGCACCTGGGCGTTGAAGGCGAGGACATGCTTGTCCATCAGGTTGTATTTGTACTGGGCGCGGAACTCGGCCAGGGTCTCGGCGACCTTGGCCTTCTCGTCGATCATCAGATTCTTCCACTTGGTGCCGTCGGGCAGGTCGACCTCCGCCTTCAGCGGGCCGTCGGCATAGACGGTGTCGCCGCAATGGATGAAGAAGTCGGGGCGATGGTTGAGCATGGTGGCGTAGGCCTTCATGCCGCCGCGGCTCTCGTCGATGCCCCAGCCCTGCCCGGCGGTGTCGCCGGACCAGGTGAAGGAGACGTCGCGCAGGTCGGCCGGCGCGGTGCGGAAGCGGCCGCTTACCGGCTCCGACACCGCGTTCACGTCGGCGAGATCGGAAAAGGTCACGCGATAGAAGATGTCCTGGCCGGCCGGCAGATCCTCCGCGATCAGCTTCGCGACATAGTCGTTCTCCGGCAGCACGTCGGCATAGGGCAGCGTGCGCGCGTCGCGGAATCCCTCGCTGGTCGCGACCTCGAACACCGCGCGCGCCGGCCGGTCAGCCCGCGCCCAGATCACGCCGTGGTTGGCGCCGATGTCGCCCGACTGCAGGCCGTGCGTCACCGCCGGCCGGCTGGCGGCGCGCGAAATGCGCGGCATAGCAAGGCTGACCGGCACCATCAGGGCGCCGGCGCCGGCGAGCTTAAGGATCTGGCGGCGGGACTGGATCGGCGGGGTGCGCTTCATCGCGACTCTCCTTCTGGGTTCGAGCGAGGGCGGCGATGCTGGGCGCGAACCATGACGGCCAGGAATCATCCCGGTTAAGCTTTCGCGAACAAGACCCTTCGTGTCGGCCGGCAGCGGTCCGGCCAAGGGTCGCCGACACCCCGGTCGGCCACCGGAAGCTACTGAAATGATGTGGTTTTTCCGAGAAATGCGGTGGCAGGCAGAGGTTGCTTGCTTCAGGCGGACGGCCTCTGTATATACCGCTCGCCCAGAAGTTCCCGACCGGGGCCACGCGCCCCGTTGTCATGTGTCGGAGTGTAGCTCAGCCTGGTAGAGCACTGTGTTCGGGACGCAGGGGCCGGAGGTTCGAATCCTCTCACTCCGACCATTCATCTCATTCCCAGTTTTCGCTGAGTTCTTTGCAGCGCCCGCGATAAGCGGGCGGCGGCGAAGGAGCGCGCTCGGGGGGACGGGCTCGATCCGCGCCGCCGCCGTGGCTCGGCGATGTGAGGGGGTCGACTTCGCCGGCCACGCCACAAGAGTGGCCAGTAAGGCGCAATTCACCGCCCACGCAAAAGTTCCGGCCGTCTGCACGCTTTTGTTGCGGCTATCCTTCCGCGCAACGGCTCTTGCTACCCGCTGTTCTTCAATGAGCGGCGAGGAGACTTTCGTCATGGCGCGCGGCAGCAAGAAGTCCTACACGGGCAAGCAGAAGCGCAAGGCCGAGAAGATCGCCAAGAGCTACCGGAAGCGCGGCGTGTCGGCCAAGGAAGCCAAGGCGCGCGCCTGGGCCACCACCAACAAGGAAAGCGGTGGGGGCAAGAAGAGCGGCTCCGGCCGCGGTAAGAGGACAACCAAGTCCGCCGCACGGAAAGGCGGCAGGAAGGCCGCTGCCAAGCGCAAGAAGTAGGTTCCGGAGTTTCCATGAAAGCAGTCATGTTCCGTGGTGTCGGCGACATCCACATCGAGGATGTGCCGGAGCTGCTGGCCAGCCCCGCCGAATTGGAGCGATGACGAACCTTCTCTCGCTGCCGGCCTTCGCTTCCAAGACCGACGTTCATGTCGTGGTGGAAACGCCGCGGCATGCGCAGGCGAAATTCAAATACGAGCCGGAGCTGGGCGTGTTCATGTTGTCGCGAGCCCTCACGCTGGGCCTGTCCTATCCGTATGACTGGGGATTCGTTCCGTCGACCAAGGCGCCGGACGGCGACCCGATCGATGCGCTGGTGCTGCACCAGATCACAACCAGCCCGGGGGTCGTGCTGCGCTGCCGGCCGATTGGGATTCTCGATGTGCTGCAGACGCAGGATCGCCGCTCGCTGCGCAACGACCGGCTGATGGTGGTGCCGATCAGATCGCGTCACCCGGACACCCGCGATGTGCGCGATCTGCCGGCCTCTTTGCGGCACCAGGCGGAGGAGTTCTTCACCGCCGCAATCGCAGGCACCGGCAAGCGCCTCAAGTTTCTCGGCTGGCGCGGGCCGGCGGCCGCGTTGGCCGCGATCCGGCGGGCACAGCGCGCATTCGAGCGCTTGGCAACTTGAGCGCTCGGGAGAAGCCTGGTGGCAAGTCATGACGCCGCGAAAGAAGACCAAGATCGCACTGGACGAAAACCGGATGTCGATCCTCGGTGTGCAGATCCTGTTCGGATTCCAGCTGCAGGCGCCATTCCAGAAGATGTTCGAAACGCTGCCGGAAAGCTCGCAACTCGCGAGCCTGCTCGCATTCGGATTGCTGACCGGCGCCGTCGCGTTGCTGGTCACGCCAAGCGCCTATCACCGCATCGTTACCAGGCACGGCGCGGAAGGCCGACTGCAGCACAGCATCACCTGGCTGATCGACATCTCGCTCCTGCTGCTGGGGTTGGCGATCGGCATCGATCTCTACCTGGTCGGGGATCAGGTGCTGGGCGGGCTCGCCGGGCCGCTGCTCGGGATCGGCTTTTGCCTGGTCGCGTTCGTGTTCTGGTATGGGATTGAACTCATGCACCTGACCAAGCGCACGCGGCCGCTTGCATCCGGCGATGGCGAAGACAGCAAGCTCGAGGACCGTATCGACTATGTGCTGACCGAGGCCAGGGTGGTGCTGCCCGGCGTGCAGGCGCTTCTTGGCTTCCAGCTGATCGTCGTCCTGACCGAGTCGTTCGGCACCTTGCCGGAGAGCTCGGTGCTGGTGCACCTGGCGGCGCTGGCGGCCATCGCGCTGTCGGCCGTGCTGCTGATCGCGCCGGCGGCGCACCACCGCATCGTATTCGGCGGCGAAGAGGCCGAGGAGTTCCTGCCGATCGCGAGCGCTTACCTGCTCGGTGCGACCGTGTTCTTGGCGCTCGGCATGGCTGCGGACTGCTACGTCATCGTCGCGAAGGTGCTGGAATCGCCTGCGTCAGGCTTGGCGGCAGCGATTGCCACGGCCGTCGTGTGCCTCGGCCTCTGGCATGCCTGGCCGCTGATGGTGCGGAAACGGTAGGAAGCCGGGCGCTCCATTTGCGCGCCCGGCATAGGCAAACGGATCAGGCGTCGCCTTTGAGCTCGCGCATCAGCTGTTCCTTCCGCGCGGCAAGCTGCGCGCCGATTTCTTCGAGGTCCATGTCGCTCTTGCGGAGCCTGGGGAAGAGCTCATTTTCCTCTTCCTTCACATGATGCTTGACGTATTCGCCGAGCACCTTGACCCGCGCGTCGAACAGCTCGTCATCGTCCGGCGAGGCGTTCTCGATCGCGGCAACCAGCTCCTTGATCGAGCCATGCTCGACTTCCGCTTCGTCGAGCAGGTCTTCGCCATCGCGAATAGAGGCCTCTCGGGCGGCGGGATAGAAGATCTCTTCCTCGATCTGTGCGTGAACGGTCAACGCCATGCAGATCTGCTTGGCGGTCGCGAACTTCCTGTCTTTTGACAAGCGGCCGTTCTCGAATTTCTCGACCATGTCGGCGACTTCCTTGTGGTCGGCTTTCAGCAGCTTGATCGCGTCGTCTTTGCCGGCACGGGCGCGCGCAGCCTTGCGCGCGGCGGTGCGGCGGTTCGTCGTCGTATGCTTGTTGGCAGTCGGCATGAGGCTCTCCCTTGTTCGAGACTAGCCTAGGCCAACAAGTCTCTTCGATGTTGGTTCCTAGCTCGCGGCGCGCGTGCGATGACGCAACGCGCGTGCAAACTCTTCGAGGAAGGGCAGCAAGTTGCCGACGAAGACGAGCACGAGGATGCCGGCAACGATGCCGAGCGGCAGCGGCGGCGTTCGCAGCTGGATCGGCTGCGTCAGAGCCGCGATCGGCTGCGTAGCCAACAGCACCAGCTCCTGCCAGTGCAGGACGATGATGAGGCTTAGGGCTGCGAACGGCACGGCCGCCAAGTAGTCATGCAGGCGCTGCTCGAACGGCGGGATGCCGCGGTGGTGCGTGGCCCAGCGGACGTCGATGTAGCCGACTACCTCGTGCGCCAGGAGACAGAGGATCATGACCACCAGGATCGGCGCGCTGATCTCCAGGAACAGGCCGAGCAGGATCGGGAAGCCGGCGAGCGATATCAGGACCAGATGGAGCAGCGGCTCATAGGGGCCGAAGCGCTCGATGCCGCCACGCCGGTGGCACCACCAATCGAGCGCGCCGATGACCACCCAGGCCGGCAGCAGGAAGAACAGCAGGTAGTTGCGAACGATGAAGGGCTCGATGGCATCCATCGCATCCCTAACACAGGCCGGGATGCGATGGTTGCAGGGCGGCTAGGCCGCCCGGCGGTTCTTCTCCTTGGCGAACGGGCTGAGGCCCAGCCATTGCTGCATCGAGTGCACCAGGGTCTTGTCGCCGGAAAGCTCGAGCCGGCCGGCATCGAGCTCGACCTGCACGTTGGTCAGGCCCATCCAGATCGCGGTCATGGTGCGCAGCGAGCATTCGACGAACAGGTCGACCTCGTAGCCGGGATCCACCGGGCACAGATCGACCAGGCGGTTGTCGACCACCAGCCAGAAGAACTGGCGGGCGGCGGGCAGCTCCGGATAGTGGAACTGGATGGTGCAGCGGCGCGACGGCATCGGCGTCAGATCCAGGTTGCGCCGCATGTCCCACATCAAGAGCGAGGGGTCGAGGTTCTTCAGCGACAGCTGCGTCTCCACCCAGCGCTGGCCCCAGATGCCGAGGGACATCACGATGGGGCGCAGCTCCTGGCCGGCCTGGCTCAGGTGGTATTCGACGATGCCGGCCTGGCCGGTAGCCCTGGTCTCGATCACGCCGGCCTGCTCCAGCTCCTTGAGGCGCTTCGACAGCAGGGTCGGCGACATCCGCGGCACGCCCCGGCGCAGATCGTTGAAGCGCGTGCTGCCGCACAGCAGCTCCCGCAGGATCAGCGGCGTCCAGCGCGCGCAGATGACCTCCGCCGCCATCGCGACGGGGCAAAATTGACCGTAACCGTCTACTTCATGCATGTGGACCTCCCCTCGCGCGCAGCCCGCAGATGCTACGGCGGCGAGCGGCCAGAGGCTACTACAGATTCTGGACCACTTTAAGCGATTGGCGATCAAGCGCAAATCGCCTCGCGAAAACTATTAAGTTAGATCAAAGTGTTACCTCACGGCATGATCACCTATTACCGGGTCGATACAGTTCCTGAACTGGATTGCGGGCCCCTTCGGCGCGATGATCGCCGGGAGTGGGCGACATCAACATGAGTTGAGGAGAGCACCAATGGCTGCAGCGGAACTGAAAGCGGTGGCGACGTCCGGCGACCTGGTCGCGATTGCGCGTCGGCTCGGACAGGAGTTCGCCAAGCACGCGGCGGAGATGGATGAGACCGATACCTTCGTCGCAGAGCATTACGAGGCGTTGAAGGCGGCCGGCCTGGTCGAGGCCGGCGTGCCGAAGGAACTGGGCGGCGGCGGCCACAGCGTCGACGAACTGGCGGCGATGCTGCGCGAGCTGGCGCATCATTGCGGCTCCACCGCCCTCGCCTTCTCCATGCATACCCACCAGGTGGCGATCCCGGCCTGGCGCTGGGTGCATCAGAAGGCGCCGGTCGAACCGCTGTTGAAGCGGGTGGCGACGGAGAAGATCATCATCGTGTCGAGCGGCGGGTCGGATTGGGTCCCAGGCACGGGCAAGGCGGAAAAGGTCGAGGGCGGCTACAAGATCACCGCACGCAAGGTGTTCTCCTCCGGCTGTCCGTCCGGCAACCTGCTGATGACCGGCGCGGTGTATGACAGCCCGGAGGAAGGTCCGGTGGTGCTGCATTTCGGCGTCCCGATGAATTCGCCGAACGTGCGCATCATCCCGGTGTGGAAGACGCTCGGCATGCGCGCCACCGGCTCGCATGACGTGATGATCGACGGACACGTGGTGCCGGATGCCGCCATCGCGCTGAAGCGCAAGGCCGGCGAGTGGCACCTGGTGTTCCATACCATCGTGATGATCGCGTTCCCGCTGATCTATTCGGTCTATCTCGGCGTAGCGGAAAGCGCGCGCGACATCGCGCTCGAGCTGGCGCGCAAGCGGCGGCCGGATCCGCACATCACGCAGCTGGCGGGCCGGATGGAGACGGAGCTGCGCGGCGCACAGCTGGCGCAGAGCGCGATGCTGGCCACCGTCCGCGGCAACAAGCCGGGGCCGGAGACCACCAACGAGATCATGATCGGGCGGCATCTGGTGGCCAAGCACGCCATCGCCGCGGTCGAGCTGGCGATGGAAACGGCGGGCGGCGCGGGCTTCTTCCGCGCGGCGGGGCTGGAGCGGCGTTTCCGCGACATCCAAGGTGCGCGTTTCCATCCGATGCAGGACGGACCGCAAGCGACCTTTGCCGGCAGCATCGCGCTGGGCCATCCGGTCGATCGCGTATTCTAGATCAGGAGAGTGAGGATGGCGGGAAGTGCAGTTCACTTCCCGCCATCCAGAAGACGTCAGTCGTAGTAGTAATAGATCACTCGTTCACGCGGCGCCGGCACCACGCGGTAGGCCGGCTGGACGTACACGACGTCCGGGTCATCGTCGTAGATATAGCGCTCGCCATAGGCTGGTGTCCGATAGACAACCTCGTGCTCATACTTGGTCTCTGGAGCACTGGTATCGGCGGACGCGGTCTCGTTATAGCGGTTGTCGCGTGTAGTACCGCACGCGGCTAGCGCCGCACCGGCGATCACGAGTGTTGCGATGGGAAGCAGCTTCATGGTTGCCTCCTAGTCATAATAGTAGCGAGTCACCGGCACGGAGCGATAAGACGGCCGCGTCGTGACGGTGGTGTATTCCGGTCGAGAGCTGACGACACGATAGGTCGGCGCTGGCTGGTAGACGACCTGCGGCGCCGGCTGATAGATCACCTGAGGCTGCTGGACGTAGACGACCTCGCGCTGGACCGGGACAACCGTCTGCACGACCTTGGTCTCCTTCGTCTCTTCAACATTGGCCGGGCGATACATCACCAAGTGGTCGTTGCCCTTGCCGGAACGGTACGGAGCGCTGTTACACCCCGCGATCAGCGCGCCCGCGAAAACGCATACGAGCACCTTCGAGAAGACGGTCATTGCCGTAACTCCCTTGTCGCCAATTCGCTGCGCAATAAACAAATGGCGCGACAATTTGTGCCGATCTCGACGGCCTGTGTGCGAGGAGGTTAAGATGCGCGCTTCCTGCTGGGACTCCTCGCAAAATGCCATCCGAACTCCTGAATTCCGTGCTTAACACCTTGGGCGATTTTGTGTCGACCGAGCCCGATGTGCTCGAGAAGCACGCCTGCGACTGGTCGAACGTCAATCGGCAGCGGCCGCTCGCGGTGCTTCGCCCACGCTCGGTAGCGGAGGTGTCGGCGGCGCTGCGTGCCTGTCACGCAGCCGGAATCGCGGTCGTGCCGCAAGGCGGCCTGACCGGACTCGCCGGCGGCGCCACGCCGCAAGCGGACCAGGTGGTGCTGTCGCTGGAACGACTGAAGGGCGTCGAGGAAGTTGACCGCGACAGCGCGACCATGACCGTGCTCGCCGGCACGCCGCTGGAGATGGCGCAGAAGGCGGCGGAGGAAGCGGGACTCTATCTCGCGCTCGACATCGGCTCGCGCGGGTCTTGTCAGATCGGCGGCAACATCGCAACCAATGCCGGCGGCAATCACGTGATCCGCTATGGCATGGCGCGGGCGCAAGTGCTGGGGCTCGAGACCGTGCTGGCGGACGGCACGATCCTCAGCGCGCTCACCAAGGTGATGAAGAACAATGCCGGCTATGACCTCAACCAGCTGTTCATCGGCTCGGAAGGAACGCTCGGCATCGTGACGCGCGCCGTGCTGCGGCTCCATGCCAAGCCGCGCAGCAAGAGCACGGCGCTGATTGCGACCACTGGATACGATGCCGCGGTGCGCGTGCTGCGCCGGCTGCAGGCCGAGCTTGGCGAGATAAGCGGGTTCGAATCCATGTGGCCGGACTTCTATCGCTACGTGACGGACCATCCCTCGACCGGGATCAAGCCGCTGGCGGACACGTACCCGTTCTATGCCCTGACCGAGTTCCAAGGCAGCGAGCCGGAGCGCGATGGGGCGCGGCTGGAGGAGTGCCTGGCTGCAACGATCGAGACCGGCGATGCGCTGGATGCGCTGATCGCGCAGTCGGAGCGCGAGGCGCGCAGCTTCTGGAAGATCCGCGAGGGTGAACCGCTCGATCGGCTGCCCTATCTGATCAATTTCGACGTCAGCGCGCCGACCGCGCAGTTGGGCGCGCTCGGGGATCGGTTGAAAGCGGCGCTGATTGAGCGTTGGCCGGAGGGGCTGTTCTTCGTCTACGGCCATATCGGCGACGGCAACATCCACCTGTCGAGCTGGGCCGGCGGCACGATGGATGAAGTGACGCACGAGATGGACGAGATCGTCTATGGCGAGGTGCGCCGGATCGGCGGCAGCATTTCCGCCGAGCACGGCATCGGCACGCTGAAGCGCGATTATCTCGGCCACAGCCGCTCGGCGGCGGAGATCGAGGTCATGCGCAAGATCAAGGCGGCGCTCGATCCGAAAGGCATACTCAATCCGGGCAAGGTGATCTGAGCGCGCACCGCCACCGCCCCTCCACCGTCATGGCAAGGCTTGGCCTTGCCATCCACGAGTTTCGATGGGCGAGATTGTGCTATCTGAGGCAAACTCGTGGATCCCAAGGCCAAGCCTTGGGATGACGGAGAGTGGGGAGAGATTATGCAATCGATCCGTTCCATATCGGTCGTCGGCTGCCATGCCGAGGGCGAGGTCGGGGATGTCATCACCGGCGGCGTGCTGCCGCCGGCGGGTGCGACCATGTACGACAAGATGCGCACGATGGAGCGCGAGCACGACCACATCCGCAAGCTGCTGATGTGCGAGCCGCGCGGATCGGTGGCGCGGCATCTCAACTTCATCGTGCCGGCGACGCGGCCGGAGTGTGACTTCGGCGTCATCATCATGGAGCCGACGGAGTATGTGCCGATGTCGGGCTCCAACCTGATCTGCACCGTGACGGTGGCGCTGGAGACCGGCATCGTGCCGATGCAGGAACCGACGACCGAAGTCACGGTCGACACGCCCGCCGGGCCGGTCAAGGCGATCGCGCAGTGCCGCGACGGCAAGTGCCTGTCGGTGGAGTTCGGCAACGTGCCCTGCTTCATCGACAAGCTGGATGCGACCATCGAGGTTGCCGGCGTCGGCTCGATCACGCTCGACGTCGCCTATGGCGGCATGTTCTACGCCATCGTGGATGCCACCAGGCTGGGCTACGAGATCGCGCCGGGCGAGGCGCGCGAGCTGGCGGTGCTAGGCGAGAAGGTACGCCTCGCGGCGCGCGAGCAGCTGACGGTCGTGCATCCGGAGAATCCAGGCATCACCGGCGTCTCGATCGTGCAGCTCAACCGGCCGTTCGAGGGCGTCGGCAAGGCGACACGCAACACCTGCATCGTGGCGCCCGGCCGCTCCGACCGCAGCCCGACCGGCACCGGCACCTGCGCGCGCATGGCGGTGCTGCATGCGCGCAAGCAGATGAAGGTCGGCGAGCATATGTTCCACGAGAGCATCATCGGCTCGCGTTTCAAGGGCACCATCGCCGGCGAAACCAAGGTCGCCGGCCGCCCCGCCATCCTGCCGCGCATCGAAGGGCGGGCGTGGATCACCGGCTTCCACAGCTATTGCCTGGACGCGGGCGATCCCTATCCGCAGGGCTACGTGGTGGCGGACAGCTGGGGCGTTACGGGAACGATGCAGCAATGACGGAAGACGAACAGAGCTGCGTCGCGGCAAGAACGCTGATCGATCAGGCGCATACGACAGAAGATGAAGAGCAGTACGACTTGCTCACAAGGCAGGCGTTCAATCTGCTCAAACCGCTGGTTGCCGCTGGCGTGCCAGAAGCATTGTACCTGCATGCCTGCAACACGCTCTACCTGGAGGGCCTGGACGACAAAGCGTTTGAGGAACGCTACATCGCCATGATCCGGGAGGCCGCACATGCAGGACACATGCGCGCACAGTTCCGTATGGGCCAGATGCACGAACCGGAGGCGGAACTGGAGGCGGATGCGGAGGCGTCAGCGCACTGGTTCAAGCTGTCGGCACTGCAGGGTTATCCGTACGCTCAGTGGGTGCACGGCCACAACCTCTGGACGGGGCATGGCTGCCCCTGCGACGAGGCGCTCGGGCTCGACTTCATCCGGAAGGCAGCGGAGGGACGCTTCGAAGGCGCCATAGAGTTCGTCGCCGATGCTTACGCGGCCGGCATGCACGGTTATCCGAAAGATGAAGCCCAGGCGGAGATCTGGCGCCGACGGCTCGACGAGCCCGGTGTGATATCCTATTGCGACGCTGTTCGGATTTTGTAGAAGCTCAAAAGCCCTCGGCCAGCGCAGAAAGCGTGGGCCAGAACAGCCGCAAAATGGTGGCGCCCTTGGCGGCGGGAATCTGGGAGGTCCCCCGTTCGACGACTTGCCCCCCGAGACGGCGATAAAATCTCAAGGCCGCCTGATTGGCTTCAAACGTCCAAACATGCACGCCGACAGTCTTCGCTTCTGCGGCCAAGGCTCGCGCGGCCGAGCGCATCAGATGTTCTCCGATCCCCTTTCCGCGAAGCGCAGGCAGGACGTGGAGATTGTTGATGCAACTCCCCCAGACAGGATCCAGATCACGATATCCGCATACAAAGGCCGCCGGCGCCGCCTGTGCGACGTCGGCGAGAAGGGTGATGCGCGCCTGATCGGGTTTCTGCAGCCGATCGGACCAGAGTGCACGCCGATCCTCTTCGATCGGCCCTGCCAGGAACGCCTCATCGAGCACGCTCGAGTATGCTTCGCGCCAGCTCGCACAGTGAATGGCGGCAATCTGCGATGCGTCAGCCGGCGTTGCGTGTCGAACGCTGATCTCGTTCATGTGGCATTGTTTTCACTCGCTGTTGGCATCGTCAACAACGTCCGGAAAGGGCGAGCAAAAAGGAAACGGGCCGCTTAGCGGCCCGTCGTCGTTTGCACGCTGATGATGTGGATTACGCCGCGAGCTGCTGCAGGCGGTTCATCAGGTAGTCGGCGTTGCGCTGGTCGAGCTGCTCGAGGCGGGTCAGGACGCGCTCGATCACCCTGGCGGCGAAGCGCTGGCGATCGCGGTCGCCGCCGTCATAGTCCATGTCGCGCGCCACGTCGAAGGCGGCCCGGAACGCCGGGAACAGATCGAGCGGCAGGTGCGCATACTGGTAGATCGACTGCATACCGAGCGCGCCCTGATCGTGGATCAGCAGGCGGGCATTGATGATCGGCACGCCCGACAGCACCGACATCGCGGCTTCGAAGAAGGCGATGTCGCCGCTGCACAGCGAGCGCAGCAGCAAGGTCGGCGACAAGCGGCCGGCGGCGTGCAGCTGCTGGGCGAACTCGATCACGTCGGTGCTCTTGGCGCCGGAGGGCAACAGCATGATGGTTGCCTTTTCGCGCGCGGACAGCACCATGTCGGCGGCCATCTCGTCCGACATGTAATGCGACTGCACCAGATAGTCCTGCAGGTTGCCGGAGACGATATTCACGATGCGCTCGGACAAGGCGAGCGGCAGGTTCGGTCGAGCCACCAGGGAATTGGTCACCGCGACGTCGGCACCGTGCTTGTCGAGAATCTTCTTCATCTCGACGTCACCGAGCTCGGCGCCCTTGTTGGCGGCCAGCGCGGCGACGACGCCGCTCGTCTTGCCGTGATCGATCAGCGCGTTGGCGACGACGCCGGAAACCTCGGCGCGCTTGGCGACCGCGGTCTGCTTCTCGGCGCTGGAGGAGCGGATGATCTCGACCAGGTCGGCGTCGCTCAGGACCTTGGAGAATTCCAGAACAGGCAAAGCGACCTGCTCGACGTCCTTGGCCATCTTGACCGCAATGTCATGCGGCAGGTTGGCGCTGGACTTGAGGTGGCTGGAAAGGGATTCGCGGACCTTGACCTCGGCGTCCTGCACCATGACGCGGAAGATCTGTTCAGCGAGCGTGCGTTCCGCGTCGGAGAGCGCTCCGCGCTCGAACGCTTCGGCGACCTTGGCGGCGGTTTCGGCGCGGGCCTCTCCACTGGGATTGGCGATCAGCCGTTGGACATCCGCCGCGGTCAGCAATTGTGCCATGAGCAAACTCCGTAAATCGGCCGCCGTCTCCCTGATTCGACGCCGTCTGCTCAGTCAAACAAAGAAGGGTTAAAAATCCACTACTTAGCGGCCCGGGCGGCGGCCACCGACCGCTCTATCGTACGACCTAGTTTGTCAACGATTTCATCGACTTGTGCGTCCGCCAAAATGAACGGCGGCGCCAGCACGACGTGATCTCCGCGCACCCCATCGATACACCCGCCGGTGGGGTAGCACACGATTCCCTCCTCGAATCCGGTGCGCCGGACGCGCTGCCACAGCTTGGCTTTCGGGTCGAACGGCTCCTTGCTGTCGCGGTCTGCCACCAGCTCCAGCCCGATGAAAAGACCGCGGCCGCGGATGTCGCCGACATGGGGGTGCTGGCCGAACCGCTCCTGCAGCCGGCCGAACAGCAATGCACTCAAGTGCCGCACGCGGGCGAGCAGACCCTCCTGCTCGATCGCCTTCTGCACGCCGAGCGCGGCCGCCACCGCGATGGTATGGCCGGCGTAGGTGTGGCCGTGCTTGAGCGTGCCGGAGCCATTGGCGATGGCCTCGAAGATCTTCTGCGCGATCAGCAGGCCGCCGATCGGCTGGTAGCCTCCCCCCAGGCCCTTGGCCATGGTGAGGATATCGGGCGCCACACCATCCTCGTTGCAAGCGTACATGTGGCCGGTGCGGCCCATGCCGCACATCACCTCGTCGAACACCAGCAATACGCCGTGCCGGTCGCAGATCTCGCGCAGGCGCTTGAGGTAGCCCGGCACCGGCGGCGCGCAGCCAAGCGACGCGCCAACCACCGGCTCGGCAAAGAAGGCGGCGACATTCTCGGCGCCCAGGCGCTGGATGGCGCTCTCCAGCTCGCCGGCGACGCGCTGGCCGTACTGCTCGGCGCTCTCGTTCGCGCGGCGATCGCGATATTCGTAACAGGGCGCGATATGCGTCGCGTCGATCAGCAGCGGCTGATAGGGCGCGCGCCGGTTGGCGTCGCCGCCCAGCGCCAGCGCGCCGAGGGTGTTGCCGTGATAGGAGCGCTCGCGCGCGATGAACAGGCGGCGCGAGGGCTGGCCGATCTCCAGGAAATACTGCCGGGCGAGCTTCATCGCCGCCTCGACCGCTTCCGAGCCGCTGCCGACAAAGAAGGTCTTGGTGAGACCGGCGGGCGCCTGCGCCACCAGGCGCTCGGACAGCTCCTCGATCGCCGGCGTGGTGAAGAACAGCGAGTAGGCGTAGGCGACGGAGTCCAGCTGGCGCTTGATCTCCTCGATCACCAGCGGATGAGAGTGGCCGAGACACGAAACGGCTGGCCCGCCCGAGGCGTCGAGATAGCGCTTGCCGTCATCGTCGATGAGGTAGGCGCCCTCGCCTTTCACCACCACCGGCACGGGGTTGTGCAGGTCGCGTTGGAACAGTGCGCTTTTCTTCGGTTCCAGCAGCATCGCTAGCTCTGCGTTTGGGCGGTGAGGACGCGCGTGACGACTTCCTCGAAGGCCTCGCCGGCGGCGCGGTCGAACGCCGCCACGATCTCCGGCAGGGAGTTGCCGGCGGCCGCCACCTTCTGCTCGGTGAGGATGTTGGCGACGATGCGCCGGTCGGGCATGCGCACCAGCTTCGCGGCGAGACGCAGATGGGCGGTCGGAGCCGCGCCGGAATACTCGGCCTGGAAGTCACGCAAGTCGGACTGCAATACATAGTCAGGGCGCAGCCCGACGGCATCGCGACCAACGGAGACAATGGCGTTCGACGCCTCGAAGCTCTCGATCAGCTTGTCCTGCAACAGGATCGGCGCGTAATCGGCCCACGCCCCTTTGGCGAAATACTCGATGACGCCTGGCGAGCGTGTCAACGCAATGCGCGTGCTGTTGAGATCCGCGGACGCGACCGGCGTCCCGACCACCAGCTGCCAATCGACCTCGGGCAGCGATTGCCCGAACTGGGAGACGGCCGACAGGGTGTAGAGCGGGACCGGATCGTTGACCTTGGGGATCACGCCGCAGCCGCCAAGCGCGGCGCCGCCGGCCAGCATGAAATGACGGCGGCTGATCATGGTGTATCCACTCCCGTGCTGCGATCGTTCAAGAGAAAGCGCGCCGGGTCCTTTTCGAACTGGTTCGAGATGCGGGTCATGGAGGCGACCAGGCGGCGCAGTTCGCTCACCAGCTCGCCGGTCTCGTAGAGCGTGGTGGCGGAGAACTGCTTCAAGGGCTCGCGGTTGTCGTCGAGCACCGCAGACAGCTGCTTCGAGGTCCTGTTGAAGCTCTCCGCCATCAAGGCGAAATTCTTCGCCGCCTTGGTCACGTCGCCGCGGGCATCACCGACGGTGCCGCGCAGCTCGACCGCGAGCGCGGAGAATTCCTTGGCGGCGTTGTTCAACTCCTGGATCGCGCCGCTGGCGTCGGTCATCACGCCCTCGGCCGAGGTCGCGCCCCCCACCAGCTGCTGCGTGATGCGCTCGAGGTTGGCGAGCGAGTTGCTGAAGGCCTGGCGGTTCTTGTCGCTGAGCAGGTCGCTCATGCGCTCGGTGATCCCGTCGATCTTGGTGAGGAGATCGGGGACACGCCGCACGATCTGCTCCAGCGCCGACGGGCCCGCGGTGATCTCGCTGCCGGCCGCCAGCAGCGCGGCGGTGCTGGTGCCGCGGCTGATCTGCACCACGACGCCGCCAGCAATACCCTGCAACTCCAGCGTCGCCCTTGAATCCACCCGGATCGGCGTGCCTTCGCGGATGGCGAAATCGACCCGCGCCAATTCGCTGTTCTCCGGGTCGATGCGCACGTCGGTCACGCGGCCCACCGGAATGCCGCCGAACAGGACCGTGCTGTCCACCCGCAGCTGAGAGACCGAGCCGGAGAAGCGCACGAAGTACGGGTAGTATTTGACCTCGCCCTCGAAGCGGGCGAGCCAGAACACGAAAAAGGCGATCGCCAGGATCGAGGACAGGACGAAGGCCCCGATGGTGATGTGCTTGGCGCGGGTTTCCATAGCGGCGGCCCTCGGTCAATCCGCCGCGATGCCGGCGGCACGGGCGCGCGGCCCGTGGAAATAGCTTTGAATCCAGGGATGCGGATCGCGCATCAGTTCTTCCAGGGTCCCCGCTTTGATCTTCTTGTCTACCAGGACCGCAATCCGGTCGCAAATCGTGACCAGCGAGTCGAGATCGTGTGTGATCATGACCACGGTCAGGCCCAGGCTCTGCTGCAGACTGCGGATCAGCTGGTCGAAGTCGGCTGCGCCGATCGGGTCGAGGCCGGCGGTCGGCTCATCCAGGAACAGGATCTCGGGGTCGAGCGCCAAGGCGCGTGCCAGGCCGACGCGCTTTTTCATGCCGCCCGATAGCTGGGATGGATATTTGGCGGTCGCCTCGACCGGCAGGCCGACCAGCTTGACCTTGAGGCCCGCCAGCTCGTCCATCAAATGCGGGGGAATGTCGCCGCGCTCGCGCATCGGCGCCTGGATGTTCTCGGCAACGGTCAGCGAGGAGAACAAGGCGCCGTTCTGAAAGAGGACGCCCCAGCGCGCCTGCAGCCGGCGCAGCGCCTCGTCGTCCAACTCGCGGGTCAGATGGCCGAGGACACGGATGTCGCCCTCCGCCGGATGATTGAGGCCGATGATGGTGCGCAGCAGCACTGACTTGCCGGTGCCGGAGCCGCCGACCACGCCGATCACCTCGCCGCGGCGGATGTCGAGGTCAAGGCCGTCATGCAGCACCTGCTCGCCAAAGCGGTTCACCAGGCCGCGGATCTCGACCACGTTGGCGCTGCGCCGGTCGATTGGATTCTCGTTGCGCTCGGCCATCTAGATACCCAGGATCGAATAGAGGATGGAGAACAGAGCGTCGAAGATGATGACCAGGAAGATGCCTTCCACGACCGCGCGCGTCGTCATCTTGCCGACGCTCTCGGCGCTGCCGGTCACGCGCAAGCCTTCGAAGCACCCCACCAGCGCGATCAGGATGGCGAACACCGGCGCCTTCACCATGCCGACCCAGAATTGTGTCGCGTTCACCACGTCATTCAGGCGGCCGACATACTGGGCAAAGGTCTCGTTGGCCAGCACCGTGTACATTACGCCACCACCAAGCAACCCCATCACGTCGGCGAAGAAGGTCAGGATGGGAAGCGTGATGACGAGCGCCGTAACGCGCGGGATCACCAGCACTTCCATTGGATCGAGGCCCATGGTGCGCAGCGCGTCCACCTCCTCGCTCACCTGCATGGTGCCGATCTGTGCCGTGAAGGCCGAGCCGGAGCGGCCGGCGATGACGATCGCGGTCAGCAGAATGCCCATCTCGCGCAGCACCGAGATGCCGACCAGGTTCACCGTCAGATACATTGCGTTGAAGGCGCGCAGCTGGCCAGCGCCCTGATAGGCCAGCACGACCCCGACCAGGAACGAGATCAGACCGACGATCGGCAAGGCGTTGATGCCGGTCTGCTCGATATGCACCAGCAGCGATGTCCAGCGGAAGCGGCGCGGGTTGACGATGACGCGGCCGGCGGCGAGGACGAACTCGCCGAAGAAGGCAACCAGGTTGAGCGATTCCTGCAGCGCCTCGTCCACGCCCTCGCCGATGTCTGCGACCCAGTCGGTGATCGTGCGCGGCCGCGGCTTGTCAGGGAGGACCTTGGGGCCGGCAGTCAGCACCCGCTCGGCCAGCGGCTGGAATTCCGGCGGCAGGTTCCGCCAGGGAATCTCCTGGCCCTCGCCCTGGCCGGTCGCTCGGGCCAGCAGCCACGCGCCGGCGGTGTCGATGGCCGCGATCTCGCCCAACTCCAGGGCCCGGGCGCCAGCATCCTTGGGGAGCGCGTCGACCTGGCGGTCCAGGTCCTCGGCATATTCGATGGTCCAGGCGCCACCCGCCTGCAGCACGGCGCCGTCGCTGCCTTGCGCGAGCTTGATCCAGCCGGGTTGGTCGGTCATTTGGCCGAGAATTGCCCCTTTCCAAAAGGCGAGGCAGTGTAGTGTCGCCGTCCTGGCTGCCGCAACAGCCAATGGTTGGTCCGCCAGGAGCATCCAGGGAGACATCTATGACGTCCGATGTACCCGCGAACATCAAGGGCCACAATGAGCTGGTCGCCAAACGATCTGCCGTCGATTCGACAGGGGCGCTCCGGGTCGAGCCGATCGACGGGTTGAAGGTGCGCCTGACGCGCCCGGTGCCGCATGAGGACGGTCACGTGATCGAGATCGCCCGGCAGGGATGGGAGATTCTGGATCAGCCCGTGGTCCAGGTGCACATGACCACGACGTTGCCTGGACGGCACCGCGCGTGGGGCCTTCATCGTTTCAGCACCGATCGGCTGTTCGTGGCACGGGGCTTGGTGAAGATCGCGGTCTATGACGGCCGCACCGATTCACCGACCTTTGGATACGTCAACGAGTACACGCTGAGCGACCGCAACCCCGGCCTTGTCGTCGTGCCGCCCAACCTCTATCACGGCTGGAAGAACATCGGCACGGACGAGGCCATTGTCATCAACATGCCGACCAGCACCTACAAGTACGATGAGCCTGACGCCTGGGACCTGCCCTGGGACAGCCCGGCGGCGCAGGAGCTGATCCCGTACCGGTTCTGATCAGACTGCGAGCACCTCTCGCAGGTGCTGCGGCAGCTCCTGCTCGGCATGCCGCGTCAGGTCCTTGGGCAGCTCGGCCGACACCAGCTTGCGCGCCTGGTCGCCGAGCTCGATGCGGAGGTCGCCGAGGGTCGCTGGCGGCGCGATCAGGATCAGGCGGTCGAAAGCCTTGTTGGCGGCGGCAGCATCCAAGACCTTCGCCATCTCGCGGGCGAATTTGTGTTTCTCGAAACGGTGCCAGTCGGTCTGCGGCTCCATGGCGGAGCGACCGTTGCCGACGCTGCTGAAAGCGCGGCCTGGCTTGTCGGCCAGGATCTCCCGGTCATGGTGGTGCAGATCGGCCTTGTGGGTCGCGCCCGATACGGGCTGCAGCCCCTTGCCAACACCGTGATTCGAATAGAGCCGGGCCCGGGCGCCATCGGCGACCAGGATATATGTAACTGTCTTCTTCATGATTCGCTCCGGGAAGTGGCGAAACCCCTCTGGCGAGCGCCTCGCGGCGCGGCCCTTTATGGCATGTAGGCGCTCGCCAGCCCGGCGCAATGGAAAAAGCACGGATCGCAGGGCGCAAAAAAGATGCGGCCGGGGCTAAACCCTCGGCCGCATCGCCACGTCGAATGAACCGCGTTGTTAGATGTAATAGGCCTTTAACGGCTCGAAACCGTTGAAGTTCACGGCCGAATAGGTGGTCGTGTACGCGCCGGTCGAGAAGATGCGCACGCGGTCGCCGATCTTGAGATCGCGCGGCATCTGGTAGTTTGCCTTGTCATAGAGGATATCGGCGGAATCGCAGGTCGGGCCTGCCAGCACCACCGGACCCTCGTCCTGGCCCATCTCGCGCACCGGGCGGATGCGATAGCGGATGCCCTCGCCTTCCACCTCGGCCAGGCCGCCGAAGCGGCCGATGTCGAGATAGACCCAGCGGCGATCCTCGCCGTAGCTCTTGGTCGAGATCAGCACGACCTCGGCCTCCAGCACGCCGGCGTCGCCCACCATGTAGCGGCCGGGCTCCACGATCATGCGCGGCAGATCGTTGCCGAAATGCTTGGTCATGGCGTTCATGATGGCGTTGCCGTAGGCACCGATCGCCTCGACCGGAGCGTTGTAGTGCGCCGGGAAACCGCCGCCGAGATCGATCATCTGGAGATCGATGCCGGCCTTCGCCACCTGCTTGAACACCTTCTTGACCGAGGCGACGGCGGAATCCCACTGGCCCGGCTGCATCTGCTGCGAGCCGACGTGGAACGAGACGCCGTACGGTTCGAGCCCAAGCTCGCGCGCCTGGATGAGCAGGTCAGCGGCCATCTTGGGCGCGCAGCCGAACTTGCGGTTCAGCGGCCACAGGGCGCCTTCGCCGTCGATCAGGATGCGGCAGAACACCTGCGCGCCGGGCGCGGCAGCGGCAATCTTCTCCAGCTCCGCCTTGCTGTCGAAGGCATAGAGCTTCACGCCGCGGGCGTGGGCCCAGGCGATGTCGGACTGCTTCTTGATGGTGTTGCCGAAGGAGATCCGCTCCGGCGCCACACCGAGAGAAAGCACCTGAGCGATCTCGCCCGCCGAGGCGGTGTCGAAGCTGGCGCCCTGTTCGGCCAGGCGCGACAGGACTTCCTGCGCCGGGTTGGCCTTCACGGCATAGAACACTTCAGCCAGCGGCAGGGCGCTGGTCAGCGCGCGATACTTTTCCGCCACCACGTCCAGGTCGACCACCAGGCACGGAGTGGCGGGACGTCGCTCGTTCAGGAATTGCTCGACTTTGTCGGTCATTTTCTTCGTTTCCTCCGTGGCCGCCACCCCGAGCGGCCATAGGGCATTCGCCAAAATAGAAAACGCCGCAGAGGGTGCTGCAGCCCGACCTTGACCCAGTCGGCGGTGCGCCCCTTGCGGCGATGTGCCGTGTTGGCTTGCCAAAGAATATGCGGTCAGAGGTTTAGAATTTGTCACTAAACTGTGGCGGCACAGCAGAATTTTTGGGACCCGAGGGGGCCGCAGCCAGTACCACGTTGCGAGCTATTCCTGCTCGACCGGCTCGATCAGTTCCTTGAGCGGGTAGCCGGAGAACTTCTTGGTCTCCGCCATGATGACGTTGGTGGTGACCGAGGCGATGTTCGGCTCCTCCTCGATCAGGCTGTGATGCAGCTCGACATAGTCGCCGACCGAGCGGCAGACGAAGTGGACGATGTAGTCGAAATTGCCGGAGATCTGGTAGCAGGCGATCGCCTGCGGCGTGCGCTCGATCAGGCGCTCGAACTGGCCCTGCTGGGTTCGGCCGTGCTTGTGCAGCGTCACGAAGGAGAGAATCTCGACATAGTCGGTGAGCTTGGAGAGATCGATATCGGCGCGGTAGCCCTGGATCACCTTGCTGCGCTCGAGCGCCCGGTGCCGCGAATGGCTGGGGCTGGCGGAGAGGCCGGCCTTGGCGGCCAGCTCCAGGTTGCTCATGCGCCCCTGCTCCTGGAGCGCGCTCAGGATCTTGAGGTCGATGCGGTCGATCTTGTGCGACTTGCGCGTGGCCATGCCGTTCCCCCAGCCGGTCCAGAGGCGACCGGATGGGCGATGCTTAGGCACAATGAGCCTCGACCGCAAGCCCACCACAGGCCGGAGGCCGCTTTCCAACCACAGCATGCGCTGGTATCTAGGGCCGCGTTCACTCCAGCTTTCAGGTGCCCCGATGGATCTCAAGGCCCACATCCGCCACGTTCCGGATTTCCCCAAGAAGGGCATCCTGTTCTACGACATCTCCACCCTGCTGGCGCACGGGCCGGCCTGGAAGGAGACGGTGAACCGGCTGGTCACCGCCATCACGCCGCTGGAGCCGGACCTGCTGGTCGGCATCGAGTCGCGCGGCTTCCTGGTGGCGGCGCCGCTGTCCTACCTGATGGGCTGCGGCTTCGTGATGGTGAGAAAGCGCGGCAAGCTGCCGGGCGACGTGATCCAGCACCACTATGACCTGGAGTACGGCACCGACACGGTGGAGATCCAGTCCGATGCGATCAAGCCGGGCCAGCGCGTGATCGTGCTGGACGACCTGCTGGCGACTGGCGGGACCCTGCAGGCCTCCATCTCGCTGCTGCGCAAGGTGGGCGCCAATGTGGTCGGCGCGGCTTGTATCATCGAGCTCGCCTTCCTCGGCGGGCGCGGCAAGCTCGACGTGCCGTTCCGGTCGATGATCTCGTACGACTCCTGAAGGGCTGCATCCAATGCCGACCGTCACGCTCTACCGTCCGGTCGGCCCCCAGGAGCTGGCGCTGATCGAAGCAAGCGGCTGGCGCGCGTTCCCGCCGCGCCTGCCGGAGCAACCGATTTTCTATCCGGTGCTGAACGAGGCGTACGCGATCCAGATCGCGCGCGACTGGAACGTGCAGGCCGGCGGCGCCGGGTATGTCACCCGGTTCGAGGTCGACG
>Ga0081538_10001310_pt1 | contig 25709 bp, 18 predicted proteins | sample TabmetS5T2R1_FD_71022 | JGI IMG/M metagenome (GOLD analysis project Ga0081538, IMG submission 71022) | Tabebuia heterophylla rhizosphere microbial communities from the University of Puerto Rico - S5T2R1 | ecosystem: Host-associated > Plants > Roots > Rhizosphere ... | reverse complement strand
CTCCCAGCCCCTGGAGCACACGAAAGATGACGAGCGAGGGGCTATTCCAGGCCAGGCCGCATAGCCCTGAGCTGATGACAAAGGCACCCAGACTGACGAGGAATAAGGTGCGATTCCCGAAACGGCTGCCCAACCAGCCGACGGTCGTGACCAGGACCGCCCCAGCAATCATATAGGCCGTGATCACCCATTGGGCTTCATCGAGATTGAGGCTGAAGGCGGTCATCATCTGCGGTAACGCCACGTTGACCGTGGCGTTGTTCATCACCACCAGGAAGGCGCTCAGCGTAACAGTAGCTGCGACCCACCATTTGTACGACGCCCGGTCCGGGGCAATAATCGGACCAGCCCGTCGCGTGGTAAGAGGTGGTACGGGGAGTAATGCGGTAGCGTGCTTGGATATTGTGGAACCCTGGGATGCCACGTTGGGTCCTCGATGGCGCCTTGGTGCCAGACCTCAATACGAGCAGCACCATGACCGGCCTATTGTCTCCGGATACGGCGTTTTGTGAAAGGGGACATGCGCGACCCCTAAGTGTATCCTAGAGCGGGGACTTTGCCATACTTTAGCCGTGTCCCTCTCTCCCCTGGGGAGAGGGAGATCTGAGCCCCCTGCTGATGACCAGAGAGGTTCCTGAGTAAGCTATGATAGCTATTTTTTCTGGGCCGGCACCGGTATGCCGGGAACCTTCACGTTGACGGAGCCCAGATGGTTCCGGCTGGTGAAGTACAGGGTTTTCCAGTCGTCGCCGCCAAAGGCCAAGTTGGTAGTAGCAGCAGCCCCGTGCACGATGCGACCCAGCTTTTTACCGTGCGGGTCCATGATCCATAGTCCCCCCGCGCCGCCACAATAGACGTTGCCCTCTACATCCACCTTCATGCCATCGGGCACGCCTGGCTCCTCACCCCGCAGGTCGACAAAGACTCGGTCAGTCTGCTTTGCGAGAGTACCGTTAGGCAGTAGGTCAAAGGCCCGGATGTAGCTGCGTCGGGAGTCGTTAATGTAGAGCACGCTTTCATCGGGGGAGAAGGCGAGGCCGTTGGGCAAGATAAAATCATCGATGAGCAGAGTGAGAGTACCCAGGTCGGGCGTGACGCGGTACACTCCAGCAAAGGTCAGGTCCCACTGCTCGGGCGGCAAGGGACTGGTCCAGGGGTCGGTGAAGTAGATGCAGCCATCAGACTTGACCACCACGTCATTGGGCCGGTTCAGCCGCCGTCCCTGGAAGCTGTTCGCGACCACCGTGATACTGCCATCGTGTTCTTGCCGGGTGACCCGTCGACTGTCATGCTCGCAGGCGATCACCCTCCCCTGGAGGTCGCGAGTCAGCCCATTGGCCCGGTTAGTCGGCTCCTGGACCAGGGACACACCTTGGCCAGGCGTGTACTGCATGCGCCGGTTGTTATGAATGTCGCTGAACAGCAGATAACCACCTTCCTTCCACCACACCGGTCCTTCGGCTGGCCCCTGCGGGCCGCCGAAGCCATCGGCCAACATCTGAATGGGTTCTGACAGGGAGATAATGTTTTCTAGCTCCGGAGCGAATTGCTCGATGGGCATAGGAGACTCCTCATCTTCAACGGCACGAAGATATATGACAACGAACGCACAGCGTAGCGTTGTGCTCTGCCATAGCATAATGCCACCGGTCTATGCAGCACCACTTTTCATGGGAGCAAGCATAGGCCCGACTCGGTAGCAGGTCAACTCTCAGGGGGAGTTCCTATGTCAAAGGGTTTTCATTATATGTCAACATCCAGGTTCCAGCACAGCGGTGTGACCAGTTGGAACGCTTGATATAGCGTAGGCTGCATTACGCTCGGATCAGGCACAACGTGTAACGCTCAGGTGGACAATTTCCATACCATACCCCTGCCTGAGCTGTGCTCTGCTCCTACTGGTTCTCGAGTGTTCGTCTGTCAGTCTTCCTTTCAAGAAGATGTAAGGCAAAACTATGCCCCCAGTATGACGTCATTGCAGAACCCTGTATGGATGGCTAGAATGTGTTAGGGCTGTTCCGGTAACATCTATAGACAACGGGGAAAAAAGTGGCTGAAGCAGAGAAGGCTGTCCTGTCATCCTTGACACCGCTGACCATTTTGCTCGTTGAGGATAGTCCCGAAGATCGTGCCGTGTATCAGCGCTTCCTCCGCCAGCACCTGCCCGCTGCCACTGTCTGCCTGGAAGCGACCACTGGCACTGAGGGCCTGCGTCTGTGCCAGACAACCCGGCTAGACTGTATTATACTGGACATGCGCTTGCCAGACATGACCGGGTTGGAGTTTCTGCAGGCCAGGCAGGCCGGCTCACCCACGCCATCCTGCCCCGTGATACTGCTGACCGGACAGGGCAACGAACAGCTCGCAGTGCAGGCCTTGCACGCTGGGGCGCAAGACTATGTGGTGAAGCATGACCTCTCCGCCGCTCTCTTGTACCAGACGATTACCCAGGCAGTGGAGAGATTCCGTCAGCGCCAGGCTCAGGAGGCGCAGTGGCACACGTTGCGTCAGCAGAATCTGAGGCTCCGCGAACATGAGGAGCACCTGACCACCCTCGCTACCACTCTCGAACAGCAGGTCGTTGAACGCACCGCCCTCCTGGAGCTACTCCAGGACATCACGCGGGCGGCGAACGAGGCGACGGAGAGCGCTGAAGCCCTGCAGTTTGCCGTGGACCGTCTCTGCGCCTATACCGGCTGGCCCGTGGGCCACGTATATCTAGCGGTGGCCCCAGACATGACCCGGTGGGCGCCAACCGCTATCTGGCACCTGGCTGCCCCGGGGCGCTTCACCGCCTTCCAGCAGGCGACCCAGAGCGTCGAGTTTGCCAATGGCGAAGGCCTGGTCGGTCGTGTGGGTGCCCTCGGCAAGGCGGAGTGGAGCGCGGATATCACGGCTGATAGCGTCTTCCACCGCTGGCGTACCGCCCTGGAGGTCGGGCTCACGGCTGGCGTGGCCGTGCCAATTCTAGCCGGACCTGAGGTGGCGGGGGTACTGGAGTTTTATACCGACACGCCGCTGCCGCCGAATCTACCCCTCCTGGAGACCATAACGCAGATTGGCACGCAACTGGGCCGGGTGGTGGAACGCGAGCGCACCGCCGCCCAGTTGCAACAGCAGCAAGAGGCCCTCATCCAGCGCGAGAAGCTGGCGGCCATGGGCTCGCTGCTGGCCAGTGTGGCCCATGAGCTGAACAATCCGCTGGCGATTATTACGATGCAGGCCAGCAACCTCCGGGAAGAACTCGGCATGGGCCCGCCAGCCGAAATGCTGGCGGACATTACCCAGGCAGCCGATCGCTGTAAGCGGTTGGTCCAAAATTTCCTCACCCTGGCGCACCAGCACCCACCAGAGCGCCTGGCAGTGGACTTGAATGCGCTGATCACCCGCGTCCTGGAGCTGCTGACCCCGTCACTGCGGGATGACAATATTGCCGTGCAGGCGCATCTGGATGCGGCCCTGCCGTTGCTCTGGGCCGATGCCCACCAGCTCCAGCAGGTGGTGATCAACCTGATGACCAATGCCCAGCAGGCGCTGCGCGAGGTTACGACGCCGCGGCAGTTAACTCTCCGGACCCGGCACGACCCCTCACGCATGTGTGTTACGTGCGAAGTCGCTGATACCGGTCCTGGCATTCCGCCAGCGCTGCGGGAGCGCATCTTTGAACCATTCTTTACGACGAAGCCGCCCGGGATTGGTACGGGTCTGGGTCTGTCGTTGTGCCAGGGCATTCTGGCGGGACATGGAGGTACCATACGTGTCACCGGTGCGCCAGGCCAGGGCGCGACGTTCTCCATCGAGCTGCCGGCTGCCGCGGAGACAGAGACGGCACCTGTGCCTCCAGACCTGAAGGCGCCAGCGCTGCTGCAGGGACAGACCATTCTGGTGGTTGACGATGAGCTAAGCCTGACCAGAGCGCTGGCCCGGCTGCTTCGCCGTGATGGCCACACGGTCGATATTGTCGCCAATGGACGTCTGGCGCTGGACCAGCTCCGGGAGCGCGCCTATGACCTGATCCTGAGTGATTGGCGCATGCCGGAACTGGACGGGCCGGGCCTCTATCAGGCCCTGGCGCAGCAGTATCCGCATCTGCAGCAGCGCTTCGTGGTGCTCACCGGCAATACCTTGAGTCCTGAAACGCTGGCCTTCTCGGCGCAGCATGGGGTGCCGCAGCTCACCAAACCCTTCACAGCGTCAGAAGTCCGGCGCATTATCCAGCAGGTTTTATCTCCTCTCCCTCGCTCCCATCCCCGCCTTCCCGCGCCAGGGGGGAAGGAGAAAAACGCCAGTGAGGGGCTGCAAGCGTCTATGACCGTATATACAGGAGAATGTCCATGAACAAAGACGGCCACGCCCGTACGACCTCCGCGCCAGACAGCCACAGCAGTGTGAAGACAAAGAAAAACGGTCATACCAGTGCGGTCAAGCAGAAAAACGGCCATACCAATCGGATGGTCAAAGCGGCTTTCGCCGATCTCCGCATCGTACTTGCCGGCATGCAGGCTATGCGCGACGGCGACTTCTCCGTGCGGCTCCCAGGCGACTGGACGGGGCTGGAAGGGAAGATCGCCGACACGTTCAACGAGATCATTGCCGCCAACCAGCAGATGGCGCAGGAATTAACGCGCGTTGGGCAGGTCGTGGGCAAGGAGGGGAAAACGCGGGAGCGCACGCGCTTTATCCAGTCCAAAGGGGCCTGGGGCGCGATGGAAGTCTCGGTCAACACGCTCGTCGAAGACCTGCTCCGGCCGACCACCGAAGTCACCCGCGCCATCACCGCCGTAGCGCAGGGCAACCTGACTCAAACCGTGCAGCTCGATGTGGACGGGCGCCCCCTGGAGGGCGAGTTCCTGCGCTCCGCCAGCATCGTCAATACCATGATCCAGCAGCTCGGTGTGTTCACGGCCGAAGTCACGCGTGTGGCGCGCGAGGTCGGCACGGACGGCAAGCTCGGTGGCCAGGCGCAGGTCGGTGGTGTCAGTGGCGTATGGAAGGACCTCACTGAGAGCGTCAACTCGATGGCCAGTAACCTCACCGCTCAGGTGCGCAACATCGCCGAGGTCACCATCGCCGTGGCCAGCGGCGACCTGTCACGCAAAATTACTGTCGACGTGCGCGGCGAAATCCTCCAACTGAAAGAGGCCATCAATACCATGGTGGATCAGTTGCGCTCCTTTGCCTCGGAGGTGACGCGCGTGGCGCGCGAAGTCAGCACCGACGGCAAGCTCGGCGGGCAGGCCGTCGTGCCGGGGGTGGCTGGCACCTGGAAGGATCTCACCGACTCGGTCAATGCTATGGCCGGGAATCTGACGGCGCAGGTACGCAACATCGCCGAGGTGACCACGGCGGTGGCGCGTGGCGACCTGTCGCGCAAAATTACGGTCGACGTGCGCGGCGAAATCCTCGAGCTCAAGGATACCATCAATACCATGGTGGATCAGTTGCGTGCCTTCGCCTCAGAGGTGACGCGCGTGGCGCGCGAGGTCGGCACGGAAGGCAAGCTGGGCGGCCAGGCGCAGGTGCCGGGGGTGGGCGGTACGTGGAAGGATCTCACCGACTCGGTCAACTCGATGGCCAGTAACCTCACCGGGCAGGTGCGCAACATCGCCGATGTGGCCACCGCCATCGCCAACGGCGATTTGTCGAAAAAGATCACCGTGAACGTGAGCGGGGAAATCCTCCTGCTCAAGGAGACCGTCAACACCATGGTGGACCAGCTCAACGCCTTCGCCGGGGAGGTGACGCGTGTGGCGCGTGAAGTGGGGAGCGACGGACGCCTGGGCGGGCAGGCCAACGTGCCGGGCGTCGCCGGCACCTGGAAGGATTTGACTGATAATGTGAACTTCATGGCCAGTAACCTCACCGGGCAGGTGCGCAACATCGCCGAAGTGACCACCGCCGTGGCCCGCGGCGACCTCTCCCGCAAGATCACCGTGGACGTCAAGGGCGAGATTCTGGAGCTGAAAAACACCATCAACACCATGGTGGACCAGCTCAATGCGTTTGCCGGGGAAGTGACCCGCGTGGCGCGCGAGGTCGGCACCGAGGGCAAACTCGGGGGGCAGGCCAACGTGCCAGGGGTGGCTGGCACCTGGAAGGATCTCACCGACTCGGTCAACTCGATGGCCAGCAACCTCACCGAGCAGGTGCGCGGTATCGTCAAAGTCGTGACCGCGGTCGCCGATGGCGACCTGTCGCAGAAGCTGACGGTCAACGCCAAGGGCGAAGTGGCGGCCCTGGGTGACACGATTAACAACATGACTAACACCCTGGCCACCTTTGCCGACCAGGTCACGTCGGTGGCGCGTGAGGTGGGTGTGGATGGTCGGCTGGGCGGCCAGGCCAACGTGCCCGGCGCCTCTGGCACATGGAAAGACCTGACCGGGAACGTCAACCTGCTGGCGGATAACCTGACCCGTCAGGTCCGCGCTATCGCCGAGGTAGCCACCGCCGTCACGCAGGGCGACCTGACGCGCTCTATCCAGGTCGAGGCCAGTGGCGAAGTCGCCGAGCTGAAAGACAACATCAATACGATGATCAATAACCTGCGGCTCACCACCGACCGCAACACCGAGCAGGACTGGCTCAAGACAAACCTGGCCCGCCTCACCGGCATGTTGCAGGGCCAGCGCGATCTGGCCACCGTCGGGCGCATGCTGCTCTCCGAGCTGGTACCGCTGGTCAACGCCCAGCAGGGCGTGATCTATCAGATGGCGGGGGAGGAGATGCCAGGTCTGCGGTTGCTATCGACGTTCGCCGACGACTGGCAGAGTGGCCATGCGCAGTACCTTCAGGTCGGCGAGGGGCTGATCGGCCAGTGCGCCGCAGAGAAGCGGCGCATGGTGATTTATGACCTACCTCTACACACAGTGCCGATCCGCTCCGGCCTGTTTGAGGCGGTGCCGAGCAATGTGATCGTGCTGCCGGTGCTCTTCGAGGATCAGGTCAAGGCGGTGATCGAACTGGCCTCGCTCAGCACCTTCACCGCCTCGCACCTGGCGTTCCTCGAACAACTGACGGCCAGCATCGGTATCGTACTCAACAGTATTGAGGCCACGATGCAGACCGAGGGGCTGCTCAAGCAGTCGCAGCAACTCGCCGCCGAGCTGCAGGCGCAGCAGACAGAGCTGCAGCAGACCAACGAGCAGATTGAACAGAAAGCCCAGCAGCTCGCCGAGCAAAACGTCGAGATGGAGCGCCAGAACGAGGAGATTGAACAGGCCCGCCGGGCTCTGGAAGAGAAGGCCACGGAGCTGGCCCTGACCTCCAAGTACAAGTCCGAGTTCCTGGCCAACATGTCGCACGAGCTGCGCACACCGCTCAACAGCATCCTGGTTCTGGGCCAGCAGCTCAGCGACAATCCCGACGGCAATCTGACGTCCAGGCAGGTCGAGTTCGCCCGTACCATTCACGGCGCGGGGACGGACCTGCTCAATCTGATTAGCGACATCCTCGACCTGTCTAAGATCGAATCCGGCACAGTCTCTGTGGATGTCGAGGAGATCTTCTTCGCCAATCTGCTGGACATGGTAGCCCGTCCGTTCCGCCATGAAGCCGAAAATCGTCGCCTCAGCTTCGAGGCGTATCTCGATCCGCATCTCAGCCGCAGCCTCGTCACCGACTCGAAGCGTCTGCAGCAGGTGCTCAAGAATCTGCTCTCCAATGCCCTCAAATTCACCGAACAGGGCGGCGTGCGTCTGAGCGTCTCAGCGGCCGTTGGCGGCTGGAGTGCCGACCACCCGGTCCTCTCTACAGCGGTGTCGGTGGTGGCTTTCGCGGTCTCCGATACGGGCATTGGCATTCCGTTCGAAAAACAGCGCATCATTTTCGAAGCCTTCCAGCAGGCCGACGCTGGCACCAGCCGGCGGTACGGCGGCACTGGCCTGGGCCTGGCTATCAGCCGCGAGCTGGCCAGTCTGCTGGGCGGGGAAATCCAGTTGCGCAGCACTCCAGGCGAGGGCAGCACCTTCACGCTCTACTTGCCACAGACCTACGTTGGCCCGTCCGTGGTCAGTGTGTCCGCGGTCGATAGCGCCGCCGAGCCGACTGCCCCGCCCAGGTATTTCGCCTCGGCACGGGGGCTCTCTGCGGTGCGTGTGGCGGAGCAAGTAGTCGAGACAATCCAGGACGACCGTGACCACCTGCAGCCGGACGATGCCGTGCTGTTGATCGTCGAAGACGACCCGCATTACGCCCGCGTCCTGTGCGACCTGTCCCGCGATCGGGGCTTTAAGGTCCTGCTGGCCATGCGTGGTGCGGAGGCGCTCTCCCTGGTGCGCCAGTATCACCCGACCGCCGTATCGCTGGACGTGTTCCTGCCCGATATGCTCGGCTGGACCGTGCTCAGTCATCTGAAGCAAGATCCGACCACGCGCCACATCCCGGTGCAGATGGTGACGCTGGACGAAGATCGGCAACACGGCCTGGCACGCGGCGCCTTCGCCTTCGTGACCAAGCCCGCCACCACCGAGGGTCTGGAACAGGCCCTGGCGCGTATCCAGGCATATGCCACGCCGCGCCGCAAGCGGCTGCTGGTGGTGGAAGACAATACCGCCGAACAGTTGAGTATCACCGAGCTGCTGGGGTACGACGACATTGATATCGCTGTGGTCGATACGGGCGCGGCGGCGCTCGCCGCGCTCAGCGAGGAGCCGTTTGACTGCGTGGTGCTTGACCTGCGTCTGCCGGATATGTCGGGGTTCGAGGTGCTGGAGCGCCTCCGCGACGATGCCGCACTGACCGACGTGCCCGTGGTGGTCTTCACCGGCAAGGAATTGTCGCCAGAGGAGGACGCCCGGTTGCACACGCTGGCCCGCAGTGTGGTGGTGAAGGGCGTCGAGTCGCCGGAACGGCTGCTGGATGAGACAGCATTGTTCCTGCACCGGGTAGTCGCTGACCTGCCGCCTGAAAAGCAACAGATGCTCGAACGGCTGCACCGCTCCGACGATGACCTGGTGGGTCGGAAGGTGCTGGTGGTGGACGACGACGTGCGTAACATCTTCGCGCTCAGCAGCGTGCTCGAGCGGCGGGGCATGACCGTGTTGACGGCAGGTACGGGCCGCGAGGCGGTTACTATGCTCGACGCCACCCCCGACGTGGCGATCGTGCTGATGGATATTATGATGCCTGAGATGGACGGCTATGAGACGATGCAGGTGATCCGGCAGAACGCCGCCTTCCGACGGCTGCCGATCATCGCCCTGACCGCCAAAGCCATGAAAGGCGATCGTGAGAGGTGCCTGGAGGCCGGCGCCTCCGACTACCTCGCCAAACCGGTCAACACCGAGCAACTCCTGTCAGCCCTCCGCATGTGGCTGCACCGGTAGTGGATGCGTTAGGGAGGCATGCCGTGAGCGAGCACGAGAAAGTCAACATCCTCATGGTGGATGATCAGCCAGCCAAGCTGCTCAGTTATGAGGTGATTCTCCGTGAACTAGGCGAGAACCTGATCAAGGCTAGTTCGGGCCGGGAAGCCCTGGAGCACTTGCTGAAGACCAACATCGCTGTCGTCTTGATGGACGTCAGCATGCCGGAACTCGATGGTTTTGAACTGGCGGAGCTCATCCGCCAGCACCCGCGCTATCAACAGACGGCAATTATTTTCATCTCGGCCGTGCATATGACGGACCTCGACCGGCTCAAAGGGTATGCACACGGGGCGGTAGACTATATTTCGGTCCCGGTCGTGCCGGATCTCTTGCGGGCGAAAGTCAGCGTGTTCGCCGAGTTGTACCGCAAAACGCAACAGTTGGCACGGCTGAATCACGAGCTGGAGCAACGGGTGGCGGAACGCACGGCGGCGTTAGAAGCCTCCACGGTGCGGCTGCGCGACAGCGAAGCGTCGTTGCGCGCCATCTTTGACAACGCCGGCATCGGCATCTCCGTCCTGAACCAGGACACTGGCATCCTGCAAGTCAACCCGACGATGCAGGAGATGTTTGGTTACACGGAAGCGGAGCTGCTCACCATGACGATGACCGCACTGACCCACCCGGCAGAGGCCCTGGGTGACCTGGAGGCGTTTCAGCGCGTGTGTGCCGGCGACCTGCCCCGCTATCAGGTTGAGAAACGCTACTACCGTAAAGACGGGCAACTACTGTGGGGGCGTTTTACCGCCACCACGATCAAGGATGTTGCCGGTCAGCAGGCGTGCGTGATCGGCATGCTGGAAGACATCACCGAGCGCAAACGGGCAGAAGAGGAACTGCAGCGGCGGGCCGAAGCGCTGCAGCGGCTCAACCGCGAACTCGAATACAGCAACCGGGAGCTGGACGCCTTTGCCTATATTGCCTCGCATGATCTGCGCGAGCCGCTGCGTGGGATTTACAACTTCTCGCACTTTCTGCTGGAGGACTACGCGGACAAACTCGATGCCCCTGGCGTGGAGAAGTTGCATACGCTGACGCGGCTGACGCGGCGCATGGAAGCACTGATTGAGTCGCTGCTCCACTACTCGCAGATTGGCCGCGTCGAACCGGCGATAGAAGACATCGATATGCAGGAGGTCGTTGACGAGACGCTCGAACTGCTCGCCGCGCGCTTGCAGGAAGGTCAGGCGCAGGTGCGCCTCCCGGCCCGGCTGCCCACGGTGCGCGCTGACCGCGTGCAAGTGGGGGAAATTTTCGCCAACCTGATCGCCAATGCCATCAAGTACAATGATAAGGCCGAGAAGTGGGTCGAGATCGGCTGCGAAGTGTCGCCGGACGTGGATGGGGCGATGCGGCCCGTCTTCTACGTTAGGGACAACGGTATCGGCATTGCGGCGCAGCATCACGAGTCAATCTTCCGTATCTTCCGGCGGCTGCACGGGCGTGAGGAATACGGGGGCGGCACGGGGGCGGGGCTGACGATTGTACGCAAAATTGTCGAGCGGCACGGTGGGCATATCTGGCTCGTCTCACAGCCCGATGCGGGTACAACGTTCCACTTTACCCTGGAGGGAAGCAGAGAGGGCGTGCATGCACACGACGCAGGTTATTTTGCTGGTTGAGGACAGCGATGAAGACTACGAGGCGCTCGTGCGTGCCTTGCGTGGCATAGACGACATGGTGTCGTTGTACCGCTGCCGGCGGGCCGACGAGGTCATCGAGTACCTGCACGGGCGGGGCCACTTCGCCCTGCCCGCCCCGGCGCCACGCCCTGTGCTCATCCTGCTCGATTTGAATCTGCCCGGCATTGATGGGCGCGACTTGCTGGCCATGCTCAAGGGTGAGGCGTACTCGCAAGCCATCCCTGTCGTGGTGGTGACCACGTCGCACAACCCACGCGATATTGCGTGGTGCTATGCGCACGGGGCGGACGGCTATCAGGTCAAAGGCATGGACTACCCGCAATTCAGTCAGGCGCTACGGCTGCACGTGGAGCACTGGCTGCAAGCGAGCCGCCCGCCCGCCAATGCTGAGGGGCGATGAGGCACGGTTACGGCAGACTAGATGGCTGATACAGAGGTGTACTATGGTTGATGGCTTGCGACGTGCCCTGGGTTTTTTGACAGTCTATCCCTTGCGGGCTAGTGATGCCTGGACTCCCGAAACCCTGGGGAGTTCCATGGTGTACTATCCCCTGATTGGCACGTTCATCGGGCTCGCTCTCTGGGGATTGGCAGTGCTGCTTGGCGTGCTCTTCCCGCCGCCAGTCGTCAGTGTTTTACTCCTGGTGAGCGCGCTGCTGGTCACTGGCGGATTGCATATGGACGGATGGGCCGATCTCATCGATGGCTTGAGCGGGAGCTATAATCGCGAAGATGCTTTGCGGATCTTCAAAGATCCACATGTGGGCCCCATGGCTGTAGCTGGTGTGGTGCTGATAGTGCTTTTGAAATATACCTGTCTGAATGCCCTCTCGCCTGCGGCCCTGTGTCCTGCCCTGGTGTTGATGGCGACACTCAGTCGCTACGCCATGGTGCAACTGGCGTGCTTCTCCCCCTACGCCCGCGCCACGGGTGGGGTAGGCGAGCCGTTTGTACGTGGCATCCGGCTGGAACATCACATTGTGGCGCTGCTCTTAGCACTGGGGAGTACCCTGCTCTTTGGCGGTCTGCGCGGCGTGTGCATCGGTGTGCTCGTCGGCCTGGCAACGCTTGGGATGCAGATCTACTTTTACCAACGCCTCGGCGGCATCACAGGAGACGTACTCGGGGCCACGAATGAGCTGAACGAAGCCCTGGTGCTTCTCCTGGCGACCGTGGTGTACTGACGTGCCTTACAGGTCCATAATGGCCTTGCGCTGCGCACCATCCAGCGAGATCGCAGCTCCGGTCACGAAGCTAGCGCGGTCTGAGGCGAGAAAGACCACCATATGCGCCACTTCTTCAGCAGTACAGAGACGTCCTATCGGAATACTCCGAATGGCCCGTAGGTTAGCTTCGTCCTCACTCATCCCCTTCTCGCGTGCCAGGGTCCGCACCAGGCCCCACCAGCGTTCCGTGTCGACTGGACCCGGGTTCACGGCGTTCACCGTGATGCCGTACGGCGCCAGTTCCTCGGCAATAGCCAGGGTAAAATTGATCCCGGCAGCGTTCGCAGCCCCTGGTGTGAGCTCGAAGTAAATCGGTTTGATGCCATCGTTGCCAATGACGTTGACGATACGCCCCCAGCGGCGTTCTTGCATGTACGGAATGGCCGCTTTGGCCGTGCGCACGTAGCCCATAAATTTCAGGTTAAGACTCAGCATCCAGTCTTGCTCGGTGAGATTTTTGAGGGTGCCGCCTGGGGAACTCCCAGCGCAATTCACCAGAATATCGAGTCGTCCGAAGTGCTGCACCGCCGTCTGGATAAACCGTTGTGCATCCTCTTCCCGATGCATATCCGCCACGACGGGGAGCACCTGTCTGCCCGTCTGTTGCGCCATCTCTGCGGCGACACGCTCCAGCAGCTCCTGGCCGCGGGCGCAGATGGCGACATCCGCACCCTCCCGCGCTAGCCCCAGGGCTGAGGCCTGCCCAATCCCCTTACTGCCTCCCGTGATGAGAGCGACTCTCCCCTGCAACCCCAGATCCATACTCGATCTCCTTTGGTTCCTATTCTCACCCTCTCTCTAGAAGACGTCTCCTCTCGCCCCGTGGTCTGCGTGGCGTAGCCAGGCGTGGATCCGATTGGGACTTAAGGGCAGCTCCGTGACCTGTACCCCCAGCGGCGCCAGAGCATTCGCCACCGCGTTGGCGAGGGCGGCTCCGGTGGCCACGATGCCGCCCTCGCCGGCCCCTTTCACGCCCAGTGGATTGAGCGGCGAGGGCGCCTCTTCGAGAGTGACGTCATCAATCGGCGGCGCGTCTTGACTGGTGGGCAGGAGGTAATCCATAAACGTCCCCGAGAGAAGCTGCCCGTTGTCGTCATACACCAGCTCTTCGAGGAGCGTGCTGCCGATGCCTTGCACGGCTGCCCCCACAGTCTGGCCCTGCACAAGCAGGGGATTGATACAGCGGCCGATATCCTCGACGACCGCATAGCGTAGCACCTCGACTTTACCAGTCTCGGGGTCTACAGCGACGTGCGCCACATGCGTGCCATAACTGTACGTGAGCTGGTTGGTATGGAAATACGCCGTGGCCTCCAGGCCCGGCTCACCGTCATGGTAGGAACTGGCTGGCGATGCCAGGGCGACCAGGGTATCGAGGTCGAGGAGAGGCGGAGCAAATTGCTCTCCCTTTGGGTAGATCTGCGCGTTGCGAAACTCCAAGCCGGCGACATCACGCTGCAGATAGCGCCCGGCCAGGGCCAAAATTTTCTCACGTAACTTCTGGCAGGCGAGATGCACGGCATTCCCGGCCATCACCGTACCACGACTGCCAAACGTGCCCACACCATAAGGCATCAGGTCCGTACTGCCATGCAACACGCTGATAGGCTCGATGGGCAGCCCGAGACTGTCAGCACAGATTTGCGCCATCGTCGTCTCATGCCCTTGCCCCATAGTGGCAATGCCAAGATACACGGCAATATGCTTGGCACCGTGGATAACCACGCGCGCGCCTTCATACGGTCCCAAACCAGTCCACTTCACGAAGCAGCCCATGCCAATGCCGTGGTACTTGCCCTCTTTGGATACGCCTTGCAGGGATTTGAGCGCGTCGTAGTCGATCTCGTCCAAGGCGCGCTGCAGGGCCATCGGATAGTTGCCACTATCAAACACCATGGGCGGCATGCCCAGGCGCGTCTGACCCACGGTATAGGGCATTTCCTCAGGCTGCACGAGGTTTTTGAGACGCAGGGCCACCGGATCCATCTGCAGGTCGGCAGCTACCATGTCCAACAAACGCTCACGGATGAAACAGGACTCATACCGACCAGGAGCACGAAACGTTCCGGTGCCCATTTTATTGGTCAGCACGCAACTGACCGTGGCCTGATAGGCCGGGATACGATAGGGCCCGGTCAACACCGCCGCGGCGGACGCCGGCACTAGACCACCGTGGGTACGAATATAGGCCCCCATATCGCCGTAAACGTGCGCCCGCATGCCGAGGAGCGTGCCATCGCGCTGCGCCGCAATCTCGATCTCACAGTGCACTTCACGGGAGTGATTGGCCGCTTGCAGGTGCTCGCGACGATCTTCGATCCATTTCACCGGCTGGCCAATCTGCATGGCGGCAAACGGAATCAGAAAATCCTCTGGATAAAACTCCCCGCGGATGCCAAAACCGCCGCCGACATCAGGCTCGATGAAGTGGATCTTATGCTCAGGCATGTCAAGCATAGAGGCCAGGATAGCGCGGTTGAAATGTGGTACCTTGGTGGGCCCCCAGACACTCAGTTCACCACGGCCGGCATGATAGCTGGCAACCAGACCACGTGTTTCCAGTGGATTCCCCGTGTGCCGGTGCACGGCAAAGGTGGCTGTGCGAGTGTAGGCAGCGGCCTGCCAGGCCGCGTCGATATCACCGACGTTGACGGTGTACTGCGCCGCCAGATTCGTGCCCTGCTCCTCGTGTAACACGACGTCATCGCGCCGAGCGTCCGGCATACGTACCACGGCCGGCAGGGCCTCATAGCGTACTGCTATAGCGTCGAGGGCATCCTCAGCCACATAGCGACTGCTGGCAACGGCCACCGCCACGGGTTCCCCCACATACCGCACCTTCTTATGGGCAAGTGGGTACTGTAAAAAACGTTCTAAACCGGCCAGAGGGTAGAGCCGGATGGGAATGGGTTTGGCATAGGGTACAATATCTGGAAAGCTGAAAACAGCTACCACACCCGGTATGGCGAGCGCTCGCGAGGCATCGATGGCCATGATCCTGGCATGCGCCTGCGTGCTGCGCAGGATGGCGGCGTGGAGCATGTTCGGGAGCTTGATGTCGTCGACGAATGTGGCCTTGCCAGTAAGAAACCGGACGTCTTCCCGACGCCTGACCGGGGCGCCAATATAAGTCTGGGCCATGGTTTTCTCCTCAGCTCTGTAACCATCTTGACGAGCAAACCACCGCATCTTCATCACCAGATAACATATTTGGCATATTTTTTGCTTTCTTAATTATTGTGAGCCTATAGAAATGAGCTATCCTACACAGCAGTCCTCGGGGCTGTAGGAGACAACCTGGACATGGCCAGAGACATGACCGCAACGGTTTCCACACACGATCGCCCTCCACGGCGTATCCCGTGTCCTGTGTGCCCCCAGGAGCGCCCTGTCAAATTTTACCACCCGCAGGATGTCATTAATATGACACTGCAGGAGAGTGGAGCTACTGATACAGCCAGAGACACTCTGGCCCTTGCCCTTTACTGGCTTGAGGATGTAGTGAGCCAGCTAGTACGCGTCTATATCGGGCAGGCGAGCACCGGAACGACCGCCCAACAGGGCACAGAAATCTAGACATGCTCCCTGGCACCGCTGCTGCTCACTGCCACTGTCAAATCTCCGTCACCTACAGTGATAGCGCTACCAGAATACACGCGAAAGGTGTATGATCACGGCATGCGCATCGTCTCCTGGAATGTGAACGGTATTCGCGCCGTCGTACGGAAGCAGATGTTACACTCCTGCCTGGCGACGTCCGATCCGGATGTGATCTGTCTCCAGGAAACCAAAGCACACCCTGGGCAGGTTACCCTCGACTCGCCCTTCTACCCCTACCAGTACTGGAATGGAGCCCACAGGCGGGGTTACGCTGGCACGGCGATTCTCTCGAAAACTGCCCCCCTGGCCGTGTGCCACAATATGGGTGTCGAGCGCCACGACTGCGAAGGACGCGTGCTCGCGGTGGAGTTTGCCGCGTACTTCGTGGTCTCTGTCTATGTCCCTAACGCCAAACGCGATTTGAGCCGCCTGGCCGACCGCCAGGATTGGGACACTTGCCTCCTCGCCTATCTCAAGGACCTCGAACAGCACAAACCTGTAGTGTGTGGCGGCGATTTTAACGTGGCACACACCGCAATCGACCTCGCCCGCCCCAAGGAAAACGTCAGGACGCACGGTTTCACCCCCGAGGAACGGGCCGGTTTCCAGCGCTTTCTCGATGCCGGCTTCGTCGATACTTTTCGGCATACACATCCAGACCAACCAGGGCAGTATACCTGGTGGCGGCAATTCGGCGGGGCACGGGAACGGAATATCGGGTGGCGGATTGATTATCTGTTGATCTCCGCCGCCCTGCTCCCCAGCCTGGTCTCCGCGCAGATCTTGTCAGAGGTGTATGGCTCCGATCACTGCCCTGTCGCCATAGAACTCAGTCAGTAGAGGTTGTAGAGCTTGGCGACGTTGTCGCAAACGATCTTCCGACGGATACGATCCGGCAGCGTACCCAGGTTGGCCTCAATGTGCTGACGGGACTCGGGCCACACGCAGTCAGGATGCGGGTAATCTGCCCCCCAGATGATGTTATCTTCGCCCACGAGCGGGATATTTGGCTCAAGAAACTGGTCCTGCTGGTACGTGGTATAGCCCTGACGCCGGAAGTAATCGCTGGGCTTCATGGAAAAACCCAGGGCCCGGGCCCGGTCCTCATACTCCGTGTCTAAACGGTCGAGCACATAGGGGATCCAGGTCACGCCGGCCTCACCGAGGACAAATTGAAAGTTTGGATACTTTTCACAGGCACCGGACGCGAGCAGCGACACCAGCACTTCCATGCCATCGAGTTGGAAGAGGGCCGAGCGTACGAGGCGCCATTCGATCAGATACTCCTGCTCCATCTGTGGACTATCGGGGGCACGCAGGCCCTTAAAGCCAGTGGAGTGGAAGGAGATCGGGAAGTGACACTCCGCCGCGGCTTCCCAGAGAGGGTACCAGGCATGATGGTACAGCGGTACGCTCATGCGTTTGAAGGCTAAATCCCCGCCCTTCAGGCCCATCTTGGCGCAGCGACGCACTTCGGCAGCCGCCACCAGGGGATCATTATTGGGAATGATGGCCAGTGGAAAAACGCGGTTGGGGTCAGAGCGTTTGGCAAAATCTGCGGCCCAGTCATTGTAGATCTTGTTGGCCCAGGCCCGATGTTCACCATCGGCGATGAGGTCATTGATCATGAGGCAGCCATAGATAATCTCGGCATCGAGTCCATCGCGATCCAGATCAGCAAGCCGCAGCTCAGGGGTGGTCGGGCGCGGGTGCGCGCCCGGAGTATAGTCCCACTCGAACCCATACTCCTTCATCACGTCGACGTGCGCAAACATGCCCTGCTGATATTTTGAAAATCCTGGCCCTATCCCATTCCACATGCCCTTGTCTTGCCCCTCCACGAACCAGTGGCAGCCATCGTCCAGTTGTTCCACACGCGGGACGATGAGCTTCCACCTGGCTGGAGCCTGTGATGACCAGAGATCAGGAGGACAGTAGGTCAGGTCAATATGATTGTCTCCGGAAATGAGCGAATACTGCACGTGTTCTCCTTCGCGAGAAAATGCTGTATCAACGCACCAGGGTAGCTGGAGCGATCCTGGACGAACCAATCTGACGACCCGTGTAGCTTTCTATTGTAAACTGACTTTATATGCGAGATCTAGCAGTAGCTTTACCACGACGCATCCGTGCTGTCGCCGGTAGTACCAGGGTATAATCCCCTAAGCTGCAATAAGACAGGGAAGAGGCAGAGAAGAGAGGTGAGGGCGTCGTGGCGCCCTCGTTGCTCTTACCCCAGCAGAGAGTGGATGTACAGATGCGTGTGTTGGCGTGCGAGAAGATCAGGAACGGTTTCCCACTGGGGCAGGTCAGGTCTTATCCATCGGCTCTCTATGGGGCGATGCCTCGTACAGGACGCCACCAAGGTCTGCAAGCAGTGCAGGAAAGCGGCAGGCCTCCATCGTTGTGTCAGAGATGGACTCAGCCTTGGGCGCGTCGCCATGAGATCGTGCTGCGTGTCAATCGGTGCGGCTGTTGGAGCTTCAGTTATATATGGCATAGGAGCAGTCCCCCTCACAGGATCTCCAGGCTCAACCGGCGGCAAAAGATGGAGGCCGTAGCGCTGCTCGCGCCTACACGTAAAGTATTAGAGACGTTAGGAAAAAAGTAAAACTGATTTCTTTCATGAAAAGCATTACATACGGTAATGGCTGTGACAATCACTGGAGGTCCAATGTGGTGGATGGTCAGCCTACTCCTCATGGGGGTGCTCGGTCCTGCTCTGGCGCAAGAAAGCCCAACGGGCAGCGAGCAGATGGAGGCAGAAAATGCCCAGAGGGCATCTGATCAGGCTATCGTTAGATTCAATACAGATATCAAGGCCTTCCCCTTATGGGAGCTCTTCGAGGCAGCGGTCCTGGCACAGGTGACGCCAGGCATGCTGGGGACATGTTATACGTACCAGGGGGGTACGGTGCGCGTTACCATGGAACCATTGCCCAGGGTAGAGCAGAAGACCGGATGGCAGAAGACGGCTGGCAAAGGATGGCAGCAGACACAGATAGATCGCACGTTTACTGAGTATCGGTACAATGAAAAAGCGGGTGTCTTATTATGGGTGGCAGGTGTTAACCCACGGTTTTTCTTCGCCTATACCAGCAAGATGTGTGAACTGCCCTTGGGTGCCATACGCCAATAGTCGTACAGCGGCGGTGTCCTCCGTCCATGATTCAAGTTCTCCACCTTCCAGGCCGATATCTAGAGAACACGGATCATCGAGAGAAAGGCGTCAACCTATGAGCACAATTCTTGTCGTCGATGACAGTCCAACGGCTCTCAAACTGATCAGCAAAACACTAGCGACTGCCGGGCATCACATTATTACGGCCAGCGATGGCGAAGAAGCCGTGACCAAGGCCACAGATGCACATCCTGATCTAGTGGTCTTGGATGTCATTATGCCCCACAAAAACGGCTACCAGGTCTGTCGCCAATTGAAGAACGACCCTAAAACACACGATATCAAGATCATCCTGTTCACCAGACAAAATCAACAGGCCGACCACTTGTGGGGCATGCACCAGGGCGCGGATGCCTATCTGGCCAAGCCGTTTCACGAGGCTGAGCTACTGGCGACCGTCGCGCGGTGTCTCGCATGACCAGGTGTTGAGCTAATGCCAGGCCAGTGCAGTCCTTACATGCCAGAGTAGTGCTGGAAAAGCCGTAACTGCAGCAACCGACCGCCGCCTAGCTGGCAGCCGCGGTCACGCCCGCCAGGTGCTTGGTAAAGAACGCCAGCGTCTTCGGCCAGGAGTCACGGTCCGCATCAGCCCGGTAACGCTCACCTCGCCTGTTCATGAAGGCGTGTCCAGCTCCAGGGTAGGAGTGGAACTCGTGCACCTTGCCGTGCTTAGTAAGTTCAGCGTCCAGCTTGCGCATGTCCGCCGGCGACGGGTTGGCGTCATCTTCACCAAAGAGTCCGAGCAAGGGGCAATGGATCTCTGCGGTGCGGTCAAAGGGCGATGGGCCCTCGCCCCAGGGCGCCATGATGTTGCCCCCATAGTAGTCCACAGCAGCCTTGAAATGTGGATTCACTGCGGCCATGAGATAGGCCACCCGGCCACCCATACAGAATCCGACAATGCCGAGCCGTTCCGCATCAACCGAGCGGTGCCCGCGCAAGAAATGCACCGTGGCATTCACGTCTTTGATGACGTTGACATCCAGCAACCGGGCTCGCCGCGTCGGGCCATCGTCCTTACAGTCAGGACCATCGCGGTGATACAGGTCTGGAGCGACGGCAGCATATCCCGCGCTCGCGACACGCTGCGTCATTTCCTCTATAAAATCATCTACGCCTCCTTGATGCTGGATGACCACGACCGCAGGGAACGGACCCGTCCCACTAGGCACGCTGACATAGAGCCGCATGTCTGCACCATCGACCTTGATGCTTTCCCAAAATGATGGCATGCTTCTCACCTCCTCTCAGGGCTGTTTCTGCAGGACTAGGTCCCACTAGGCACGTACTCCTGCAGCACGTTGGCGTACTCTTTGCGGGGAAACTCCTCCCCATTGGGCACACGCATCATGTCCGTGTAAATCTCCAGGCGGTTGCCGTCGGGATCATTGAAGTAGAACGAGCGACTGCCGCTACCCCCGAGGTTGCCGCCGCCCTCGATACCATGAATCAGCGGCCCATTGGTCAACTTGACGCCCTTGGCCTGTAGATGGGCCAGGGCCTTGAGGAACTCGTCGCGGTCCTCGACCTCAAAGGCGATCTGCTGGATGAGCCGCTCGCGCGGGCCCTGGGAGGTCACATCCACGCCGGCAGGGGCGGAGCTGAGCACCACATCGTGGTGCATGTCGTCAAAGCGCAAGAAAGCCGTCTCTGAGCCATCAGGGCGCTTGTTGCGATTGGTGACCGTACACCCCAGCACCTCGGTGTAGAAGCGGAACGATTTCTCGAAGTCGGATACCAGAATCCCCACGTGTCCTATCCGTTTAATGTGGATACCCATGAGTCGTTGCCTCCTTGACTGGTGTGCTCTCTACGCGTGCACCATAAGCTGCAGGCGATGCCCATCAGGGTCATGGAAATAAATGCAGTGCGGATCCCCCGGACGACCGCTGACCTTCACCCCGTGTTGTTCCAGCTCGGCTTTGAGCGCTTCGTACGTGCCGCTCTCAACGTCGAAGGCCAGATGGTTGAGATCGTTGCCGGTCATCAGAGGGGTATCACCCTGCTTCTTGAACAGGGCGACACCCTGGTGGCCGCAGTGCAGAAACGCTTGGGCATCGTTTTCCCGGTAGACGGTCATGCCCAGAAGCTCCGTGTAGAACTTCTTGGCGCGCGCCACATCTTGCACATGCAGGACAATGTGATTGAGGCCGTTGACTTGGATCATCGCTTTTTACCTCCTAGACATCGCTACGCGCGGGCCGGAGGTGCCCAGCCAACCCACTTCTAGATGGGCATGCAGCCCACCTCATCGTATGTCTTCTGCTGCATCTTGTACAGCAGCCCTCGCGCTGCTTGCAGCTGCGCTCGGTGGTCTATTGCTGGTACGCGACACGCGCGAGCATAACGGATCGAGCCTGTAATGGAAGTGCCCCCTAGTATAGATCCATATGCCGTTCTTTGCACGTCCATAGAGGCTGGTCAGGGCATGCTACTTCTCTGTAGCATGCCAGACGCCCTGCCAGTCGGCGGCAGGGGGATGAGCTCGGAGGAAGGCGACCCGCTGCTCGAACAGTTGAGACGGTCCATCCTCCGGGGCGAGCTTGAGACACGCCTGGAACTTCTCCTCAGCACCATCCCAGTCACGCTCGCGATAGGCTGCCAGGCCATGAGCGAACAGGTCGCGGAGTGCGAACGTGTCTGGGACAATCTCACCGGCCCGACCCAGGAGCTCGAAGATCCGGACCGGTTCGGTCTTCCCCACTACCGTCACGAAGTCCAGCTCGCGCGCCTCCACAGCCTGCTGGGCCAGACGATAAGTATCCTCAGCCACGACAATTCCCGTCCCGTACATCTTGTTAATCCCCTCAAGGCGCGAGGCCGTATTCACGATGTCACCGATGACAGTGTAGGACCTGGCCGTCTCCGACCCGATGGTGCCAATCACTACCTCACCGGTGGCGAGCCCCATACGCACCTTGAAATCCGGCACATTACGCCGGAGACCGAGGAGCTGTGGTAGCTCGCAGTGGAACGCGTCGATCGCCTCCTGCTGGAGGAGGGCGGCGAGACAGGCGTCCGTGGCGTGCTGGTCGCCTGGCGAGAAGGGCGGAGTCCAGAAGGCCATGACCCCATCGCCAATATATTTGTCAATGATGCCGCGATGGTCACGGATGGCCTGGGTCACGGCCGTGAAGTAGGCGTTCAAGAGATGGACCATAGCACTAGCAGTGAGTTGTTCGCTCAGCGAACTGAAACTTTTGATGTCGGAGAAAAACACGGTGATGATACGGCGCTCGGCAGTGTCCGCATGCTCACTAGACGTAGCGATGAGTCCGGAGACAATACGGGGGTCCATGTATTTGCCAAAGGTGTCTTTGATGCGCTCCTTGGCCCGAAGCTCGATAATCATGCGGTTGAATGACTGGGCGAGCTGGCCGATCTCATCTTTCGAAGTCACCTGTAGTTCGATAGAGAGTTGACCAGCCTCGACCGCGTGGGTGGCATGGAGTAGATGCTGCAGGGCACCATCGAGGCGATGGGTGAGTACCGAGAACAGGCCGAACCCAAACAGGGCCGCCACACAGAACAAGCCAACGCTGAGTTCTAGGACATGCACCTGATGCCGCTGCGCGTGCACGGTAGACCCCCGCGTCAATTGGTTGACAGCCACACGGATCTCGGCAAGGTCGGGTCCAAACGCTTCCTCAAAGGCAGAAAAGCCAAGGCTCAACCGCTGGGCGTCCGCACTACGATCCTCCCTGATCGCCTCGAGAACCGTACTACCAAGCTGCACGAACGGTTTCACATCGCGACGAATCATCGAGAACCTCCCGGCGATGCGGGCTAGCTCGACGCGCTCCATCACTCCATTCCGTACATCCTTGCTCGCTGTGTCGATAAGTTGGGCGACCTCGCTGAACTCCTGCTCCAGCCGTTTCGCCAGTTCAATCTGACGTGCGACGATCGTGGCGAGCCGGGATGGTTCCAGAGGACTCTCCTGCATGAGACGCCGGAGGTTCAGCTCGAACTCGAAGGTCTCGACATCGATCTGCGAGGCGATCGCACTTAAAAGCATGAAATAGTCCGTGATGGTGTCGAGTTCGTTGACGACACCCTTGGAGAGTCGGATCGAGAAGAAATTGGTGAGGGCAAAGATCAGCAAGAGCGTGGCCGTCACCATAAGAATCTTGAACCGAATTGTCAGCCTCTGCGGAAGTCTCATGACAGTTGCCTCAGCGATATGCGAGCGCGTCTCGGGCTCGTCAGACACCAGGCCTCTCATTCAAGGCGAACCTGGGGAACGGAGTGCAACCGGCCTGTGGCCACACCCCAGACCCACCTGGCCCCTGCAGTTCTGCCAGATGACTATGTAGTCTGTACCGTCTACGACCAGTCCAAAACTTTATTTATCCCCAGGAATCTTACCTAAAGACTAGATTTTCCTGCCACACTGTTGCTATGATGGCGTCCACAACCCTGACTCGTAAACCAAGGAGATGCCCTGTATGGACTTTGAAGTCACCTATACCCCGGAGCAGGAAGCGTTTCGTACTGAAGTGCGCGCCTGGTTGGCCACCAATATCCCCGAGGGCCTGGAACAACCGGTCGATCCGGGGGATTTATCGCTCGCACAATACCAGAAACTGCGCGAACTGGGCCGCCGGCTTGGTGTGAAAGGCTGGCTCTACCCTACGTATCCCAAAGCATATGGGGGCGGAGACCTCAGCGTCGATTTTGTCATGATCCTCGAAGAGGAGCTCGATCGCTATGGTCTGCACCTGCCACCATACTACGATTCTGGTGGTCGTCTTGGCGGAGCAAGTATTTTTGTGTGGGGCACGGAGGAGCAGAAGCAGCAGTTTTTGCCGCCCATTTTCCGAGGGGAGTGGCGAACGTGGCAGCTCCTCAGCGAGCCCAACGCCGGGTCTGACCTGGCTGGGGTGCAGACACGGGCGGTCCGCGATGGCGACTCATACATCGTCAATGGCCAGAAGATCTATGTGGGCAGTCTGCACGGCTGCGAGATGATGTGGACGATTGTCGTCACGGATCCTGACAGACCACGCCATGAAAATTTAGGCTGGCTGATGATTCCGTATGGCTTACCAGGCATCGAAGTGCGCCCCATGGAACTGTTAACGGCGGGCGGGGAAGGAGGCGCGTCGCCGGGACTCAAGCACACGATTTTCTTCGATAACGTCCGCGTGCCAGCCTTTAACCTGGTGGGTGGGGAAAACAACGGTTGGCGCGTTGCCACGACGCACCTGGAACTCGAACACGGTGGCGGTGGTGTGGTGCGTCGCAACCGCGTTGTGGACCAGTTCCTGGAATATTGCATCACCACCAAACGCAACGGCGAGACGCTCAGCAAAGACCCTGATGTCCGTGACGATATGGTCGAGGCCTATATCAAAAGTGAGATCGTCCGCCTCTTTGGCCTGCGCACCTACTGGCTGAGCCATGCCCATAAGCCACGCTCGTACGAAGGCCCCCAACTGTCGTATTGCCGCAAAACGTACGCCCTGGAAATTGCCGAAACGATTCTGCGGGCCGTTGGCCCCTATGCCATGACCAATGACCCAGACTGGGGCCCCCTGAACGGGCTGCTGGAGCACTATCAGCGCTCCGCCGTGGTGGGTCTACACCCAGGCGGCACTACAGACATTCAAAAAGTCATCATGGCGCGGCGCATTGGCATCGGTCGCACCACCAGAGAACAGGCCGGACGCTTACGCTAGCAACGGCAGGAGCGCACTATGGATCTTGGATTGACCGAAGCGCAGGAGATTCTCAAAACCACAGCGGCGAATTTTATCCAGCAGGAGTATCCCAAAGAGACCATCATTGCCCTGGAATCGACACCTACGGGAATGACACCAGAGCTGTTCCGCAAGGTCGCGGAACTCGGCTGGCTCGGCATTGTCATCCCTGAAGTCTACGGTGGTGAGGGACGCTCCTGCACCGATGCCGCAGTGCTCTTTGAAGAGTTGGGACGTGGCCCTGTGCCTGGCCCCTATTTTTCGTCCGGGGTGCTGGGAGCCCTGACCGTGTTGCACGGCGGCACTGAGGAGCAGAAACACGCCATCTTACCGCAGGTCGCCAGCGGTGAGCAGGTGCTGAGCCTCGCCGTGACCGAGCCGCATCACGGCTGGCGTCCGGAGATGGTGCAGATGCGGACAAGCCTACAGGGTGGCGCCTATACGCTCAACGGCACCAAGCTGTTCGTGCACGACGCGCAGGCTGCCACACACCTGATATGTGCTGTGCGCACGTCGCCTTCCACTAATGGTTCCACAAGCGGTATTACCCTCCTAGTCGTCGACGCCAAAACCCCTGGTGTGACGATTCGCACCTTGCCCGGGTGGATGGCGCAGGTGGATGAAGTCCGCTTTACCAACGTGCGGGTGGCGTCTACGGCCGTCCTGGGCGGCACAGAAGGGCAAGGCTGGGAGACGCTCGAAGCCGCGGCGCTGCAAGCGATTCCTGTTTTGTGTGCCTACCAGGTGGGCTCGTGCCAGAGCGTGTTTGATATGGCGGTGGCCTACAGCCGCACGCGTGTGCAATTTGGCCAGCCGATAGGGCGGTTCCAGCGTGTGCAGGACCACATCATCAACATCGTCAATAATCTGGACGCCGCACGCTGGACCACGTATGAAGCGCTGTGGAAGCTAGACACGGGACGGCCAGCCGCCGCCAGTGTGCACCTGGCCAAAGCCGTCACCAGTGAAGCCTATCTGAAGGTGTGCGA
>Ga0081538_10001309_pt1 | contig 25741 bp, 24 predicted proteins | sample TabmetS5T2R1_FD_71022 | JGI IMG/M metagenome (GOLD analysis project Ga0081538, IMG submission 71022) | Tabebuia heterophylla rhizosphere microbial communities from the University of Puerto Rico - S5T2R1 | ecosystem: Host-associated > Plants > Roots > Rhizosphere ... | reverse complement strand
TGGGGTGCAACCGCAGGCCGTAGGAGTTACACAACCCAGACGCCTCCTCCCGCAAGCCAAAAGGCCCCGCAAACCGTAAGGCTTCCAGAATCGAAGCGGCTGAGGGATTCGAACCCACGACCTTCTGCATGGCAAGCATGGCGTGTGTTTCCTGTTCGGCGTCGATAATCCCTGCAAACGGCAGGGTTCTCGGGTGTCGGTGTCGTTGTGCGATTCCCCGGCTTTCACCGAGAAACCACGGGGATTTGGGCACCGAACGGGCACCCGGCCGAGTGAGACCGCATTGACCAGCGGCCACCAAGGACGAATCGTGGAGAAAGGGCGCAGACGGACAACCGCGGCCGGCCGCGTAAGTGGCGGCGCTGTTCGCAAGATCATCTCGGACGTTCTCGGCAAAGAGGTCCGCTACCAGCAGATCAGCTTCGAGGCCTACACGGACAGGTTTGTCAGCTTCGGGATGTCGGATGCGATGGCTCAGGCAATGACCGATACGGCCTGGGCGAAGAACGAGGGTCTCGACAACGGCGTTCAGCGGACGCCGGAGAACTCGACGCTGACGAGCTTCCGCGATTGGTGCGAAGAGGTGCTCCAGCCGGCCGTGCTCGAGCAGACAAAGGCGGCCGCGCCCTGAGGCCGATCAGCTCCTAAGGAGATGAACGCCCGCCGCTGCCGGGCTTCCGGCTCGCGTCACCCTGGCAGGTCTTCGGGCCGCTTCTTGGCGAGTTTGCCCTCGCGCAGTCCGGTGGCCTGGCCGACTTCGATCAGGTAGCCGTCCGGGTCGCGCATATAGCAGCGGATCTCAGCGCCGCGATCGATCGGAGGCGTCACGAACTCGGCCCCCCTTGAGCTCCACCGCTGGTAGCACGCCTGGATGTCGGCGACGCGCAGGTTCAGGAAGCTGGAGATCGTATTGCCGGGCTCGTATTTGACGACCGAGATGTCGGGCTTGTCAGGGGTGGGAGGGCCGCCTGGGTTCATGATCACCCACGAGTTGGAGAGCTTGACCATGCACGGGTTCTCCTCCAGCACGACCTGGCCGCCCAGGACATCGGAGTAGAACGCGCGGGACCGAGCCACGCTTCGCACGGTGATGAAATGCGTGACGAGGAAGCCCTCGTTCGGGGTGGGCAGGTTCTCGAGGTCGATGGCTGCCGCCTGCTCGCTCACCGTTCTGTGCTCCTCGTACGTGTTAAAGGACTCTGGCCATCACCCTGATCCGAGCTTACGGAGACCCAGTGCCGGGCGCTAATCGCTTCTGTGATTCCCGCCGACGCGTTGGCGGTGAGTGGCGGTTGCTCGTGTCTAGGGAAGCGACGTTCGGGTGTCGGTCCAGTCGACGTAGAGCTTGCGTTCGGCGAAGAGCCAGGCGCCATCGCGCTTGACGAACCTGTCTCGGTACCGAAGGGAGGCGACCATCAGCTTGCGCTCGCCGCCCTCGGTGGATAGGTGGTGGGCAAGGCAGTAGCTCTCCCCGGTCGCCCGGTCGCCATGGAGAGCGATCGTGCTCTGGCCGTTGAAGTGGCTCGTCGCCTCGTAGCGGTTCAGGTCGGCGAACACCGGAGTCAACGCCTCGCGCCCGTTGAGCTCCTGCGAGGGGTCGGTGCCCTCTCCGTCCATGTAGACGATGAAGTGGGTGTCGTCGGTGAAGAGGGCCTTCTGCCTGTCGGCGTCGCGACGATCGGCGCAGTGCGCGTAGGCGTCCACGAGCGCTCGGATCGCCAGGCGATCCGCCAGTTCCGTCGATAGGGGATCGCGGATTGGCGCGCTGGACATGATGCGTCGTCTCCTTTGGTTAGAGGTGAACCTGTGAGCCTCTACGCCGCGCGCACTGAAGCCGCGGGCACCGTCTCAGCCGCGTACGCCACCTTCGCGATCCGCTCGGCGATCATGATCGTCGTGGGGTTCAAGGCGACCGAGGGCACGACCGGCATGATCGATGCGTCGACGACACGCAGCCCGTCGATCCCTATGACGGCCCCATGCGAGTCCACGACCGCCCAGGGGTCCTCGGCACCGCCCATCGGGGCCGTCCCGGTTGGGTGCCCATAGGAAGCGAGGTTGGAGGCGATCGCGTCCGCGAGTTGGTCGTCCCCGACTGCATCGCCGGGCAGAATCTCGAGTTCGAGGAACTGCGCAAGCGCCGGATTGCGGCCGATCTTGCGGGCCAAGCTCACGCCTTCGAGCATGCGGCGCGCGTCCCTGTCCTCGGCCAGGAAGTTGCAGTCGATCTCAGGCTGCTCGCGCGGGTCGCGGCTGCGTAGGGTCAGGGTCCCACGAGAGTCGGGCTTGACGACCGCGACACTCAGCGCGATCGCTCCGCCGGTTGGGCTGTACTCCGGAGGCATGAGGTGGGTGACGGCGATGTGCATGTCGAGTTCGTCGCCCCGGGCTTCGCTGGACTGTCTCCACAGAAAAGCGCCGACCGCGGGCCGCATCTCCAGCGCATCCGTCTTCAGGGCGTACGCGTTGTAGTAGAAGGGCTGGTCTTGAAGGCGCTGCCCGACGGGCAGATCCGCCACCGCGTCGATGCCGAGCTCCGCCAGGTCAGCCGCCGGGCCGACGCCGGAGCGCAGCAGGATGGCTGGACTCCCGTATGACCCTCCGGAGAGGATGACTTCACCCGCGGGGATCTCGGCGCCGCTTGCCGTGACGATGCCGATCGCCCGGCGCCCGTCGAACAAGACGCGCTCGACAAGTACATCGCCCGAGATCTTCAGGTTGGGCCGGTTGCGAACCTGCTCGGTCAGATAGACCAGGCCGGTGTTCTGCCGCACGCTGTCGATGACGTTGACGGGGTACCCGCCGACGCCGATCGGGTTCGGCCCGTTGAAGTCCTCGATCGGTGAGAACCCCTCCGCTACCGCAGCGTCGATGAACCCGCGCAACGAGATCGTCAGATCGTCGTAATTCAGGTGTCGGACTGGGAACGGCCCGCTCCGTCCGTGGACGGCGTCGTCGCCATCCGGTGTGTTCTCCATCTCCTTGTACCCGGCCATGACCTCGGAGACAGTCCAGTCGTCGAGGCCGTGCTCTTGCCAGTCCCGGATGTCGCTCGGCCGTGCCCGCATCGCGACGGTGGCGTTGTGGGCCGAACAGCCGCCGAGCACCTTGGCGCGCGGGACCTCGATCTCGGGCGAGGCAGCTCCGCCGCGCGCGGTGAAGCCCCACTCGTGCTCAGGTTTACCCGGCACGTGAGCGGCATCCAGCAGGTCGTTCGGATAGCCATCCACGCCGTAGGCCCTGCCGGCCTCGAGCAGTAGGACAGAGCGAGTTGGATCCTCGCTGAGCCGGCTGGCAAGGACGGCGCCTGCTGAACCTCCTCCGACGATGACCACGTCCGCGTGACGGCTACGCATGGACCTGGGTCTCCTTTGCGGGCTCGGCGACCGCCGATACGAAGTCGGGCATGACGCCCATCTGGGCGAACATGACGCTGTATCCGACGTAGCAGTTGAACGTCTCGACCTTGCCGTCGCGCAAGTACCAGAAGTCGGCGGTCGGCACGTCGATCTTCGCGCCCGTCGGCTGGACGAGGCCCGCAGGCGTCTCCAGGGGGCCCAGGAACGTGCCCTGAATGGACAGCTCGACGACGACCACGTCGCCGAGCACGGTGACGCGATGCAGCTCACGATGGACATCGGGGAGGGGCTTGGCCACCTGGAGCAGGACATCGCCGAGCCGCTGGCCCCGATAGCTCTCCTGGGCGACGACGTCGTTGAACACCCCGTCCTCGGCAAAGCTGCCGGCGAACCCGGCGAGGTCCAGAACGTTGCCCTCCGCCGTGTGGTAGGCGTGCCGAACGATTGCTTCGTTGTCGTGGGTCATCTCACTTCTCCTTTTGGTTGCGATAGCTCCCGTTCCGGAGCTCGTCGACGAGACCGGGCTGGGAGGGACGCCAATCGAGGTCGGCCCGCGCCTTGGCGGCGTCGGCGGCCTGATCGAGCAGTAGGACCTCGGCGAAGGGGTCGCCCAGGCGCGCGCGAGCCTCGTCGTCCGATCCCGGTACCGCGCCGCGAGCGCCGGCCGCCACGGCGGCCGCCTCGGTGACCTCGGCGACCGTCGGATTCGCGCCGTCGCCGATGATGTACAGGCCGCTGGCCGAGTCGTCTTCCAGGACACGCCGGAAGAAATCTGCGAGGTCGGCGACGTGGACCGTCGACCAGTGCTGCCGACCCGTGCCGAGCATGATCAGGTTGCCGGCGTCGTCTCGGGGCGAGCCCAGAACGAGTCCGGGGATCCCGCCGCCGTCGCCGTAGGCCATGCCGGAGACGATCACGACTCCCCGCATCCCCTCCGCGTCGAGGACTCTGCGGTCGATCGGCTCCTTCCACGACACAAGCGCCGGCGCTTTCAGTGGCGAGTCCTCACTGATGTGGACGTTGTCGCCGTAGATCCACAGGCCGCTGATGTGGAGGTAGGGCTTGCCGGTGCCGGTGAAGGCCTCGATCGCCGCGTCGACGACCGCGGAGTCCAGGTTCGCGCTGGTCTCGTCGCCTGGGCTGGCGGTGTGGATCGCCCCGTCTGTGTCCTTCAGCAGGCTCAGCACCGTCGTCCGGTCGTAGAGGTCAACGACGGCTGGCGTCGCGCCGCGCTCCGCAACGATCCCGGCCTGAGCGTCATCGCGGACGAGGGCCGTGACCTCGTGGCCGTGCGCTTGAAGCTCGGCCAGGATGTGCGACCCGATGAAGCCAGTTGCGCCTGTAAGTGCGACCCGCATTGCTGCCTCCTGAGTTATTAGATCAATCGCTTGCTTGAGTATATTGCGGCCGACGGATCTTGTCAAGCGGCTGCTTGAATTGTTCCTAGAGGGTCAGCCGCGAAAGGCTCCGGAAAGCACCGGGACGAGCTGCCGCTCGAGCTGCTTCTCGGACCTGCCGCGGAGGTCCTGCCCGACAGGCGCGAGAACGAGCCAGTTCAGCATGCCGGCCACGGCGCGCGTGCGGAAGTCGAGCTCCTTGTCCCTGACGCCCGGAACATTCGCCTTCAGCACCCGACGGCAGTCCGCACGAATCTGATCGAACCTGGCATCGAGTCGGTCCCATCCCGGTGGCGGGTCGATGCCACTGCGCGCAACGATGCGCATCACGGCGAGATCACGACCTCCGGAGCTCAGGGCGCGCATCATCGGTCGGGCGAAGGCCGCCGCCAGATCCTCGAGCGTGGACTCGGGGCCCAGCGCTCCCACCGCCTCCTGCTGAGCATTCAGGTAGCGCTCCAGCGCGTCCTCGACCGCTGCTTCACATAGCGATCCCAGCGAGCCGAAGTGGTAGCTGACCGCGGCCACGTTGGCCTCGGCGGCATCCGTGAGCTCACGGAGGGTCACGCCCTCCTCGCCGCGCTCGGCGATCAGGTTCAAGGCAGCATCCATGAGCCGCGCCCGCGTTCGCAGGCCCGCCTCGCGCCGCTGGTCCGCTTTCGCCGATTCCATGGCGGACTTAGTCAATCAGATGCTTAAACATCCCTCAACCGGTAACCATCATTTCGTCGTGGTGGCAGGCGGGGGAGGTTGCGCGCGTGCTGCAGTTGGGACTCGCGCCGTTGGAGCCGTTCGTGGGGCGGAAGGGTGGCGGCGCCACGCCGGCGCCGAACCGCGCCGGCGCGTGCTGGAGCTGGCGCGCGGCAAGGTGGGGTGGAGGGGGCGGCTCAGTCGCGCCGTTCGCGGCGCTGTCGGTAATCGTCCCGAGCGGAAGCAGGGACGTCACCGTGTGTGGGACTTCTAGGTGCGACTCGCCGCGGGCATGGTCGCCTCGACGGCCTGAAGGATGAGCTGGGTCGCGGCGTCGGGCTGCGACACGTACGAGACGTGCGAGGCCGGCACCTCCACGATCGTCGCGTTCGCGCGCTCGGCCATGAACCGCTGGAGCGCCGGCGGGATCGCCTTGTCCTCGGTGCCGAGCAGATACCAGCACGGCAGCGTCTTCCACGCCGGCGGGGCCGACGGCGCGGCTGCGAACGCGGCGGCGGCGTACGGCCGCTGGGCCGCGGCCATCACCGCGGCCGTGGCCGGGTCGACGTCGGCGGCGAAGGCCTCGCGGAACGCGTCGGGGTCGAGGTAGAGGTCGGTGCCCTCGCTCCCGTCGGGGTTGGTGAACGGCACGGGCCGAATCGCGGGCCCGACGAGGCTGCCTTCGAACCGCTCGAGAAGCTGCTGCTGGCTCTCGCCCTCGTCGCACATCCAGCCGTTGAGGTAGACGAGCGCCTGCACCTGGTCGTTGCCGGTGGCGGCGGCCGAGATGACATTGCCGCCGTAGGAGTGGCCGACGAGCACGATCGGACCGGTCAGGGTCCCCAGGAACTCGGCCAGGTAGGTCGCGTCGCCAGCGAGATCGCGAAGCGGGTTGGCGAAGCCGATGACGGTGTACCCGCGGTCGCGCAGGGCGCGGAGCTCGGCGTCGAAGCCGGTGGCGTCGGCCCAGGCGCCGTGGACGAGGACGATCGTCGGGGTCGCAGCGGCCATCGTCGTCACGGCTCCTTCGTTGACGGTTTGCCCGATGCCGCGACTGTACCCCGGCGGCAGACCCAGCCAAGGCAAGCGAACCTCCCGTTGGTGCGGTTGCCACCGGCTGCTGAGCGGCTGGCGGTCGGGGCGCCAGGCCCTCGCCCGGTGGGTGCCGCGGCCGCCCACCTGGGCCGTGGAAGCTGGCCGGGATCTGGGCACCACCGGCGGAGTCCCATGCCAAGCGGCCTCACTACGACATGCGGTGCGCAAGCTGGGTCCGTGTCTTCACGTTGAGCTTGCGGAACGCTTTGCGGAGGTGGTACTCGACCGTGCTCGGGCTGATGAACAGCTGCGCGGCGATGTCGCGGTTGGTGTGTCCTTGCGCGACGAGGCGCGCGATCTGCGCCTCCTGCGGGGTGAGTTGGTCGAGGGTGTCCATCGTCCGCTTTCGGGCGTGCTCGCCGGTCGCCTGCAGCTCGACCCGCGCGCGCTCGGCGAACGCCTCCATGCCGAAGGCCCAAAAGCGGTCGTAGGCGGCCCGCAGCTCCCGGCGTGCATCGAGGCGTCGACGCTGGCGCCGGAGCCACTCGCCATAGAGGAGGTGGGCACGGGCGAGATCGACCGCGACCCGACACCGACCTAGTCGATCGATCGCCTCCCCGTAGAGATCCTCGGCCCGCTGATCGTCCGCCAGGAGCGCCTGTGAGCGCGCCGCGATCCCCAGGCCCCAGTCAGTCCCGCTCGCTCGGGTCGTTCGCACGAGACGCCGGTGAGTGTCGGCGGCCAGGTCGGGTGTGCCGGCTCGGACGGCGGCCTCGATCACCTCGGCCATCACCCACATCGAGGGGTTGAGGTCGTGCGGACGCGCGGCGACCCGCAGCGCGGCCGAGCAGGCTTCCTCGTAACGGCCAAGGCCGTTGTACAGGACGGCCGCGGCCCAATCGAGCACTGAGAGTCCGATGCCTTCGCCGCGCCTCATCACCTCGGTGTGGGTGCGTTCGATGAGATAGGCGGCATCAGCCTCCCGACCACGGAGGGCGGCAAGTCCCACGGCGCCGTACGGGGCGAGGTCGCTCCCCGTCGTGTCCGTTGCCGCTTGGATCTCCTCGACGAGCGACGCCGCCGCCGTCAGCTCGCCCGTGAGGAGATGAAGGTAGATGCGCTGGGTGAGGGCAAGCGGGAGATCACCGAGCGCTCCGGTCGTGCGGGCGATTCGAACGTGCCGCTCCGACAGCGCCTCCCACCCTGCGTCGTCCCACAGTTGCACGGACGCGATGGTCGCCAGCCACATCCAGCGCATCTGCTCGGTCGCGGACCTATCGGTACCGAAGGCGCCCTCGGCCTGCCGCAGGATTGGCACCGCAGCCTCGTAGCCTTCGCTGAACAGGGTGGCCAGGGCGTCGAGCACCAGGTCGGGCCCACGCGGCGCGTGCGCTGGCGCCGGAGCTGCTCGTGCGGCTTGCGCGATCTCCAACGCACTTCTGCCTGGTCCGGCGAGGCGTCCCGCGAACATCGCCGCTGACAGTGCGTCAAGATAGGTTTCCCGAGCGAGGGCCGGATCGAGCGGACTCAGCCGTCGCGCTGCCTCAAGCAGCAGCCGCGGTGCGTCGCTGCCGTGCGTCGCCACGAACGTGATCTGCGCCCGCAGCAGGTCGACACGTGCGAGCTCGAGGTCACTGACGAAGCCCGTCTCAGCCGTGGCGAGCAGGCCGAGAGCGTCGTCGAGGGCGCCTGCCTGAAATTTCGTCTGCGCCGCGGCCAGAGCGCGTTGCGCGCGGCGGGACGGCTCGGGCGTCAGCGTGGCGGCGCGCTCAAGGAAGGCCCCGGCGGCGGCGAGACCGCCCCGCGCCTGCGCTCGCGCTGCCGAACGCTCAAGCTCGGCGGCAACCTCCTCATCGGGCATGGATGTCGCCTGCGCCCGGTGCCAGGCGCGGCGATCCGGGTCGATGTCTGGATCGGTCGCTTCGGCGAGGGCGCGGTGGACCTCACTGCGCGCATCCGCCCCGGCTGCCCGGTACACCGCCGAGCGGACCAGCGGATGACGGAACACCACACCGGCACCGAGCGCCAGCAAGCCGTCTGATTCGACCGCTTGCGCCGCCGATTCGGGGATGCCGAGCCGCTGCGCGGCCCGCCACACCAGCGCCAGGTCGCCGACCGGGTCGGCCGCGGCCACCAGCAGCAGGCGCCGCGCATCACCGGGGAGCCTGGCCAGCCGCCGGGTGAAGCTCTCCTCGATCCGGGCAGACAGGGGTAGCGCCGCGGGCAGCCCAAACCCGCCCGCGAGCTGGCTTGGCGTCAACCCGCGCGGCAGCTCCAACAGCGCGAGCGGATTCCCGTGCGTCTCGACGATGATCCGCTCCAGCACGCGCTCATCCAGCCGAGCCGGCAAGGCCGACGCCAGCAGCGCGCGGGCATCGCGATGCCCCAACGGCCCGACGCGCAGCTCCGGGAAGCCCGCGAGCGCCTCGCCCGGCTCGCGCGCCCCAAACACCAGCGCGATCCGCTCCGCCAGCAGGCGGCGGGCCACGAACGCAAGCGCGCGCGCCGACGCGCGATCGAGCCACTGCGCGTCATCGACAACACAGAGCAGCGGCCGCTCCTCGGCGGCCTCGGATAGCAGGCCGAGGGCCGCGAGTCCGACCAGGAACGGATTGGGGGCCGGCCCGGCACGGCGGCCGAACGCGACGGCAAGCGCGTCGCGCTGCGGCTGCGGGAGGCGCTCAGTGAGCTCCAGGATCGGTGCGCACAGCTGCTGCAGCGCCGCGAACGCGAGCTCCGTCTCTCCCTCGACGCCGACGGTGCGGGCGACCCGAAACTCCCGCGCCGACTCGACCGCGCACTCCAGCAGGGCGGTCTTGCCGACGCCCGGCTCTCCGTGCACCACCAGGACCCCGCCGTGCCCGCCACGCGCGGCCTCCAGCAGCCGTTCGAGCAGCTCGCGCTCACGTTGCCGGCCGAGCAACAACTCCCCCGACGACCTCGTCACCATCCCAACCCCGCGACGATCCTCCGCCCATCTTTCGCCCAACAGCATGACCCTGGGGTCGTGGACTAAGGAATTCCGGGATTCGATCGCCTGGCAGTGGCTGCCACCCTCGCCTCCACGTCTCTACGCGGAGGAGGACCCGATGAGCACGCCGGACACGACAACTGAGGCATTTGCCAACGCACGCCCTAGCAGCGCCGACGCCCTGCCGGACTACGCGCCGGTCCCTCGCTCGGCGCTCGGGCCCGCCCTCAACGATCAGGGCTACTACGCCGGCCGGGTGGAGCGGAACCTCTACTGGGTCACCGACGGCACCTACCAGGCAGCATTCCTGATCACCCCCGACGGCGTGGTCCTGTTCGACGCGCCCCCGACCATCGGCCACAACCTGCAGCGGGCCATCGACGAGGTCGCCGCCGCCAACGGCGCCAGCAACACCGTCACCCACCTGGTCTACTCCCACCACCACGCCGACCACGCCGGCGCGTCCTCGCTGTTCGACCCAGGCGTGGTCCGCATCGGCCACGAGGAGACCCGGCGGCTGCTGCTGCGCGACGACGACCCGGCCCGGCCCGCGCCGACCGAGACCTTCACCGACCGCCGCACCCTGGAGATCGGCGGCGAGCGGATCGAGCTGGCCTGGCACGGCGCCAACCACTCGCCCGACAACATCCACATCCACCTGCCCGACCACGACACCCTCATGCTGGTCGACATCGTCAACCCGGGGTGGGCGCCGGTCTACCTCAGCAACCTCACCGAGGACATCCCCGGCTACCTCCAGGCCCCCGCCGCCGCCCTGTCCTACCCGTGGAAGCACTACATCGGCGGCCACCTGGGCAGGCTCGGCAGCCGCGACGACGTCAAGCTGCACCAGCAGTACATGGCCGACATCGCCGCCAGCGTCAGGACGACGCTTCCCACCATTGACCCCACGCCGTATTTCCAAAAGTACGGCGAGAACGTCTGGGCCGCGGTCAGGGGCCTCCTCGACGCAACGACGGCCGCCGCCGCCGCACCGGTCATCGACAAGTACACCGGCGTGCTGGCGGCGGCTGACGTGTTCACCCCCAGCACCACCTTCTGGGTCATGGAGTCGATCCGCCTCGACCTCGGCTACGGCTCCTACGTGCACCCCTGACCTCGGTGCGTGATCCTCATGTCCAGGAGTCCGGGCGAATCGAGGTCGGTGGCGACTTGCACGCCTTCGGTGGCTTGCATGGCCGCCTCCTGGATCAGGAAGAGGCGGCGTCGCTACTCCGCTCATCCGAGCAGACGGTGGTCTGACGAAGACAAGCACTGGATCAATAGCCATGACTGACGAAGTGACGGTGGGTCGAGCGAAGCGCGACCCGAGCGGTCTCGACGCCCGGCGCCACAAGGCGGCCACAATCGCCGACCCCAAGGCGCGAGAGGTTCTCCGAAAGGCGGATCCGATTCTCGCGCGGCTGATCGACGCGCGGCCGGACTTCCGTCCACGGGCCTGGATGGCCGAGCTTCCTCCCCTTGATGCCTTCGGGACGCTCGTCTTTCAGGTCACCGGCCAACAGCTCTCCGTCACCGCGACACGGACGATCCTGTCCCGCCTCCAAGAGCACTTCGGAGGACGTCTGCCGTCACCGGCCGAGCTGCTCGCAGCGGATCCGCAAGTGCTACGCGACAGCGGCCTCTCAGCTCGCAAGGGCGCGACGCTACGGGCGCTGGCGGAACGGTTCGTCAACGGACGCCTGAGCGACAAGGCACTGGCTCGCATGACGGACGACGAGGTCGAGGCGGTCCTGACCGAAGTGCCGGGAATCGGGCCCTGGACGGCGCATGGGTTCCTGATCGTGGCGCTCGATCGGCCCGACGTACTGCTCTCCGGCGATCTGGCGCTGCGGCACGCGGTCGAACGGGCCTACGGATTCGACCACCTTCCGACCGAAGAGGAGATGGTCCAGCTGGCGGAGCGCTGGCGACCATATCGGAGCCTTGCGGTGAGCTACCTGTTCGCGTCCGAGTACGACGCATAGGAGGAACAAACCTAATGGACTCAGTCGATCGCAACCGTGTCGGAATCATCGGCGCCGGCCGACTCGGGCAAGCGATGGCGCGGACCGTGCTGCGCGGCGGCGGCTCCGTCGTGATCGCCAACAGCCGCGGCCCTGGATCGCTGACGTCAGTGGTCTCGACGCTCGGTGCTGGAGCATCGGCAGGGACAGTGGCCCAGGCATCGGCAGCCGGCATCGTCGTCATCGCGGTGCCCTGGGCCCGCGTCCCGGAGGCCGTCCAGGGACTCGAATGGAACGGTCAGATCGTGATCGACGCGACGAACGACTTTGACGGCACCGATCTCGACGGGAGGACATCGAGCGAGCTCGTCGCCGACCTCGTTCCCGGTGCGCGCGTCGTCAAGGCCGCAAACACCCTCGGCGCCGCGGTCCTCGCCTCAGACCCGCATGAGGCCGGGGGCCAGCGTGTGATCTTTCTCTCTGGCGACGACGTCGACGCGAAATCTGAGGTGATCAAGCTGTTCGAGGACGCCGGCTTCGTCGCCATCGACCTCGGCGACCTCATCAGAGGTGGCGAGATGCAACAGCTTCGCGGTCCACTGGCCGGCGTCAACCTGATCCGACTTCCTTGAGTCGACGAGCGGCAGCTTCGGGCGATTCACGGAACCTCGCAGCTCCTCAACCCACCCCGGCCGGCCAGCCCCTAGCACTCACCGCCGACCTCCAGAAGGAGTACGCCAGCCGCTTCCCCGATCGGACCGGACCGACAGCGTGCGAGCCGGAAGGGCTTCCGGGCTCGGGCGTGCCAACCGCTCGGGTGGGAACCCGAGACCAGGATCATCGAGGTGATGGCCATGCCGACAGCACCCCGTGTCACCGACAACCCGCGGGCGTCGCGCTACGAGCTCTGGCTGGGAACGACCCGTGCCGGGTTCATCCAGTACCGGGCCGAGCCGGGCACGGTCCTGCTCGTCCACACCAAGGTCGACCCCGCCTTCGCGGGCCAGGGGCTGGGCGAGCGGCTGGTCGCCGGCGCCCTGGAGGACCTCCGCGCCCGTGGGCTCAAGCTCGTCCCTCTCTGTCCGTTCGTCCGTGGCTATCTGCGCCGCCACCCCGACCAGGCCGACCTGGTTGCTGGCGACCCGGCGTCCCCCAGTGACCATGGCCACCTCACCTGAGGACAACAGGCTGGGCCGGGCCTATGCGGCCCCGGAGGTCACCGTGTTCTACGACCGGGGCCGCTGCCGCCACTACGCGGAATGCGTCCGCGGGCTGCCGCAGGTGTTCGACCCAACCCGCCGGCCCTGGATCCGCGCCGACCTGGCCGACGCCCAGGCCGTGGCCGAGGTCGTCCGCCGCTGCCCCACCGGCGCCCTTCACTACCGCCTGCTGGCAGCGGAACCCGAGGAACCAACCCATCCGACCGTCATCACCCCTGACCCCCGGGGGCCGCTGCTGGTCCGCGGCGATCTTGTCCTGGACACCCCCGAGGGGCCGCTGCCCGAGACCCGTGCCGCCCTGTGCGCCTGCGCCCGCACCCAGAACCAGCCCTTCTGCGACGGCGCGTGCGGCGTCAACGCCGGCCCTTCCAGCGGTGCCCGGGACGAGGCGGAGACATCGCCCCAACAGCGCCCCCAGGAACGTCAACGGTTGAAGGCGCCATGCGACAACGACCAGTAGCACGCGGTTCCCCGCTGTTGCCGATGAAGCGGCCGATCGCCACCACCGAGGACCAGAGCACGACGTTCATCGAGCTCTTCTTCGACCTGGTGTTCGTCTACGCCGTGACCCAGACGGTCAGCCTCGCGCACGAGGAGCTGTCCTGGGTCGGGGTCGAGCATGCGGTGATCATCTTCTGGCTGGTGTGGTGGGCCTGGACCCAGTTCACCTGGGCGCTGAACTCCGCCGACACGACCCATCCCGCCGTGGAGGCCGTCATGCTGGTCGCCACCGCCATCGCCTTCCTGATGGCGGTGACCGTCCCGGATGCCTTCGGGGATGCCGGCGGCTGGTTCGCCGCGACCTATATCGCGGTCCGCGTCGTCGGGCTTGCCCTCTACGGCCGGGTGGCCTGGGACGACGTGGCCAAGCGGGCGGCCGTGCGCCGCTTCGCCCTGCTGTCCGCGGGCGGCCTGGCCGCCGTGGCCGGCGGCGGCGTGGTCGGGGGTGACGCCCGAGCGTGGTGGTGGGCGGCCGCGGTGCTGCTCGATGTGGTCGCCGCCGTGGCGGCCGGAGCCGCCGAGGGCTGGGACGTCCGCCCCGACCACTTCAGCGAGCGGCACGGGCTGTTCGTCATCATCGCCCTCGGCGAGTCGCTCATCGTGGCCGCCGCCGGGCTCACCGGCGCCGAGCGAACCCCCCAGACCGTGGCCGTGGCCATCCTGGCGGTGGCGGTGACCTGCGGGCTGTGGTGGAGCTACTTCGTCACCGCCAAACCCCTGCTCGACGACGCCATCCGCCAGCGCGACCAGGCCGACCGCACCCAGCTGGCCCGAGACGTGTACAGCATCGGGCACTTTGTGGTCGTCTTTGGGGTCGTGCTGCTGGCGGTGGCGCTCCAGGAGGCGGTCGCGCATCCACACGAGGCGCTGCCGGCAGCAGGGAGCCTCGCCCTGGCCGGGGGCGTTGTCGGGTTCGTGGGCGGCACCGCGGCCGCGCTGCGCCGCAGCGGCAACGCGTTGTCGGGCCGACGGTTGGTGATCTGTGGCGCCGTCGCCGCCTGTGTCTGGCTCACCCACGGCGCACCGGTCACCTGGTCGCTGCTCGTGGCGGCCCTCGGACTGCTCGTGCTGGGCGCGGCGGAGCGAGCGACAGGGAACGCCTCCAGGCGAGCTTGAGCGCGGCACCCTCGCCAGCGAGGTCGCCCTGACTGAATCGGCCGACCCAACTGTCGACCTGAACGGGCCTATGAGCGCTGGTCAGCGCGCTGCGGCGGTCGCCTCGACGGCCTGAAGGATGAGCTGGGTCGCGGCCTCGGGCTGCGACACGAACGAGACGTGCGAGGCCGCCACCTCCACGATCGTCGCATTCGCGCGCTCGGCCATGAACCGCTGCAGCGCCGGCGGGATCGCCTTGTCCTGGGTGCCGAGCAAATACCAGCACGGCAGCGTCTTCCACGCCGGCGGGCCCGACGGCGCGGCCGCGAACGCGGCAGCGGCATAGGGCCGCTGGGCCGCTGCCATCACCGCGGCCGTCTCAGCGTCGACGTCGGCGGCGAAGGCGTCCCGGAACGCCTCGGGGGCAAGGAACAGGTCGGTGCCCTCACTCCCGTCCGCGGCGGTGTATGGCACGGGCCGGATCGACGGCCCGACCAGGCTGCCTTCGAACCGCTCCAGGAGCTGCTGTTGGCTCTCGCCCTCGTCGCACATCCAGCCGTTGAAGTAGACCAGCGCCTGCACCTGGTCGTTGCCGACCGCGGCCATGGAGATGACATTGCCGCCATAGGAGTGGCCCACCAGCACGATCGGGCCGGTCAGGGTCCCCAGGAACTCGGCCAGGTAGGCCGCGTCGCCAGCGAGATCGCGCAGCGGGTTGGCGAACCCGATGGCGCGGAATCCTCGGGCCTGCAGGGCGCGGAGCTCGGCGTCGAAGCCGGTGGCGTCGGCCCAGGCGCCGTGGACCAACACGATCGTCGGGGTCGCAGCAGCCATCGTCGTCACCGCTCCTTGTTGACGGTTTGCCCGATGCCGCGACTGTATCCCGGCGGGCATACGCAGCCAAGGCAAGCGAATCTCGGTTGGTTGTGGCAGCCGGTGGTTGCTGAGCGGCTGGCGGTCGACGAGCCAGCGCCCTCACCCGGCGGGTGCCGCGGGTTCACGCTGGCGGTGACGTGTCGCCGACGGGCTTCATGCAGCCGGTCGTCGTGGTGGTGCCTGCCGGCCCCTCCAGCCTAGCGCCACCCCAGCCCCCTCAAGCCCGGCCTGACCGGTGCGGCCACCACCCCAGAACTCTCGCCGCGCATGGCGGTGCGGCCGGGCTTGGTCACGTCGCTCCTCATCGCTAGTCACCGAAGAAGCGGCAGAGTACCTGGGCGGCGCAGGCCGGTTTGGGTCCGGCGTCGCATTCGACCGTGGCCGCGAGGGCGACCTGGAATCCCGATGGCACCGGTTCGACCTGCTCGACGACGGCGGTCAGCCGAACCCGCGACCCGACCGGCACGGGCGCGGGGAAGCGGACCCTGTCCAGGCCGTAGTTGATCGCCTGGGCCGCGTCGTGGACCTGTAGAAGCTCGTTGAGAAGGGCCGGGATACGGGACAGCGTGAGGTAGCCGTGTGCGATCGTCCGGCCGAACGGTCCGGCCGCGGCGCGTTCGGGGTCGACGTGGATCCACTGGTGGTCGCCGGTCGCGTCGGCGAACTGGTTGACCTGCTGCTGGTATACCTAGTGCCAAGGGCCGGGTCCGAGAACGGTGGTTTCGAACGTGGACAGCTCGGCGACGGCGACGGTGTGCATGCGGCTCACCTTCTTCTGGAGGTGGTGTCGGTCGTGCTGTCTGGTTGTGGCCGGACCGTCGAGGGCGCGAAGCCGGCGCCTTCCTTGACCCTGAGGAAGGCGGCGACCACGGCGGCGATTCGCGCCGGTTGTTCCAGCAGGAACAGGTGGCCGCCTCCGTGGACGATGCGCAGCCGCGCGTTGGGGATGCAGACGGCGAGGATCCGTGCGTTGACCAGCGGGACGATCGGGTCGTCATCGCCGGCCAGCACCAGGGTCGGCTGCCGCAGTGTCCGCAGCCAGGGCAGGCTGGTCCATCCGCTGATCGCATAGAGCTGGCCTGCGTAGCCCCACATCGAGGGCCGCTCGATGAACCGCGCGACCGAGCCGTGCAGCAGCGCGTCCGGGTCGCGGCGGGCCGCGCCACCGTAGATCCGCCCGGCGACGCGGCGGTAGTAGTCCGGCTGGTCATAGCGCCGCGGCGTGGCCAGCGCCAGCAGCACACGCGGCGACCCCGGCAGGCCGCCGAGACCGGGGCCGGTGGCGGCGAGCACGAGCCGCCGCACCCGCTGTGGTGCCTGGTGGGCCAGTTGCTGGGCGATGACGCCGCCGAGGGAGACGCCGAGCACGTCGACCTGGTCATAGCCGAGGGCGTCCAGCAGCTGCTCCACGGTCGACGCCACCGCCCGCATCCGCCGCGGTCGCCGGTAGGCGGTGGATTGCCCGACACCCGGTGCGTCGAAGCTGATCGCCTGCACGCCGAGGGTGGTCAGCTCCCGCTCGAACGGCTCGGCAAGATCCAGGCTGGCCCCCAGCCCGGTGATCAGCAGCAGCGGCGGCCCCTGGCCGCGCACCGAGGTGCGCAGCCGGACCCCGTCGACCTCGACGAACCGGATCTGTTGCTGGTCAGGTGAAGGCGCCGACACCGGTGATGTCTCTCCCGACGATCAGCGTCTGGATGGTCTCGGTGCCCTCGTAGGTGTGGATCGCCTCGATGTCGGCCATGTGCCGCATGACGTGGAACTCCAGCAGGATGCCGTTGCCGCCGAGCAGGTCGCGGGCCTCTGAGATGACCTGGCGGGCCTTGCGGGTGTTGTTCATCTTGGCCAGGGCGGCGATGGTGTCGGTGAGCTTGCCCTCCTCCATCAGCCGGCCCAGCCGCAGGCAGTACAGCTGCATCGAGCAGACCTCGGCCAGCATCTTGACCAGCTTCTCCTGCACGATCTGGAAGCTGACCAGCGGCTTGCCGAACTGGGTGCGTTGGCCGCAGTACGCCACCGCGCAATCGTAGGCGGCGGTGGCGTGGCCCAGCGCCGCCCATGCCACCGTGTTGCGGGTGCCGGCCAGCACCCGGCCGGCGTCCTTGAAGCTGTTGGCGCCGGGCAGCCGGTGCTCCTCGGGCACCCGCACCTCGGTGAGGGTGATCTCGGCCTGCCACACCGCCCGCAACGAGCCCTTGCCCTCGATGAGCTTGGCGTCGTACCCGGGAGTGCCCCGCTCGACGAGAAAGCCCTTGACCCGCTGGTCGGCGGCGTCGCGGGCCCACACCACGACCACGTCCGCCAGGGTGCCGTTGCCGATCCATTTCTTGGCCCCGTCCAGCACCCAGGTGTCACCATCGCGCCGGGCCGAGGCCTCCAGCGCCACCGAGTCCGACCCGTGGGTCGGCTCGGTCAGCGCGAACGCCCCCAGCTTCTCCAGCGTCGCCATCGGCGGCAACCAGCGCTGCTTCTGCTCCTCGGAGCCGAGCATGGCGATCGACTGCATGGCCAGCCCGGCCTGCACCCCCAGGAAGGTGCCCAGGCTGCCGTCGCCGCGGTTGAGCTCCATGTTCACCAGCCCGCTAGCGATCGGGCTCATCGGCGGGCAGCCATAGCCCTGGATGCCGTCGCCGATGATGCCGAGCTTGCCCAGCTCCTTGATCAGCGGCCAGGGAAACTCTGCACGCTCCCAGTAGCCGTTGATGACCGGCAGCACCTGGTCATCGACGAAGTCGCGGGTGCGCCGCAGGTAGTCGCGCTCCTCGCCGGTGAGCTGGTCGGCGATCCGGAAGTAGTCGGTGCCCAGTGACCGGCCGATGCCCTCGTACATGACCCCGTCCCTTCAGCTGTCGAAGACATAGGTGCCGGGCGCCTCGACCAGTGGGCGCAGCCCGCCGCCGCCGAGCTTGACCGGCGCCCGCTTCTCGGCGCCGCTGCGCTCGCCGAGCCAGGCCACCAGGTCGGGCCACCAGCTGCCCTCCTGGGTCTCGGCGGTCCGCAGCCACTGCTGCGCATCGGCCGGATTGTCCTTGTTGGTCTGGTAGCTGGCCTTGGGGTTGTCTGGCGGGTTGACCAGCGCGGCGATGTGCCCGCTGGTCGAGAGGACAAAGCGGCTGTCGCCCCCGAGCAGCTGGGTGCTGCGGTAGCAGTTCTGCCACGGCGTGATGTGGTCGGCGATCCCGGCCACCACATAGGCGTCCACCTCGATCCGCGAGAGGTCGACCGGGACGCCGAGCACGCGCAGGGTGCCGGGCGTGACCAGATGGTTCTCCATCGCGAGGTCGACGAAGTCGGCGTGGAGCTGGGCGCTCATCCGGGTGGTGTCGGCGTTCCAGAACAGGATGTCGAAGGCCGGTGGCTTGCGGCCGAGCAGGTAGTTGTTCACCCAGTAGTTCCAGATCAGGTCGTCGGGACGCAGCCAGGAGAACACCTCGGCCAGGGCTCGCCCGTCCAGGTAGCCGCGGCGCTGGGACAGCGCGACCGCTGCGGTGGCCAGCCGCCGGTCCGCTAGGGCGGCGGCCATCCCGGCCCGGGCGTTGTCGAGCACCGTGACCAGGAGCCCGAACGCGGCCAGCCGGTCCTGTCGGCCGGTGCTGGCGAGGTGGGCCGCGGTGATGGCGGCGATGATGCCGCCCGAGCAGACCCCGGCCAGCGCCGTCTGGTCGGCCCGGCTGACCTGTTCGACCGCTTCCAGCGCCTCCAGCACCGCCTGCACGTAGGTGTCCAGGCCCCAGTCGGCGTGGCGGGCGTCGGGGTTGCGCCAGGAGATTACGAACACCTGCTGGCCACCCTGCACCAGGTGCTCCACCAGGCTGCGGCCCGGGGCGAGGTCGAGTGCGTAGTACTTGTTGATCGTGGGTGGCACGATCAGCAGGGGGATCGTGCGGACCTGCTGGGTCTGCGGGCGGTACTGGATCAGCTCGAGCACGTCGGTGCGCTGCACCACCGCGCCCGGGGTGACGGCGATGTTGCGACCCACCTCGAACGCCGAGCGGTCCACCATCGCCGGGACCCGCGGCGCGGTGGCCATGTCACCCAGGAGATTGCGCCCGCCGCGCACGAAGTTCATCCCGGCGGTGTCGATGGCCGCCTTGGCCGACGCCGGGTTGACCAGCGGCAGGTTGCTCGGCGACGCCGCCGCCACCAGGTTCTCCACCAGGAAGCGCACCCGCTGCTCGTCCTGCCAGCCGAGCGCGGCATCGACGACGACCTGCTCGGCGGTCTCCCCGGCGGCCTGGTAGGCCTGCACGGCGCGGCGAAGGAGCGGGTTCGCGACCCACGCGGGGTCGGTGAAGCGGCGGTCCCGCTTGGACGGGGCGACCCTTGAGGTGCCGGCAGCGATGCGGGCCAGCTCGGCGGCCAGGCCGCCCAGCCGCCGACCGGTGGTACGTGGGTGGCGGGCGAGCTGGAAGGCGAACCGCAGTGTGGAGGCGTCCGGGGCGAAGCGGCGCAGCGGGCCCAGCGCCGCCTCGACCAGCAGCGCATCCAGCGGGGCGGCCTGGTCGGCGACATCGTCGGCGACCGGTTGGGTGTCCGGTTCGGTCGTCATGGGCGCTCCCGGGTCGGCGAGCTGGCCGGCAGTCGGGCCAGGATCTCGGCGGTGACCGCCTCCGGCGGCTGGTCGGCGTCGACCGCAACCAGGATGCCCCGATCCTGGTAGTAGGCGATCAGCGGGCGGGTGGTCGTGGCGAACACCTCAAGCCGGTGATGTATCACCGCCGACGTGTCGTCGCTGCGGCCCTCCTGGCCGGCGCGGCCGAGTAGCCGTTGCACGAGCACGGCCTGGGGCGCGTACAGGTAGACCGCCGCCTGCAGGGTCAGCCCCAGCCGGGTGCCGAGGGTGGCCGCGGCCGTGGCCTGGGGGAGGGTCCGCGGGAACCCGTCCAGGATGTAGCCGCCGCCGGCGACCCCGGCGACCACCGCCGGAGTGAGGACGTCGAAGACGATGGCGTCGGGGACCAGGTCGCCCCGCTGCTGGTAGGCCGCGATCTGGCGGCCGGCCGAGGTGCCGGCCCGCGCCTCGGCCCGCAGCAGCTCCCCGGCCGAGACGTGCTGCACTCCCAGCCGGTCGGCGAGTCGTTCGCCCTGGGTCCCCTTGCCCGCGCCGGGGGGCGCGAGCAGCAGCATCCTCATCGCTCGCCAGGGTCGGGCGGGGGGACGATCTCCCGCTTGAGGATCTTGCCGGTGGCCGTCTTGGGCAGCGCCTCGACGATCCACACGTGCCGGGGATACTTGTACGCCGCGACCTGCCCCTTGACGTGGTCGCGCAGCTCCTCGGCCGTCACGCTGGCGCCCGGCTTGAGCGCCACCGCCGCGGCCACCTCCTCACCCAGCTCCGGGTGGGGCCGGCCGATCACCGCCGCCTCGGCCACCGCCGGGTGCTCGTACAGCACTTCCTCGACCTCGCGCGGGTAGACGTTGTAGCCGCCGCGGATGATCAGCTCCTTCAGCCGATCGACGATGTAGAAGTAGCGTTCGTCGTCCTGCCGGGCCAGATCGCCGGTGCGGAACCACCCGTCCGGGATCGCCTTGGCTGTCTCCTCGGGCCGCTGCCAGTAGCCCTTCATCACGTTGTGGCCGCGGATCGCGATCTCGCCGACCTCGCCCTGAGGGACTTCGGTGCCCTGCTCGTCGATGACCCGCATCTCCACGCCCCGGATCGGCGTGCCGATCGAGCCAGGCTTGCGCTCCCGGTCGGGGTGGTTGAAGGAGGCCACCGGCGAGGTCTCCGACAGACCGTAGCCCTCCAGCACCAGGCAGCCGAACGCCTCCTCGAAGCCCCGCAGCACCTCGACCGGCATCGCCGCACCGCCCGAGATGCACACCCGCAGCGCGGACACGTCGTAGGCCGCCCGATCCGGATGGGAGAGCAACGCACCATACATCGTCGGCACGCCCGCGAAGACCGTGGCGCGGTGCTCGGCGAGGACCTGCAGCGCCTGGCCGGGATCGAACCGCGGCAGCAGGCTCAGGCATGACCCCGACACCACCGCGGCATTGAGCGTGCAGGTCTGGCCGAAGGAGTGGAACAGCGGCAGCCCCCCGAAGACCACATCGCCAGCGGTGAGCCGGAGCAGGTCCGTCCGTGTCACGTCGGCGTTGCGGGCGAGGTTAGCGTGGGTGAGCTCGGCGCCCTTTGGCTGGCCGGTGGTGCCGGACGTGTACAGGATCACCGCGGTGTCGTCCTCCCGCCGATCGACCACCGCTCCGAGCGGCTCCCCCGCGGCCAACGCCAGCTGGTCGAATGTGGCGGGATCAACGACGATCGCCTCGGCCTCGGCCTGCTTCGCGCCGGCCTGGCCCTCGTCGGCGAACCCGTGCCAGGCGAACAACAACCGGGCGCCGGCGTCGCCAAGGTAGTAGGCGACCTCCCGCGCCTTCAGCAGCGGGTTCATCGGGATGACCACCCCGCCGGCGCGCAGCACCCCGTAGTAGGTCACCGCGAACTGCGGGACGTTGGGCAGCATGATCCCCACCCTATGGCCTGGCTGCATCCCGCGGTCGCGGAGGAGGCCGGCGACCCGGGCGCTGTCCTCGTCGAGTTCCCGATACGTCGTCTTGCTGTCTCCGAGACGGACGGCGACGCGGTCGGACTGCGCCTGGGCACTATTCACAAGGTTCGATGCAAGGTTCATGTCTGGACCCCACCTTTCGGTCCGACTCCGGCTGCTGGAGGCTGAGGATGTGACGCCAACGTGAAGGTGCGCCTGCCGCCCGTGCCCCCTCGGATCGCCCGAGACGATGGCAGGTGGACATCCAGGGCGCGATTCGAGGTGATACTCCGGTGCTGAGCGCGAGGCCAATGCCACCGGTCCGCCCGGCGCTGACGGTGAGCCGGTGCACCGCGGACAGCAGCTCGGCGTGAGACCGGTTAGGGCCGACTCGGCCCGCGCTCTCTCGCCGACACGTAGCTCGATCAGCGCCTGGTCAATGCGCTCGTTCAGCAGCTGGTCGACGTCGTGTTCGCGGGCCGTGGCCATGAGGTGTTCCTTCTAGGGGCCGCGACTGGGCTGTTGGGGCATCAATGCTGTCAGCCCGCTCGGCCCATCACAATGGCTCCGGCCACACGGATGGGGCATCCCGGTTGTCGCCCGGGACAAACGACCGCTGCCGCGAGCGCTGGCCGGTCGAGCGCGGCCCCGCTGGTTGTCCGCGACGTGCGCAGCAGCGAGGACGGTCAGGTCGGGTGCGGCAGTTGGGACCAAGCACGCGCGGCGGTGACAAGCTCGGCGATATCGCGCGGATCGCTGAGGGAGCGGCCCGTGCAGGCTTCGATGCGGCGCAGACGGTAGCGGACGGTGTTGGGGTGGCAGAACAGCGCGGCGCTGGCGGCCTTGGCGGAACCACCGGCTTCCAGCCAGGCGTCGAAGGTGCCCAGCAGCAGGTCGCGGTCCTCGGGCGGTAACTCCAGCATGGCGCCCAGCACCTCGTGGGCGGTCTCAAGCGCGGTTTGCGGTGCAGCCGCGACGAGCACGTTGAGCGGGCTGTCGCGGAACTGCTCCACTCCGGCGTTGCCGGGATGGCTACCCAGGGCCAGGCGGGCCAGGCGCAGCGCCCAGGCGGCCTGACGCAGCTCGGTGAAGACGGGACTGACGCCGACCCGACCTGTCGCATGCCGGTTCAGCACGCCGACCACGGCGTCAATCCCTGACCGGTCAGGCAGGGATAGCACGCCCAGGGAGAGATCCGCCTCGAGCCGCCACACCGAGCTGACGTCCCGCACCACCAGGGCCGACTCCACGCGCGGCATCGGGTCATGGCCGAGTTCCGCGGTCGCCGCCACCACCAGGAACACTCCGTGCAGCGGGAGGCGCAGCGTGCGGGCTACCTCCCACAGTGCGCCCTTCGCCGCTGTGCCGGTGAGGATCGCCTCGACCAGCACGGCGCGTTCCCGTTCCCTGGCGCGCAGGATCTGTTGTGATTCGTCGCGGTAGGCGGTGATCGCCGCGTTGCTGTAGGTGTTCTGCAGCGCGAACATCGTCCCTGCGAGGTCGACCACGACGTCGGCCGGCACGGATCTGGCGCGTGCCGTGGCGACCAGCGCGGACCATACCTCTCCGAAGCCCACCCGGTAGGCGGTGAGCAGCTCCACCAGCGGCGCCTCCTGCCTCGCGCGCGCCCGCCCCGTCGCCTCGGGGGCGCGCAGGTCGACCGGAGTTGCGCCTGCCAGGCTGTCGAGGACATAGTCGATGTTGCTGGTGGCCGACGTGCGCAGGTCGTCGGCCGAGACCACGCCCCCGGCGGCGTAGAACGGGATCTCGCCGCGGATCCGTTCCACGACCCTGCCCACCAGGTCAGGCTCGCCGGCCCGCATCACGCGGACGATCTCCGTGGCGGCGTTGCGGTGAGCCGCCGACATCGCCGACAGCGCCGTGACCATCAGCTCAGTCTAGGCCGATTGTGCTCCGCGACAAGGGCGCGACCGCAGCCGTTGGGACCGGATCCCTCTGCGACGTGCCGCAGGCCCGCTCCACCCGATCAAGCCGCCGCCAGAAACGATGATGGCCAGCCTCGCCCTGCAGCCGGGAACTCACCGCCCAACAGCGGGAGATCGTGATCCTGGCAAGCCGTGGCCTGACCAACGGAGAGATCGCCGACCAGCGGTTCCTGTCCCCCCGCACCGTCGCCTCCCACCTGTACCGCTCCCACCCCAAGCTCGGCATCGCCGGCCGCCACCAGCTCCGCGACCTCATCGACCAGGCCGATGAACCGCCAGCGCGGCACCCGGCGACTGATGAGTAGGCGCGCTCAGAGTCTCCACCAAATCCAGGACTGGTCACACCCTCGACGCCGTCCAGCTACGTCATGCGGTGGGCGAGTTGGGTGCGTGTCTTCACGTTGAGCTTGCGGAACGCTTTGCGTAGGTGGTACTCGACCGTGCTGGGGCTGATGAACAGCTGGGAGGCGATGTCCCGGTTGGTGTGGCCTTGCGCGACGAGGCGCGCGATCTGCGTCTCCTGCGGGGTGAGTTGGTCGAGGGTGTCCATGGTCCGCTTGCGGGCATGCTCGCCGGTGGCCCGGAGTTCGACCCGGGCGCGCTCGGCGAGGGCCTCCATCCCGAAGTCGGAGAAGAGGTCGTGGGCGACCCGCAGTTCCTTTCGCGCGTCGAGGCGTCGGCGCTCGCGTCTCAGCCACTCGCCGTAGAGGAGATGAGCCCGCGCGAGGTCCAGACGAAGGCGGGTTGGTTGCAAACGCCCGATCGCCTCGCGGTACAGTGCTTCGGCCGCTTCCCCCTGCTCGAGGAGCGCCCGGGAACGGGCTTCGACGGCCAGCGCCCACGGGGTTCCGGCGGCGCGGGTGGATTCGCTCAGCACCTCGAGGGCTTCTTCGGCGCGATCGCTGCGACCGCTGCGGCTGGCGGCTTCGATGAGTTCGACCAACGCAAAGTTCGAGAACCACAGCTCGTGTGGATCCGCGGCTGCTTCCGCGGCCGCGGCGAATGCCTCGTCGTAGCGTGCCAGGCCGTTGAAGAGCACGGCGGTCACCCACTGCGACACCGTGATTCCCATCCCCTCGCCTCGAGCGACGAAGTCCTGAGTGGCGTCCTTCACCAGCCGCGCGACCTCGTCCTCGTGGCCACGGAAGGCGGCCCTTGCGAGCGCCCCGTACGGGGGGACGATGCGACCGTCGGTGGCCTCGGCGAGGGCGTCCGCCTCCTCGACCAGCGAGGCCGCCGCCCGTGTCTCGCCCGCGAACAGGAGAACCCCGACGCGGGTACTGAGCGCGAACGGGAGGTGGGCGAGTGCCCCGATTTCGCGGGCAGCTCGGACCTGGTGCGTCGTCAGGGAGTCCCAGCCTTCGTAGTCCCAGGTGTATCCCGCTGCCCGGCCGGCCAGCCAGGCCCAACGCAGGGCCTCCTCCGTTCGGACCTCTTCGCTTCGGAACGCGCGCAACGCCTTCCGTATCGCCGGCGTCCCGGCCGAGGGCCCTTCGGTGATCAGCGATGCAACCCCGTCGAGAAGAAGATCGGCTCCTCGCGCCGGAGGTGGCGCCGGCGGCGCGGCGAGTGCTGCCGCCGCGACCTCTCGAGCGCCACAGCCGCCTCCCATGCGACCCGCGAAAATCGCTGCGTTCAGCGCGTCGAGATAGGTCTCACGGGCGAGTCGCACGTCCAGCGGCTCGAGTCGCTTGGCCGACGAGAGCAACAACAAGGACGCCTCGCTTCCGCGATTCGCAGCGAAGGAGATCCGGGCGCGGAGGGCGTCGACCTGGGCCCGTCCGAATTCGTCGAGCGGACCCATGTCCGCGCTGGCAACGAGCGTGAGCGCCTCGTCGAGGGCACCTGCCTGGAACTTCGCCTGCGCGGCGGCCAGCTCCCTCCCCGCTCGAAGCGCGGGGTCTGATGTCAAGACGGAAGAACGCTCAAGGAAGGCTGCGGCGGCGGCGAACCCGCCTCGCGCCTGGGCGCTCGCAGCGGAGCGCTCGAGATCCGCCGCGACGTCCTCGTCGGGCATGGTCGCCGCCTGCGCCCGGTGCCAGGCGCGCCGATCCGGGTCGATGTCCGCGTCAGTCGCTTGAGCGAGCGCGCGGTGCACCTCGCTCCGCTCATCCGCAGCGGACGCCCGGTACACGGCTGAACGAACCAGCGGATGCCGAAACACCACACCGGCACGGAGCGTCACCAAGCCGT
>Ga0081538_10001308_pt1 | contig 25746 bp, 27 predicted proteins | sample TabmetS5T2R1_FD_71022 | JGI IMG/M metagenome (GOLD analysis project Ga0081538, IMG submission 71022) | Tabebuia heterophylla rhizosphere microbial communities from the University of Puerto Rico - S5T2R1 | ecosystem: Host-associated > Plants > Roots > Rhizosphere ... | reverse complement strand
GCGATCATGCTCTGGGAGGTCTGGCGCTACTTCTCGAACGGCTGGATCGACCGGTACTTCATCGAGCCGAGCTTCCACTTCACGTACTACGGATTCGGGTGGGTGGAGCCGTGGCCCGGGAACGGCATGCACTGGCACTTCGCCGCCCTCGGCGCCCTGGCCGCCTGCATCATGCTCGGGCTCTTCTACCGCGTCGTCACGCCGCTCTTCTTCCTCGGCTTCACCTACATCTTCCTGCTCGAGCAGGCGCGGTACCTGAACCACTTCTACTTCGTCGCCCTGCTGGCGTTTCTCCTCTGCTTCGTGCCGGCGCATCGCGTCTGGTCGCTCGACTCCAGGCTCTCGGAGAAGCGTCTCCCGCAGACGGTCCCCACCTGGTCGCTCTGGCTGCTGCGCGCGCAGGTGGCGATCGTCTTCGTCGGCGCGTCGGTCGCAAAGTGGAACGGCGACTGGATCCGCGGCCAGCCGCTGCACATCTGGCTCGGCGAACGGACCGACTTCGCGGTCATCGGCCGCTTCTTCGACGAGATGTGGACCGCGCTGCTGTTCAGCTGGGGCGGTCTCCTCCTCGACCTCCTCGTGGTCCCCTTCCTGCTGTTCCCGCTCACCCGTCCGCTCGCGCTGATCGCCGCCTTCGGGTTCCACTTCATGAACTCGAAGCTGTTTGTGATCGGGATCTTCCCGTGGCTCGCGCTCGGAACTGCGCTCCTCTTCTTCCCGCCGGACTGGCCGCGCCGGCTCATCACGCGGGTGCGCGAGCGGCGGTTCCGCCTCCCGCGTCCACCGTTCATCAGCCGTGTCGACCCGACGCCCGCCGGATGGCGCCTCTCACGGGCGCGAATCGCGCTCCTCGCGGGCCTCGGCGTCTTCCTCGCCTTGCAGCTCTTCATGCCGCTGCGCCACTGGCTCTACCCCGGCAACGTCAGCTGGACGGAGGAAGGGCACCGCTTCGCCTGGCACATGAAGCTCCGGGACAAGGCAGCCGACGCTCGGTTCTTCGCTACGGATCCGACGACGGGGCGCACGCAGGAGATCGACCCTTTCGTCTACCTGACCGACTGGCAGTACGACGAGATGGCGTCGCGGCCGGACATGATCGTCCAGTTTGCGCACCACATCGAACGTGACCTCCGGGAGACGCCCGGCGCACCAGACCCGGCGATCACCGTGGAGGCGGACGTCTCCCTAAACGGCCGCGAGTACCAGCCGATGATCGACCCAGAGGCCGACCTCAGCGAGGTGCACATGTCGCCGTTCATGACGGCGGACTTCATCGAGCCGCTGACGGAGCCGCTGCCCTAGCCCCAGCCGTCGAGGATCGGGTAGGCGGCGCGCGCCTCGAGGCAGTCGGCGGCGTACAACGCGACGCCGACGTCGCCGGTGAAGAGCGAGTACCGCCCGTGCCCCCGCCGCTCGATCTGCTCGAGCGCATGCATGCAGAACCGCCGGGCCCGGTCCAGCCAGCGCTCGTCGCCGGTCTGCTCGAACGCCTTCAGGAAGGCATAGCCGTTTCCGGCTGTGCCATGGCACAGCCCTGAGCCTTTCTCCATGCCCGGCGGCCCTGCCTGCCAGGTGAGCTCGGCGCCGCCGACCAGTAGCTCCTCGGGCAGGTACCGGGTTGCGCACACGACGATCCCCGGCGCCCCGTGGCACCACTGGAGCCGGAGCTTTTCTCTCGAAGACTCGACCGACGGCGGCCAGTTCACGAGCCCGCCTTCGACGACTGCGGTTCGTTCGAGGATGCTCCTCGCGTCGTGGAGAAGCGCACTGCGCCGCTCCGGCGCGAGTTCGCCTGCGAGCAGCGCGAGCACGTTCCCGACGAGACCGTGGACGGGGCCGAGCCCGCGGAACTGCGAGCCGAACAGGTCCTGCGTCCAGATCCCATCGGCCGACCGCCGCTGCCAGAGGACCTCGGCGGTCTGGCTCCAAGCGTTGGCCCAGCGCTCGTCGCCCGTCCAGCCGAGCAATGCCTGCGCGGCGACAAGGGCACCCGGTGTGCCCCACATGAGCTCGTCGGCGGCGCTTGCCCGGCTCTCGAGAATGCGGCGCTCGAGCTCGTCCTCGAGCTCGCCGCGCCCGCCGAGACGCCAGGCGACGAGCAGGATCCCGGTCTCGCCGCTCAGCAGCCCGGACTCCGCAGCGACCGGCATCGGCGTGCTCGCCGAGAGCTCCGGTGCAGCACGCCACTGCTGCAGCGCCTGTCCGGCGACGGCCGCGAGGTCGAGGCGGGTCTCGGCGAAACCGCGACGACGAAGCGCGTCAAGCGCCCACACGACACCGGCAGCACCGCAATAAAGGGACGAGAGCGGGGTCGGAACGTCCCACGCGTCCCATTCATCCGCCGGCCAGAGCTCGCCCGGCGCGTACGTCTCGTCCGCGTCGGAAACGATGCGGGCGATCTCATCGCGGGCCCGCCCCTCGTCCCACGGCCGCTCCGTCAGCGCCTCGTGCGCCTCCGGCGCGTAGAGCATGGAGCTCCTAGAGGTTGCCGCGGAGCGCCTGCTCGCGCTCGATCGACTCGAAGAGGGCCTTGAAGTTGCCCTCGCCGAACGTGGTCGCGCCGTGTCGCTCGATCACTTCGAAGAAGACCGTCGGCCGGTCCTGCGCCGTCTTCGTGAAGATCTGGAGCAGGTAGCCGTCCTCGTCGCGGTCGGCGAGGATGCGGAGCCGCTGCAGGTCGGCGTAGTCCTCGTTGATCTCGCCGACTCGGTTCTCGACCTCGTCGTAGTACGCGTCGGGCGTGTCGAGGAAGATGATCCCACGCTCCTTCATCGCCTCGACGGTGCGGACGATGTCCTCGCTCTGCATCGCGATGTGCTGGACGCCGGGGCCGCCGTTGAACTCGAGGTACTCCTCGATCTGGCTCTTGCGCTTGCCTTCGGCCGGCTCGTTGATCGGGAACTTGATCTTCCCGCTGCCGTCCGACATGACCTTGGACATGAGCGCCGAGTACTCGGTCTGGATCTGGTCGTCGCCGAAGTGGACGATGTTCGTCATCCCGAAGACGCGCTCGTAGAAGTCGACCCAGTAGTCCATGCGGCCGAGCTCGACGTTGCCGACGACGTGGTCGAGCACCTTGAGGCCGACGCCGGCGCCGGGGTCGCCGTTCTCGATCGTCGAGCGGTAGCCCGGGAGATAGGCGCCCGCATATTCCTCGCGGTTCACGAAGGTGTGGATCACCTCGCCGTAGGTCCCGATCGCGGCGAGCTCCACGCGGCCGAACTCGTCCTCGACCCACTGGGGCTCGATGAGCCCGCGGGCGCCGCGCTGGACGGCCTGCCGGTACGCCTCCTTGGCGCTCGGCACCTGCAGGCCGATGTCCTTGACGCCGTCGCCGTGGCGACACGCGAACTCAGTTACCTCGCTGCCGTCACGCAGGCCGCTCGTGAGCACGAAGCGGATGTCGCCCTGCTCGAGCACATAGGACGCGCGATCGCGCACGCCCGTCTCGGGCCCGGCGTACGCGGTGCGGGTGAACCCGAATGCCTGCTCGTAGAAGTACGCCGCCTGCTTCGCGTTCCCGACCCAGAACTCGACGTGGTCCCAGCCCTTCAGCGGCATGAAGTCGGTCGCGCTCATGGATCCCATTCTAAGTCGAGTTCGCGACAGGCCCAGGGCAGCGCGATTCGCGCCTGGGCGAGCTGGAAGCGACGGACGTCCGGCGCAGTCGGTGGCGGCGGCAGGCCGGCGCGGGCCGAGAAGAACCCGGCGAGAGCCGCCGCGAGACCCGGAGCGCCCGACAGCGTTTCTTCCGGGGCCGGTCCGCCCTCGAGGTGCAGCGACGGAGCCCAGGCGGCAAGGTCGAGGTCCGGGTTGCCGAGATGAATCAAGTTCCAATCGACGAGCACGGCGCCCCGATCCGTCAGACACAGGTTGTCGCTTCGCACGTCGAGGTGCAGCAGCGAATCGCCCTCGATCGGCGCGGTCTCCGCCGCCCTCCGTAGCACGGGCAGCGCGTCGTCCAGCCACTCCGAGGAACAGAGGCCAAGCGAGAGAAACGGCCCCGGATCGCCCTCGATCGCGGCCCAGCCGCCGAGGAGCCATTCGCGCTCTTCGGCGATCGGGGGCACCCACGCCGGCGGCGGCGTGCTCCAGAGCTCCGCGAGCGCTGCTCGAACCTGCTCGATCGCTGGGGCGTCCCATGGCGGCGGCCAGCGTGCGACGGTCAAGTCCTCGAGGACGAGCAACGGTGGATCGCCGTCGTCGTACCCCAGCAGCCGCGGCATGAACGGCGCCTGCACCGCCAGGTAGAAGCGCAGCTCCTCTCGCAGGAACTCGCTCGTGATCTCCTCGGCACCTGCCTTGACGAATGCCGTCGAGCCGTCGTGGAACTCGGCGATGGCGTGGAACGCCATCGCGTAACCACGTGTCTCGATCGGACGAACCGAGCGCACAGCCTTGCCGACCGCGTCCGAGATGCGCTGCTCGATCATGCCGACTCTAGTGCCGGTCGGCGGCGTGCCAGAAGCAAGGCGAGGCCGATTGCGATACCACCTGCGATCTGCAGCCACGAGAGCTCCTCGGAGAGCAGCACGACGGCGAACAGCGCGGCCAGGAACGGCTGCAGGTTCGTCGCGAGTGTCGCGCGCGACGGGCCGACGCGGTCGACGGCCGTGAACCAGAGGATGTTGGTGAGGACGAGAGGCCCCAGCACCGCGAAGGCGAAGCCGGCCCAGACGAGCGCGCCGAGATCCCACTCCTGGTCGACGAGCTGCGGAATCGCCGTCGCAATGAGCGGCACGCACCCGATCAGGAGCGCCCCGGCGCTGACCCGCCAGACCGAGTAGCGGCGGATGAGCGGGACAACCGCAACCGAGTACGCGCCCCACGTCGCAGCACCGAGAAGCGCTAGGAGATCGCCGGTGAGATTTCCCGAGAAGCCGCCGCCGGCGCCCGACGCGACGAGCGCGACGCCGACGAAGGAGACTGCGGCTGCGAGCCAGAAGCGCCCATGAAGCCGCTCGACGCCGACCGCCGAGGCCATGAGAGCGGTCATGATCGGCAGGCTGCCGAAGATCAGCGCCGTGGTCGACGCGTTCGTCAGGTCGATCGCATAGACGAATGCGATCTGGTTCAAGTAGATACCGACCATCGCAGCTCCCGCGAGAAGGACGGCATCACGCGGCTTGAACGCAATCGAGCGCTCGAGCCCATAGGTGATCCCGGTGACGATCAACGCCGCGGCCGCGAACCGCGTGGCGGAGTAAGCAAGCGGCTCGAACCCATGCGTCAGGAGGTAGCGGGTAACCGTGAAGTTGAACGCCCAGATCGAGACGGTCGCGAGCAGCATCAGTTCCGCCGCGCTGATCCGCCTCACGCGATGATTCTTCCCGAGCCGGTGTAGGTTTCGCTCGCCATGGAGCGAGAGCCGACCCAGGCCGACATCGACGCCCTCGTCGGGCCCGCGACGCCGCACTTCGCCTACCAGATTCGGGCGCGGGTCCGTGAACTGATCGAGGGACTGCCTGAGGATCACGAGGTCCGCCGTTACGGCGAGGAGAAGATGGAGCTCCTCGACCGTCTCGGCTACGCCACGTCGAAGTCGGACGACCTGCCGCCCCTGCCGCGCGAGGGTCCGGGCTGGGCGCAGATCCCGAGCTCGGCGCCGGCGAGCGATCCCCTCCCGCGCCGCGAATGAGGTTCGAGGGGGCGTCGGTGCTCGTTACCGGCGGCTCGCGTGGAATCGGCAGGGCGATTGCGCTCCGCTTCGCCGAGCTCGGCGCCGCACGAGTCGGAGTCGGGTACCTCCGGAACGACCGCGCGGCGGAGGAGACGGCGAATGACCTACGCGCAGCCGGCGCGGAGCCCGTCCTCGTCCGCGGAAACGTCTCGTCGGAGCGCGTGCGCGGCGAGGTAGTGGACAGCGGGCCTTGGAACGTGCTCGTGCACGCGGCGGCGACCGGAGTCGCGCGACCGGCGCTGGAGACGGAGGACAAGCACTGGGACTGGACGATGAATGCGAACGCCAAGGCATTCCTCTCCCTGACTCGAGCGGTGGCGCCCTCGATGCCGGACGGGTCATCGATCGTCGCGATCTCCAGTCTCGGGTCGGTGCGCGTGCTCGAGAACTACGCGCTGATCGGAGCGTCGAAGGCTGCGCTCGAGGCGCTCGTCCGTTCTCTGGCGGTCGAGCTCGCGCCGAAGATCCGAGTGAACGGCGTCTCGGCCGGCGTCGTCGAGACCGCTGCCCTCGACCATTTCCCGAACCGGAAGCAGATGCTGGAGATGGCGCAGACGCGCACGCCCGCCGGCCGAATGGTCGAGCCGGAGGACGTCGCCGGCGTCGTGACCTTTCTCTGCTCCTCCGCCGCGGAGATGATCCGCGGCCAGACCGTCATCGTCGACGGCGGCTACTCACTCCTCGCCTAAAGCCCTTGTAACAGACTGTTACTTGGTCGTTCTCGACCCGGCGATCGGCTTCGGGGCACGCTTCTGCCGGGCCGATCGAGCTTGTAACAGTCTGTTACTTGATCAGTCGCGGTCGTAGCGGATGACCAGTCGCGCGATCTCGCCGTCGCGCTCGGTCAGGAACATCTGCCCCGCCGATACCTCGGGCGCGCTCGCCCACGCGTAGGTGCCCTCGGCGTCCAGAAGCACGATTTCGTCGTCGGGCGGGCGGGCGGCGTACGCCTCACCGATCGCCTCGCGGCCATGGAACGGCCCGACCGGAATGCCCTCGAAGTCGAGCTCTGCGTCCTCGGCGAAAGCGCCGACCATCGCACCGAAGTCACCGGTCCGCACGCCCTCGTTGAACCGCGCGACGTGCTCTTCGAGCAGCGTCAAACCTTCACGCCGTAGATGTCCGCCACCTTCGCTTTGAGGTAGCGGAGGTACGGCTCAGCGTCGAGCGGCCCGCCGACGATTCGCGCGAGCATCTCCTCCGGCGGCACGCGGCGGCCCCAGCGATAGAGCTTGTCGCCGAGCCACTCGCGCAGCGGCCCGAACTCGCCCGACTCCATCTGGGCGTCGAGGTCGGTCATCTCAGCGCGCGCCGCCTCCCAGATCTGCACCGAGGCGATCGTCCCAAGCAGGTACGTCGGGAAGTAGCCGAAGGAGCCGCCCGACCAGTGAACGTCCTGCAGCACGCCCTTCGCGTCGTCCGGCACGTCGACGTCGAGGTACTCCTTCATCTTCGCGTTCCAGGCCTCGGGCAGGTCCTCGAGCTCGAGGCGCCCGGCGATGATCTCCTGCTCGAGCTCGTACCTGAGGATGATGTGCATCCCGTAGGTGACCTCGTCGGCCTCGACGCGGATGTGTGACGGCTCGACGCGGTTCACGTACCGCCACCAAGCCTCGTCGTTGACGCCGCCGAGCTGGTCGGGGAAGAGCTCCTGCAGCTTCGGGAAGAAGAAGCGCCAGAACGGGCGGCTACGGCACACGAGGTTCTCCCAAAGCCGGCTCTGCGACTCGTGCAGGACCATTGAGTTCAGTTCGGCGAGCGGCGTTCGGTTCAGCTCCCGGTCGATTCCGTACTCGTAGATCCCGTGCCCGAACTCGTGCGTCGTATGGAAGATCGACTCGAGGTCGGCTTCCGAGTAGCGCGTCGTCAGGCGGATGTCGTCGAGCGCGATGGATGTTGCGAAAGGATGGACGGTGGGGTCGAGTCGCCAGGCCTCCGACGTGTAGCCGAGGCGCTCGAGGATCTCGCGGCCGAAGGCCTCCTGCTTTTCGACCGGGAAGTGCCCATGGGCGAAGCTGGAGTCGACCTGCTCGCCGGCGGCGACCTCGCGGATGAGCGGGATCAGCTCCTCCTTGAGCCGAGCGAAGACGGCGGTGATGTCCTCGCTCCGCGCGTCCTCCTGGTAGTCGTCGAGGAGGATGTCGTAGGCCGACTTGCCGGAGTCGGCGAAGCACTCGATGTACTGCAGCTTCAGCTCGACGTTTCGCCTCAAGTACGGCAGAAAGGCCTGGAAATCGGAGTTTTTGCGCGCTTCCGCCCAGGCCGGAACCCCGCGGACCTCGGCGCGCGTGATCTCCGCGCGCAGCTCGGCGGGCACCTTCCGCGCCTTCTCCCAGTCGCGGCGCGCGACACGAACGAGCGCAGCGTCAATCGACTCGTCCCCGTCCTTCGCGGAGCCCGCGAGCCCCTCCAGCAGCTCACCGACCTCGTCGGAGACGAAGAGCTCGTGCGCGAAGCGGTCGAGCGTTGACAGCTGGTCGCCGCGCGACTCGGTTCCGTTCGGCGGCATCATCGTGAGCTGATCCCAGCTCAGAAGCCAGCCGGCCCGCTTCAGGTCGTGGATGAGCGCGAGCCGTTCGCGCAGCTCGTCCATTTGCTTCCCGGTACTCACTCGAGCGTCAAGCCTCCTTCGGTGTACTCACCGGCCGGGTTCCACAGCAGGAAGCCGGCCGACTTCCATCGCCGCGCCGCGCGGATCTGCTGCTGAACCTTCTCGACGGTGGTGACTCCGCCGAGGGTGAAGTCCTCGAGCCACGGGATCAGCTTCGCCCGCCCCCCGCGCATCTGCCGCCGGAAGTCACGCAGCGAGCGGCCGACGGTGCGGCCGGGGACGGCGCTCGGGTCCGCGAGGCCGTGCTCGCCGGAGCCGTAGTGGGACGGGTAGACCATCGGGTAGATCGCGTCGACGATTCGCGCCAGCTTCCTGGGCGACTGGCCGATGCCCAGGTTGCGTGTCGCCGACAGGCCGAAGACGTCGACCGAGACGCGCGCGCCCATTGGGCGAAGACGGTTCGTCGCGTAGTGGACGAAGCGCGCAATCGTCGTCGACATCGCTTCACGGCGCCGGCCGGGGAAGACCGCGGACTCGATGTCTCCGTCACTCGGGAAGCGCACGTAGTCGAACTGGATTTCGTCGAACCCGGCGCGGACCGCAGCCTTGGCGATCTCCAGGTTGTAGTCCCAGACACGCTTCTCGTACGGGTTCGTCCAGCCGAGGCCGGCATGGTTTCGCCAGACGTCGCCGCCGGTCGTCCGAATCGCGAGGTCGGGGCGCTTCTCGGACAAGATCGGATCCTCGAAGCAGACGACGCGCCCGATCACGTAGATCCCCTGCCGATGCAGCTTCCTCGTCGCGCGCCGCGGGTCGTAGTAGCGCATCGCGGAGCCAACCTGCCGCGCCATGCGCGGCGCGAGCCGGTAGAAGCCGACCTCGCCGTTCTCGTCCTTGACGTCGAGCTGGACGGTGTTCAGACCCGGTATCGACGCGTACTCGTCGAGCTTGCCCGGGATCGACGCGAGCGCCATCGTGACGTGCACGCCGCGGATCTCGTCCGGAACCGGCGGGCGGTCGCGTGGCGGCGGCTTCTTGGCCACGGCCTTCTTCGCTGCCGGCTTCGACTCGCCGCCGCCGCCGCCTGAGTCAAGTCCTCTGGCGCCGACTGCGAGCGCCGCGCCCGCGAGCAGGAGCGCGATTCCGCCGGCAGTCCGTCTGATTCGCTTTCGCCGCCGCGCCGCTCGACGCCGCTCGCGAAACCGTTCGTTGGGGTCGAGCGTTTGCATACGGGGCGCACAGTATGGCCCCGCGGAGCCGGCGCTACCGGCTCACCATCAATTCGGAGGTATGCATGGGGCTGGTCATCAGCCTGATTCTCATCACCGTCGGGGCGATTCTCATCTGGGGGGTCAACGCCGAATCGACCGATTTCAACGTCGATGCGGTCGGAGTGATCCTGATGATCGTCGGGTTTGTCTCGTTCCTGCTCAGCCTGTTCCTCTGGCGCTCGTGGTGGGGTCCCGGAGCGTTTGTCAGCCGGCGGACGTACGTCGACCGCGGCGCTGCTCCGCCCGCGGATCCGTACGCCAACCGCGGCCGCCGCGTGACGCACGTCGAGGAGGAGGAAGCCGCACCGCCTGTCGGCCCACCCGGCGGTCCACCCCCACCGCCCTAGCGGCGGCCGTTCCGGCCGGGAAGCAGACGACCGAGCGTGTCGGCGGCGATGTAGCCGGCGATCTTCGGGTTCTCCTGAAGGCGCCGGAGCGAGTACGCGTACCACTCCTCGCCGTAGGGGACGTAGATCCGCACGCGGTGACCCTCGTCGACGAGCTCGTCGGCGCGCCGCTCGCGCACGCCGAGGAGCATCTGAAACTCGTACTCGCCTGAGTCGCGCGCGTGCTTCCGCACGAGCCGCGCACCCTCCTGGAGCAGAAACTCGTCGTGCGTCGCGATCCCCACGTACGAGCCGCCGGCGAGTAGCGCCTCGAGCGCGCGGACGAAGTTGGCGCGCACCTCGTCGAAGCCCTGATACGCGATCTTGAGCGGCTCGACGTAGATGCCCTTGCAGAGACGGACGTTCGGCCTCAGGTCCGCAAGGTCGGAGATGTCCTTCAGCGTGCGGCGAAGGTACGCCTGGAGGACGATCCCGAGGTTCTCGAGCCCTTCCTCGCGGAGCTCGCGGTAGAGGGAGAGCGTGTCATCGGTGCAGCTCGAGTCCTCCATGTCGATGCGCACGAAGTTCCCGCGCTCAGCTGCGCCGCGCACGGTCCGCTCGAGGTTCTTGCGGGCGATGTCTCGCCCCAGCTTGAGCCCGAGCCCGGTGAGCTTGACACTGACGTTCGAGTCGAGGCCCTGCTCGTCGATGGTGCGGAAGACGTCGTCGTAGGAGTACGCGATGTGCCGCGCTTCCTCGGGCGTCGTGATCTCCTCGCCGAGGACGTCGATCGTGGCCATCTTGCCGCCCGCGTTCAGCTCCTTGACGACCCGACAAGCATCCTCGACGAGCTCGCCTGCGATGTAGCGCTGCGAGATCCGGCGAACGATCGGCTTGGGGACGGCCGGCAGAGCGCTGACGATGGCGCGATCCAGCAGGGCCACGTGAATTGGATTCTAGTTCTAGGTCTCGCGCATGAACCCCTGGCGGGCGGCTGAGACAAGCGCCACCGCCTCGGGGAAGAGGACGCGCATGGCGTCGCGGAGCGCGATCGCCTGCTCGTCCGAGCCGCCCTCGACCTGCACCTGCGTGAGCGCAGCTGCAGTCAGCTGGACGGCGGTGTTCAGCGTGAGGGTCGCGAACTGCTCGCGCTGCGCCTCGGCGACAGACTCGGCCTGCCGCTCAGCGAACTCGCGGAGCCCGCGCATCAGGTCTTCGGGGTCGCCCCCGATCGGGAAGCCGAAGCCGCCTTCCATGGTCGCAGCCTACCCGCCGGGAAGTGCCCTGCGCTTCAGGGCCTTCGGTAGCTCTTCGAGCGGAATACGACCGGCGTCACGCGGCACGTACCACACATCCGCGCCGCCGAAGATCGTGATCAACCTGATCCGGACGAGCGGCGCATCGCGGTGGACTTCGCCCTCGGTCCCGTGCTCGTCGTTTCCTCCGAAGACTGCGAAGCCGCCGACGTCGACGTCAACACCCTCAGGGACATAGATGTCGAAGCCGCCCCACATCGTGAACGCGGTGATCTCGACGACACCGGTCGAGATCTCGACCTGGCGAAGATCGAGGTCGGTGCCGCCGAACATCGTGAACGAGAAGAATCGGCGCCCCAGGCGCCACCGGCCCCGCCGTTCTGTGCCGCCGAACATGACGAATGTGCCGCGGCGCGCCTCCCGGCGAGGCTGATCGGCGAGCAACGGCAGATCGGCGGACAACTCCGCCAACTCATCGGACGAGCGAGCCCGATAGGCCAGATCGATCCGTTCCGAGAACTCATCAAGGGTCAGCCGCCCGGCGACGGTGTGCTCGCGAAGCTCGAGCGCGACACGGTCGCGATCGGCGTCGGAGACGCGGAGCGCGGGTTTGTCCTCGCCGGTCACGTCAGCTCCTTCTTGTAGTGCGTTTCGACGTCGCTCGTCAACGACTCGACGGCATGCGATGCGGACTTCATCGCCAAGGCAAACGGCGATTCACTCGCCTCGCCGAGCGACTCCTCGAGCCGCTTCGTCGCCGCTCCCACCTCGTCGAGGAAATCGGCAGTCGCAAGACGGGGGCTCGAGCCGAGGGTCTGCTGCAGCGCGATGACGGCTTCCTCAGCCTCGTCAATCCCTGGAGGATTCTCCGTCAGGCGCAGCGCGACGAGCCGCGAGCGGAGTTCATCGAGCTCTCCGCCGCCCGCGCTGTCCACGGCGACCTCGCTTAGCGCAACGAGCGACGCCGCGGCCCGCACCTGCTCGCGGTCGGTGATCGGCTCGCCGCCCTCGTCGAGCGCAAGCCAGGTCACGGCGTCCCCCTCGCCGTACGCGCACAGGTAGACACGCTCGCCGCCCGGGAGCTCGGCGGCGAAGACCGCCGAGACCTGCTCCCCGTCGGCGGCGAACGACGCTGCCGCCTCGGCGATCTGCTCGAGGTCCTCTTTCAGCGCCATGAGGCCACCATAGACTCGGTGGCCATGGACGCGATCGAGCTGTTCGCGCCGCTCGGCCCGACCTACGACCGCTACGCCCGCCTCCTCTCCTTCGGCCAGGATCCGCGTTGGCGCCGGTTCCTCGTCTCGCGGATGGATGTCGGTCCGAACGACACCGTTCTCGACGTCGCCACCGGCACGGCGGCGGTCGCCATCGAGCTCACCCGCCGGACCGGCTGCCGCGTCGTGGGCCTCGACCAGAGCCGGGAGATGCTCGACACGGGTCGCCACCGCGTGGCCCAGGCCGGGCTCGCCGAAAGGATCGAGCTCGTCGAGGGGCGCGCGGAGCGCCTTCCCTTCGCAGACGACTCCTTCGACGGACTGACGTTCACGTACCTGCTCCGGTACGTCGAGGATCCGGCGGCGACGATGCGCGAGCTCGCTCGCGTCGTCCGGCCCGGTGGAACGATCGCGATGCTCGAATTCGGTCTGCCCCGCGGCCTCGCCCGCCCTGCCTGGGAGCTCTACGTGCGCGGCGGACTGCCACTGCTGGGCGCAGTCGTCTCGCCGGGCTGGCGACGTGTCGGCGCCTTTCTCGGCGAGAGCATCCGCACCTTTCACCGCCACCACGACGTGCCTGAGCTGTGGCGCGCCGCCGGGATCGAAGACGTCCAAGCTCGACGCCTGTCCCTCGGTGGCGGGCTCGTCGTCTGGGGCCGCCGCCCATGACCCGCCCAGCGTTCTACGCCCTCGAGTCCGGCGGCTGGCGGGACTACATCACGCTCCTGCATCCGCCCTACACGGCCTGGCACCTGTCGTACGTCGCGATCGGAGCCACACTTGCGCCGGAGTTCGAAGGTCGACGGCTGGTGGCGGCGCTCGCCGCCTTCTTCCTCGCGATGGGGGTCGGCGCCCACGCGCTGGACGAGCTGACCGACCGCCCACTCCAGACACGCATCCCGAACGGCGTCCTCGTCACGCTCGCCGCTGTCTCGATCGGCGGCGCAGTCGCGATCGGCATCGCCGCGTCGCTCGCCTGGACGCTGTGGCTCCTGCCATTCGTCGCCGTCGGCGCCTTCCTCGTGGTCGCCTACAACCTCGAGCTCTTCGGCGGCCTCTTCCACACCTACTTCTGGTTCGGGTTCGCCTGGGGCGCGTTCCCGCTCCTGACCGGGTACCTCGTCACGGCTGAGGAACTGAGCGTCGAAGCGCTTCTCGCCGCGCTCTTCGCGCTCTTGACAAGCTTCGTTCAGCGAACCCTCTCCACGCCGGTCCGGGACGTTCGCCGTCGCGTGACGAACGTGACCGGCACGGTGTCGCTCACCGACGGGACCCGGGAAGAGATCACGCCGGAAACGCTGATGGGCGCGCCGGAAACCGCGCTCCGGCTCCTGGCCGCGGCGATGGTCTCCCTCGCGGCGGCGCTCCTCGTCCTACGATTCTGAGCCGTGGGAATCTTCGGGCGACGCAAACGACACCAGGAGCGGCTCGCAGAAGTCGAGGCCGAGCTCGACCGCGCCCGAGACGAGGTCACGCGGGTCATCCGCGAGGAATCGGAGACGCGTGCCGCCGAGATCCAGCGCGTTCTCGCTCGTGAGCGCGCCGACTTTCTCTCCCGGCTCCAGGAGGAGGAGCGGCGGATCGCCGAGGAACGGCGGCGCGCCGTCGCCGAGCAGGAGCGCCGCGCGATCGCGGAGCTTACCGCCGGGCTCGCTGAGACCCAGCGGCGGGTCGAGCAGCGACTGGCGAGCTGGGCGGACGACCTCGAGCGGACGCAGCAGTCGCTCACCGCAGAGCTCGCCAAGCTGAAGGAGACGCAGCAGGCGGTCGTCGCCGAGGCTGAGGCACGGATTCACGCCGACCGCGAGAAGATCGACGAGGCCGGCGATCTTCAGGCAGCCGCCTTCGCGAAGCTCCGCGAGGAGCTCGAGCGGTCTGCCGAGACCGCCATGGCGTCGGTCGGGGCGGAGCTCGAGACGCACGCGGCCGAAGGCCGCCGCGCGGTCCACGAGATGAACGACCGGCTACGAGCGCGTGATCGGAAGATTGCCGAGCGGATCGAGCGGGAGGAGATTGACCTGACCAAGCGCATCCAGTCCCGCTTCGCCGACGTCGAGCGCCGCCAGCTCGACAGCCTGCAACGCGCGACAGATCAGGCCGCAGGCCGATTCGCGGAGGCGGCCGCGCTCCAGTTCGACGCCGCCGTGAAGAGTGCCCGCGAGGAAGCGGCGCGGCGCCTCGCGCGCGAGCTCGACCGTGCGGTGCATATGTTCGCCCGCGAAGCGGAATCGGTGCTCGCGGAGCGCCTCGCGCAGGTCGCCGAGACCGGAACGCAGCGCGTCGAGAAGCGACTCGGTCAGATCACGGCCGGCCTCGAGCGGCAGCGAGACGAGTTCGTCGGCGAGCTCCAGCAACGGCTCTCGCAGCTCGAGCTCGAGCTCCGAGACCGGATCCGCAGCATCGCCGAGGACGCCGAGACCGAGCGCGCGGTCCTCGATCGCCGGCTTCAGGAGCTCGCTCGCCGGGCCGACGAAGCACTCGCCACGCGCCGCTGACGGTTCCTTCCAACTTCCGGCGGGAGGGTTCGTCTTTGTGAAGACGAATCTCGCGGATGTAAACCGCCTCCGCTCATGGCCGAAATCGCTGAACACGACCAGACTGAACGCGATCGAGTCGCCGGCTGGCGTCTCCACGTCCTGATCGAGGCCGGGTACCCGGTGCATCTCGCGGAGCGCGTCGCGCACAGCGAGGTCGACCTCCACCGCGCCGTCGAGCTCGTCCAGCAAGGCTGCGAAGCACGAGTCGCGGCTGAAATTCTCCTCTAAGTAGCGACGGTTCCGGCCGTATCCTGGCCTCGTGAAGGTCGAAGCACGGCAGTACGGCGATCGGAAGGTCTTCACTGTCTCCGCGTTCAACCGCGGCGTCGCGAGCTGGCTGACGCGACTGCCCACGGTGTGGGTCGAGGGCGAGGTCACGGAGCTCCGGCGCCAGGAGCGCTGGCAGACGGTGTTCTTCACGCTCAAGGACCCTGGCGACGGCGCCAGCCTCCCGGTGTCGATGCCGCGCGGCCAGTTCGACGCTCTGCGTTTGGAGCTCGGGAACGGCGAGCAGGTCCACGTCTTCGGGCGGCCGGAGCTCTTCGAGGCGCGGGGTGACCTGCGGTTTCGAGCGCTCTCGATCGAGCGGTTCGGTGTCGGCGACCACCTCGCTGCGCTCGAACGGCTGAAGAACCAGCTCGCGGCCGAGGGACTGTTCGCCGCCGAGCGCAAGCGCCGTCTGCCGAAGTTTCCACGCCGCGTCGGGCTCGTCACCGGGAACGATGCGGCGGCGAAGCGCGACGTCCTGACCGCGATCACGACCAGGTTCCCGCCGGCTCGGGTCGTCGTCGCGGAGACATACGTGCAGGGGCCGCGCGCCGCGCCCGCCCTCGTCACGGCGATCGAAGACCTCTGCGAGATCGCCGACCTCGACGTCATCGTGCTCGCGCGCGGCGGAGGCAGCTTCGAGGACCTCCTGCCGTTCAGCGACGAGCGGCTCGTCCGCGCCGTCGCCTCCTGCCGCGTCCCGATCGTCTCGGCGGTCGGCCATGAGCAGGACACGCCGCTGACCGATCTGGCCGCCGATGTCCGCGCCTCTACGCCCAGCCTGGCTGCCCGCCTCGTGGTCCCCAACTCGGACGAGCTCCGCGAGCGACTCGCGCAGACCAGGAGCCGCCTCCAGCGCGCGCCGCTTCATCTGGTCGAGCGAAAGCGTGCCCGGCTCGACGGCGCCTACGGCCGGCTTCGTGCGCTCTCGCCCCGCGGAACCCTCGACCGCGGCTACGCGATCGTTCGGACCGACGGCCGCATCGTGCGCGGTTCCGCCGAGCTGGAAACCGGTTCCCGCGTCGACGTCGAGCTCGGCGAAGGCGGGTTCGGCGCAACGGTTGAAGAAACGCGATGACGTTCGAGGAGGCGGCCAGGGAGCTCGAGCAGATCGTCCAGCAGCTCGAGTCCGGCCAGGCGGATCTCGACAGCGCCATCAAGCTCTGGGAGCGCGGCGAGGAACTCCATCGCATCTGTCTCGAGAAGCTCGACTCCGCGCAGGGGAAGATCGAAGCGCTCGCGCCCCGCCAACCTGAATAGAATCCGGCCACCATGGCGTCGGATGCAGCGCAACTCCTGAAGCAGGTCCCGCTCTTCGCCGATCTCGACGACAAAGAGCTCGAGGGAATCGCGAACTCGATGAAACAGCGGACCTTCTCGTCAGGACAGGAGATCGCCGTCGAGGGCGAGAGCGGCGTCGGCTTCTTCGTGATCGCGGACGGCGAGGCGAAGGTGACGGTCCACGGTGACGAGGTTCGCCGGCTCGGTCCGGGCGACTACTTCGGCGAGATTGCGCTTATCGCGCAAAGCGCACGGACTGCGACGGTCACCGCCGACAGCGACCTCAAGACCTACGGGATGACGTTCTGGGACTTCCGGCCGCTCGTCGAGGAGACTCCGGGCATCGCCTGGAAGCTGCTCCAGGGCGCGGTCAAGCAGTACGACCAGTCGCAGCGCTAGATCTAGACGTCGGCGTTACCCGATCTCCCGGCGCAGCGCGGCGCGAAACACGGCGGTCAAGCGCCCCGCGTACGCGGCCGTGATGTGATGCGGATCCTTGTAGGCGATCGTTCGTCCGATCACCGGCGGGCACGTCAGCTCAAAGCAGAACCAGCCCCGCGTGGCAAGGAAACCGAGCCCCATTCGCCTGCTGCGCTCCGCGATGCGCTCGTACGGCCGGAGCATCGCCGGCCCCCACCTCGCCGTGCAACGAGCCATCGATGCACCGCGCGACAACAAGCAGTCGACGGGGCTGCGCACCAACCCTTCGGGATCGCCGACGAGCACAGCCGTTCCCGACGCCGGCTTGACCGCCCGTCCCATGGCGAGCATGCCTCGTTCCGCGGAGCGGGCCTCGCGCCCTCGAGTTCCGCCCACGGCGCCGCCGACGATCGTTACTTCGGGCCGCAGCCGCCTCACCTGACCTATGGCCCAGCGATACCAGCGGTTACACAGCGAGTCGGCGAGCCACTTTGCGGGTGTGCAGCCCGGGCGCAGCACGGGGAGGATGACCCAGCCGTCGCGCCGAGCCAGGCGCACGACGGCCGGCAGCCACATTTGCGCGTGCGAGTCGCCGATGACGACGATCGAGCGTGAGCTCCCCGTCCTGCCGAGCGGGCAGATCCTGCTCGAGGTGTCAGAGCTCTTCACGACCGGAACGCAACCTGGCGGCAGCGAATAGGGCAGTCGTTCGTCCAGAAGTTCGCCGATCGGCGGAGTCAGCCGGCGCGGGATCGGCGCTCCGCGCCTCGCCGCCTCGACTGCTGCGACGACTGCGGGAAGCGCTCCGTCCGCCGAGGGCCTGGCGCGATGCCCCGGCGTCCGGTAGGCGATTGGCTCAGCGACTACGAGCTCCGGCTCCGGCGCTGCCGCGACGCGGAAGCGTTCCGCACGCTTCTCCAGCGCGCCGATCGAAAGTGCGGCAGTGAGAACCACCGCTGCCGCCGCCGTTCCGAACGCCATGCTGGTCCGCGGCCACGTCCAGGACATTCGACGCAGAGGGTTCTCGACGAGTGCGTACGACGCGATCGAGAGCAGGAACGCACCGAGCAGGAGGGCGAGGTTTACCGCGAGCGGCGGCTCATAGCCCAGGTACTGCTGGGCGATGATCAGCACCGGCCAATGCCAGAGGTAGAACGCGTAGGAGCGGTCGCCGACGTAGCGCATCGGAGCGCGATCGAGCAGGGTTGCGACGGCCGCCCGATGGTGGCTGTCCATCATCCCGGCGCAGATGACGAGGGCGGCTCCGATCGTCGGCAGGAGCGCCGCGTAGCCCGGGAAAGGGGTCCCGCTCGAGAACGTGACGGAGGAGGCCGCGATGGCGAGGAGTCCGATCCATCCGGCGGCGACCTTCCAGCGCCGATGCACACGGCCGAGCGTCGTCGCTGCAACGGCGAGCCCGCCGCCGAGCATCAGCTCCCAAGCGCGGGTGAAAGGGGAGAAGTACGCGACGGGCGGTAGGGCCGCAGTGCGATAGATCGACCACGCAATCGAGGCGCCGCCGGCGAGAGCCACGAAGACGAGCAGCAAACGAAGTTGCATGCGGGGCGGCAGCCGGTGGCCGGCGACGGCCGCGGAGCCCAAGAACACGATCGAGATGAGCGCCGGCCAGACGAGATAGAACTGCTCTTCGACGGCAAGCGACCAGAGGTGCAGGAGAGGCGACGGCGGCTGCGCCTCCGCGAAGTAGTCCGTTTCCCGCTCGGCAAAGCGGAAGTTCGCCATGAAGACGGCGGCGAAGACGCTGTCCCACATGACTTCCTTCGCGCGTAGGAAGTTGAGGAGGAAGAAGGCCGCAACCTGGGTGACGAGCAGCGTCAGAAGGGCGGCCGGCAGGATCCGGCGCGCCCGGCGCAAGTAGAACGAGCTCAGCGAGATGGAACCGTTCGCTCGGGCCTCCGAGAGGAGGAGTCCGGTGATCAGGAAGCCGGACAGCACGAAGAAGACGTCCACACCGACGAACCCGCCGTCGAGAAACCCCACGCCGGCGTGCCCGAGGGCGACGAGCAGCACCGCCAGCGCCCGCAGCCCTTGGATGTCGCCCCGGTGAGAGCTTGACCGTGTCATCGCGGCCAAGCCTCGTGCTGACCGCTAACGCGCCGCTCATGTCCCGCTCACGCTCCCTCGGAGAGTCGCCTCCCTAGTTCGAGGAGATCGTCCCGCGCCCGCAACGGATCGCCGCTGAGCTCATGCAGCTCGACGCCGTCCGGTCGCCCCGTGAGCCTGCCGCCGAAGAGTATGCAGCGGACGCCCGCCGCCTCTGACTGCCGATGCACCTCGCACGGCGCCTTCCCGAGGAAGGTCGACCGGTCGACAGTCCCCTCGCCCGTGACGACGAGGTCGGCGCCCTGCACCCGCTCGCGAAACCCGGCCGCGTCGAGCACGAACTCAGCGCCGGAGACCAGCTCCGCGCCGAGCGCCGCCAGCGCGGCGCCGAGCCCGCCAGCCGCGCCCGCGCCGGGCAGATGCGCGAACGGCGCCAGCGAGCTCTTCGCGACCAGCCGTCGCTCGAGCTCGGGAAGCTGATCGTCGCTCGCGCCCTTCTGTCGCGCGAAGACTCGGACGGCGTCGCTGAGCGGCGAGCGAACGTCGCAGGCAGCCCGCGTCGGCACGCGGAAGCCCCCGAGCACCTCCATGACCCCGGCGCCGCCGTCGACGGTTGCCGTTCCGCCGAGGAACACGATCAGCTCCGCCGGCTCCGCATCCATCGCCTCGTGGATCAGCTCGCCGAGCCCGCGGCTCGATGCTCGAAGGACGTCGCGCTCCTCTTCGGCGACGAGGCCGAGGCCGATCGCCTCGGCGGACTCGACCGCGGCGACGCCGTCCGGAAGGAGCAGCCAGCGCGCACGGATCTCACGGCCGAGCGGATCGGACACGAGCGCCTCGTACCATTGCCCGCCGAGAGCGCCATACAGAACGTCGAGCGTTCCTTCGCCGCCATCGGCGACAGGCAACTGCTCCACCTCGGCCCCGCCGCGGGCCAGCCCCTCGGCCAGCGCTGAAGCGGCGTCGCCTGCCGAGAGAACGCCTTTGAGGCTAGCCGGACACGCGAGCGCGCGCACGAGGCTCCTCCGCGACCTCGACGTCCTCCTCCGGCTCGTCGGAGGGCATGCGCCGGAGGTTCGCGAGCGTGAGCCCCTCGCGGGTCAGGAAGAACAGCCCCATCCCGACGCCGACCGACATCTCCAGCACCTGCAACCCGAGGCCGAACGCGATCCCGGTGGAGTACGCGACCCCGTAGGAGACGAGCGGCAGCGCGACGACGGCCTGGAGCAGCCCGATGTTCCCGGGCCAGAGTGGGAAGATCATCGCGACGTTCATGAGCAGCAAGACGAGGGCGGCAGCCGACAACGGCTCCTCGATACCAAAGGCGAACATGGTCGCCCACACCGCGAACAGCTGGACAACCCACCCCGTGGTCTGAAGGAGCGCGGCCGCAATCGCCGCCGCAGGCTCCCGCAGCACGCCGAGTCCCAGCCTGGCCATCGCCAACAGCCTGCGGGCCGCCCTCGCGCTCTCGGGCAGGGGGCGCGCCTCGAGCCCGGCGACAAGCATCGTCACCAGGAAGAGCACGATCCCGCCGATGATCACGATCTCCAGGCTCGTGATCGCCCAGCGGGGAATGCGAGCCGTCGCCAGCACGTAGCCGGTCAGGAGCAGGGCCGGCACGAGGTCGAAGAGGCGGTGCGCGAAGACCGAGCCGAGCAGACGCCCAGTGGCGCCCTTCCCCCGCGGCATGTCGCGCGTCAGAACGGCGACCCGAGCAAGCTCCCCGATCCGGCCCGGAAGCACCGCGTTCCCGAGCAGGCCGATGGAGAACGCCGAGAACACCCGGCGGAAGGGCGGCTGCTGGTCGCGCGGCAGCGCTTGGTTGATAACCGTCCGCCACGCCCAGGCGCGGATCACGACCGACAGGAAGTTGAGACCCAGCGCGACCGCGATCCAGTTCCAGGAGACGCGGCCAAAGGCATCGCCGACATGGCCCCAGTCGGGCCCCCGCCACACGAGGAACCCGGCGACCGTGATCAGCATGGAGACGACGAACAGGCCGCGCACGAACCAGCTCTGCGGGAGCCACTTCATGCCACAGCGGGCACGCGACCCAGGACGCGCTCGTAAACGCCCAGAATCTGCCGGCCGACCTCGTCCCACGAGTAGCGCTCTTCGGCGATCCGCCGCGCGGCGAGCCCCAGCCGGCAGCGCCGGTCCTCGTCCTCGAGCAGCTCGACGAGTGCATTGGCGAGTGCGGCCGGATCGCCCGGCGGGACGCTGAGACCGGTCTCAGGCGTCATCACGTCACGGTAGCCGTCGATATCCGACGCCACGACCGGCAGTGCGGCGGCGAATGCTCGTGTCAGCACCATGCCGAAGCTCTCACCGCCGAGCGACGGCGCTGCCATCGCCTTGGCGGCGAGCAACTCCTCGCTGAGCCGTTCCTGTGAGAGGAAGCCGAGCACGTCGATCCCTTCCTCTGGGACCCGTGCGCGGGCAAGAAGTAATCGGACGGCGAGTGGATCCGCGCCGATCACGCGGAGCCGTGCGCCCGTCCGGCGTCGAATCTCCGGCCAGGCCCGCAGGAGGACCGGGAGACCTTTCCGAGCCTCCTGGCGCCCGACGAAGACAATCCGGTGCTCGCGATTCGACGGGTCGGCTGTGGGTGGAATGAGCACACCGTTCGGGATCACCTCGTATTCCCCGGGCGCATAGCGCTGCGCCGATGCCCGCGCCTGCTCAGAGACGGCGATCCGCGCGTCGATCCGCTCGAGCAGGAACCCCCACACGGGCATCCCGAGTCTCGTCCAGCCCAGGTCACCGGAGGCGTGAAACGTCGCCACGACCGGAGTGCGGGCGAGCGCGAGCGTTCCGATCGAGAGGACCGGGGTCAGCGGCTCGTGCAGGTGAAGCAAGTCGAACTGCTCCCGCTCGAGCGTCCGCTTGATCCGCAACACGGACCGCGGCCCGAGGATGATGTTCGGCAGCGACGCGTTCGCCGGGACGATCGCCGAGCGGCCGACCGGAATCACGTCGGGTGGCGGCGGCCCGTCGCGGCCGATCCGAGGGTGCAGCGCGCGCGTGAACTGACCCGGGGGGTCGTTGCCCATGATCGTGCGCGTCTCGACACCCAAGCGGCGGAGCGTCTCGGCCTGCAGCTCGGCATGCTCGACGACGGCACCCCAGAACGACCATGAGTACGGGACGACAATCCCGACCTTCATGCGCGCCACTATGCCGGACGCGTGTACGACTAGCTGGCGAGGCCCTGAGCCTGCTGCGCGTGCGAGACAGGTGCCGCGGCGAGCGGCAGGTCGACCACGAACGTCGACCCCTCGCCCTCCCGGGACGTCACCCAGACGCGGCCTTCCATCCGGCGCACGAGCTCGCGGCTGATGTAGAGCCCGAGCCCGGTGCCCCCCACACCGCGGCTCTGCTGCGGATCGACTCGATAGAACTTCCCGAAGATCCGCTGCTGCTCGCCATGAGGAATGCCGAGTCCTTGATCGCGGACGGCGATGCGCACGCGGTTCTCGCGCTGCGCAACCTCCACGTGAACTCGACCGCCGTCGGGCGAGTACTTGACCGCGTTGTCGACGAGGTTGAGGAGCACCTGGCGCAAGCGGTCCTCGTCCGCGATTACCCGTGGGACGGAGTCGGGAGCCGTGAGCTCGAACGCGATGTCCTCGCGGCCGTCGAGGGCGGCGCGCATCTCGTCGACGACGTCACGGGCCAGCCCGGCAACGTCGACCTCCTGATCGCGTAGCCGGAGGCGGCCCGCGTCAATCTGGTTCGCGAGCAGCACGTCGCTGACGATCCTGGTCAGGCGCTCGGACTCCTGGGCGATCACCTCGAGCATGCGCGCGTTGTCGTCGTCGCCCAGCTCGAGGTCTGGGCGGAGAAGTGTCCGCGCGCAGCCGTAAATGGCGGCGAGCGGCGTCCTCAGCTCGTGCGACACGGTGGCGATGAAGTCGCTCTTCATCTCGTCGAGCGCGCGTTCCTCGGTCAGGTTGCGGAACGCATAGACGGTGCCGTCCTCGAACTTGACGCCGGAGATCGAGAGCCAGAGCTCGCGGCCCTCGAACTCGAACGGGAGCGTCTTCGCCGCGATGCTTCCCGGGCCCGGCTCCGTCGCCACGGGGACCTCGGGACCGATGACGTCCCACCCTGGCAGCACGTCGTCCGCCGTCTTCCCGACCAGGTCATCCGCCTCGAGCCCTGTTACCGCGGCCGCGGCCGGATTCCAGTAGCGCATGATTCCCTCGTCGTCGATTAGGAACACCCCGCGGTCGACGTGCTCGAGCACTCTTGCGTGGCGCTCGAGCTCGACCCGCTGCGCCTCGACGCGCCGGTCGAGCCGGCGCATGCGGATCGCCCGCTCCAGCGAAGCCACGAAGTAGTCGCGGTCGATCGGCTTCTGGACGAAGTCGTACGCCCCGCCGCGCAGCGCGCGAACCGCGAGATCGTGCTCGCCGTGGCCTGTGATGAGCAGCGTCGGTGTTCCGGGCCGAAGTTGGTTGATCTCGGTCAGGAGCTCGAGGCCGTCCATGCCGGGCAACTTGATGTCGCTGACGATCGCGTCGTAGTCGATGGTCTGGATCCGCTCGAGCGCATCGAGCGCCGTTCCCGACGTGTCGATTGCGATGCCGTTCATGCGGAGGCGGAGCGCCTCGGGCAACGCCTCGAGTAGAGCCTCGTCGTCGTCGACGATCAGGATCCGCGCCTCGTTCACTGGTCCTCCCTCGGCGCGAGCGGCAGCTCGATCGTGAACAGGGCGCCCTGCCCCGGGCGGCCCTCGACGACGATCTGGCCTCCGTGCTCCTTGACGATCGAGTACGTAATCGAGAGCCCGAGTCCGGTGCCGGCGCCCACTTCCTTCGTCGTGAAGAACGGGTCGAAGATGCGCTGCTCGATCTCAGGCGCGATGCCTTCGCCGCTATCCGAGAAGGTGATTCGCACCAAGCCCTGCTCGCGCGTGGACGCGATGTGGATCTCCTTCTCCTCCGCGTCGGCAAGCGCGTCCCGCGAGTTCGTCAGCAGGTTGATGAACACCTGCTCGAGCTGAATCGAGTTGCCGAAGACCACGAGCTCGTCGCGGCAGAGGTCGAACGTGACCTCGATGCCGCGCAGCCGCAGCTGCTCCTGCACGAGCGAGAGCGACCGCTCGATCACCTCATCGACGTCGATCGGCTCGAGCTCGACGGTCGCCGGCCGGCCGAACGTCCGGAGGTGCGTGATGATCTCCGTCGCCTTCCGAACCTGCTCCATCGCCTTGTTGAGATCGCTCACGACCCGGTCGCGATCGAAGGTTCCGAGCTCGACGTGGTCGATGACGTTCCCGACGAAGAGCCCGATGTTGTTCAGAGGGTTGTTGAGCTCATGCGCGACGCCCGTCGTCAGCTCGCCGAGCGTGGCGAGTTTGCCGGCCTGCACGAGCTGCTCCTGCTTGTCGCGGAGCTCCTGTTCGCGGCGCTCCATCTCCTGCGTGGTCTCACGCAGGTCGCCCATGATGTGGATCATCGCCTTGCGGCTGTCGGCGAGCCTCACGTTGGACTGATGGGAGTCCTTGAGGATGTGGAGCATGGCCTTGCGCTGGTCGCCGAGCCGCTGGTTCGAGTCGTGGAGGTCGCCCATGATGTGCAGCAGGGCGCGCCGCCGCTCCTCTGCCGCCCGGACGCGGGCGCGCAGCTGCTCGACCTCGCGCCGCAGGTCTTCAGCACTCGCAGCCGGCCCTCCGTTGGTCTCGGCCGGCTGGGCGTCCGGCTCGGCAGCCATTAGTCGGTCGTCGGTTCGCCTCGAAGTGTCCGCAGCTCGTGCTTCACGCTCTCCAGCTCCTTTTCGAGCGCGATCATCTTCAGCTCGCGCCCGACGACGACTTCCTCGAACTTCTCGAGGTCGAGGATCTTCTCCTGGAGCTCGGTCTTCGACTGCTCCAGGTCGCGCACGACCTGCTCGTAGGCGCGCATGTCCCGGAGCACGCCGATCGCCCCGATGACGTTGCCGTCCGGATCGCGAAGCGCCGAGGCGTTCAACGTCGTCGGGATGACCTCACCGGAGGCGCTACGAGGATTCAGTCGCGCGTTTCGGGTCACGCCGCGCTCGACGACCTCGCGCAGCGCCGCGGTGAACTCGCGTGTCTCCTCGGGACTGATGAACCGCGACACCGACTGCTCGAGCACCTCGTCCCGGCGGAAGCCGAGCAGCTCCGAGACGGCGTCGTTCGCGTCGAGGATCTTCCCCTCGAGGTCGGAGACGAACACCGGGTCTGGCGCGTTCTTGATCAAGCTCTCCGCATACGCGCGGGCCTTGTCCAGCTCGCGCATGTCGCGAAGCACCCCGATCGCGCCGATCACCTTTCCGTCTGGATCTCGAAGAGCCGACGCGTTCAAGCTCGTGGGGATGATCTCGCCTGTTGCCGCGCGCGGGTTGAGGCGCGCGTTCCGTGTGACGCCGCGCTCGACCACCTCGCGGAGGGCCGCGGTGAACTCCCGCGTCTCCTCCTCACTGATGAAGCGCGAGAGCGACTGCTCGAGCACCTCGTCCCGGCGGAAGCCGAGAAGCGCCGAGACCGCCTCGTTCGCCTCGAGGATCTTCCCCTCGAGGTCGGAGACGAACACCGGGTCGGGAGCGTCCTCGATCAGACGCTGGGCGAACGCGCGCGCCTTGTCCAGCTCGCGCATGTCGCGCAGGATCCCGATCGCCCCGATCACATTTCCCTCGGCGTCTCTTAGCGCCGAGGCGTTCAAGCTCGTCGGGATGACCTCGCCCGACGCGCTGCGGGGATTCAGGACGGCGTCGCGAGTGACGCCTCGCTCGACGACCTCGCGGAGGGCGGCGGTGAACTCGCGCGCCTCCTCGTCGCTGATGAACCGGGAGAGCGACTGCTCGACGACCTCGTCCTGACGGAAGCCGAGAAGCTCGGACACCGCCTCG